>Ga0208123_100257_pt1 | contig 25317 bp, 19 predicted proteins | sample LakWasMe92_HOW11_2_FD_183914 | JGI IMG/M metagenome (GOLD analysis project Ga0208123, IMG submission 183914) | Freshwater sediment methanotrophic microbial communities from Lake Washington under simulated oxygen tension - Sediment Metagenome... | ecosystem: Environmental > Aquatic > Freshwater >... | reverse complement strand
AATCATGCAAGGCAAACCGGTGCATATCCGCAACCCGCATGCGATTCGTCCCTGGCAACATGTTCTGGAGCCGCTGTCCGGCTATTTATTGCTGGCGCAAAAGCTTTACCAAGAGGGCGCGGTCTATGCCGAGAGCTGGAATTTCGGTCCGAGCGACGCAGATGCCAAGCCTGTGCAATGGATTGTGGACAGCCTGACTCAATCTTGGGGCGAGGACGCGAGCTGGGTGTTGGATGAAGGCGATCATCCGCACGAGGCCCATTACCTGAAACTGGATTGTTCCAAGGCGAAAGCCCGCCTGGATTGGCAGCCGAGATGGAATCTGGATGAAGCGTTGAGTAAAATCGTGGATTGGCAAAAAAAATATCAGCAGGGCGCGAATATGAAAGCGGTAACATTGAAACAAATTAACCTTTATTTGAAAGAGGCGCGAACATGACTGGCGTTTTACGTAAACAACTGACGGCAGATGCAAATCATACTATTCACATTGTTCTGCCTGCCGAGATGGGCGACGAAGTTGAGGTTGTCATTTTTCCTCGATCATCTGCCAAAGCTGCGGCACTGGAAGAAAGTTCAGCGATAGCCAAATTAATGGATGAAAGCGGCTTTGCCCAAAATGTTCTTAACAGCGCGGAAGAGGATTGTTGGAATGACCTTTGAAATTACGCCTGGTACGATTTACAGCGCGTACTTTCCGTTTAGCGATCTCAGTAATAAAAAGAAAAGACCCGTGTTGGCATTGGCCGGCAAGGACGAAAACGAAGATGTACGCATCGCCTTTATTACTAAAACGCCGGTCGATGAAGCGAATGGTTTTGCATTGGAAGCTGCGGATTTTGTAGATGGACCTCTCAAGTATCCAAGCCATATTCGAATCGACAAAACGTTTAATTTGCATAGCAGCCGCATAGAAAAGCCGGTCGCTCAGTTGAGTGATGCGGGCTATGAGCGCGTGTTACGTAGATTGGTGATGTTGACTGTTGACAGTTTCGCAGATTTGAAATATCAGCATAAATCTTTTCAGGCCGGTACCAGCGTCATTCCTCCTTCCGGCAAAGTGCTTGGAGCGAGCGAACTGAAAAACATGGTCGATGCCTCTCTGGATGGCTGGCTTACCACCGGGCGTTTTAACACAGCATTTGAACAGCGCTTTGCCGAATTTGTCGGCGTGCCTTACGCATTGACGACCACTTCAGGTTCGGCGGCCAATCTGCTGGCCTTTACCGCGTTAACATCGGACAAGCTGGGTGACCGCGCATTAAAGCCGGGCGATGAAGTGATTACTGTAGCGGCAGGTTTTCCTACCACCGTTAATCCCATTTTGCAGAACGGCATGGTACCGGTGTTTGTGGATGTGGATATTCCTACCTACAACATCGATCCGCAAAAAATCGAGGCGGCGCTGACTGAACGCACTCGCGCGATCATGGTTGCCCACACTCTGGGCAATCCGTTCGACCTGGATGCGGTGATGGCAATCGCGCAACAACATAATTTGTGGGTGATTGAAGATTGCTGCGACGCGCTAGGCTCGCTGTACAAAGGCCAGCATGTCGGCACCTTCGGCCATATCGCGACATGCAGTTTTTACCCAGCTCACCACATCACGATGGGCGAAGGCGGCATTGTCTTCACCAAAGACCGCAAGCTGAAAAAAATTATCGAATCGTTCCGCGATTGGGGCCGCGATTGTTACTGCGCGCCCGGTTGCGACGATACTTGCCGCAAACGCTTCGGCTGGCAACTCGGCACTTTGCCCAAGGGCTACGATCACAAGTACACCTACTCGCATTTGGGCTATAACCTCAACATCACCGACATGCAAGCCGCGTGCGCCCTGGCGCAAATGGATCGCTTGCCGGAATTTATCGCCGCCCGCAAACGCAACTTCGATTTCCTTAAAACACGGCTTCAATCCTGCGAACAGCTGCTGATTTTGCCCGAGGCGACCGCGGATAGCGAGCCGTCCTGGTTTGGCTTCCCGATTACGATCAGGGAGTCGGCCGGCATCGAGCGGGTCGAGCTGCTGAAATATTTGGATCAACACAAAATAGGCACGCGCCTTTTGTTTGCCGGCAACCTCACGCGGCAGCCTTATTTCAAAGATAGAGTCTATCGCGTCAGCGGCGAACTGACTAACACAGACGAGATTATGAACAATACCCTCTGGATAGGCGTGTACCCCGGATTGAACGAGCCAATGCTGGACTATGTTTGCGAAAGGATTGAGGCGTTTTTGGGTCTGAATACATAAATAGCATCGGCTTTTATAATACGAAAACAACAGGAATAACCATTGAAAGCGTCCGATGCCCTTGCTCGATTCCTTATTGCTCATCGAGTTCAAACGTGTTTTGAACTGGTGGGCGGGATGATTACCCATCTGCTGGATAGCTTTGCCCAAACAGGCCAATTCAACATTATTTCTATGCATCATGAGCAGTCTGCCGCCTTTGCGGCGGAAGGCGTAGCAAGATACGCCAAAGGAAAAATGTGTGCGCTGGCAATGGGAACCAGCGGCCCTGGCGCTACCAATTTGATAACAGGTATCGGTAGCTGCTGGTTTGACTCGGTTCCCTGTTTATTCATCACCGGACAAGTGAATACGCACGAATTAAGAGGGGAACGTCCTATCAGGCAACAAGGTTTTCAAGAGCTGGATATTGTTGAAGTAGCGCATTCCTTGACTAAATATGCGGTGAGGGTGGATCGCCCCGAAGATCTCTTACCCGAGTTGCATAAAGCCTTGACGGCTGCTCTTGGTGGACGGCAAGGGCCGGTGTTGCTGGATATTCCCAATGATGTACAACGGGCGGACATTCCGGATGTTCTGGTTGAAGAGTGGTTGAATACGCCATTGGAAGTCAATGCGGGAGCAGACATAAACATAAATGATCTAAATGCGCTGAAAGCCATGTGTGACGAAGCAAAGCGGCCCTTGTTCTGTATCGGCGGAGGCGCGCGCTGGGCCGATTCAATGAATCAATGGCTGTCAATGGCTGATGCTTTGGGTCTTCCGTATGTTGCAACGCTGATGGGACATGAACGGGTTGTTGCGCGTGGACTGTACCTGAACATGGTCGGCAGCTATGGCAATCGTGAAGCTAATTGGGCCGTTCAGAATTGCGATTTGCTCATTGTTTTGGGCGCTCGTCTTGATGTCCGTCAGACCGGTTCCGACGCTGAAGACTTTGCCCGTAAAGCGCGTATCATCCAGATTGATATTGATCCTTTTCAGCTGGAGAATCGGGTTCACGCTGACCTTAACATCTGTGCAACGACTGAAAGTTTCTTTAAAGCGTTTCCCCTTCAGGCTGATACATTTCCCGGTTTGGATCATGCATGGTTACAAGAACTGTCAATGCAGCGTAGTAATGCGCAAATCGATGAATACCCGGAGTGGAAAATCAGTCCCGGTGAAATTTTCAAAAAATTGAATACTCGCTTGGCTGACCAGCCGGTGGACTATGTCTGTGATGTGGGCAATCATCAAATGTGGGCCGCACAAAATCTGCGTCTCTCTCAAAATCACGCTGTGCATTATAGCGGCGGCATGGGCGCGATGGGTTTTGCCTTGCCGACGGCAATAGGCGTTGCGCTGCAATCTCAAAGCAAGGTTGTTGTGATTAGCGGGGACGGAAGTCTGCAAATCAACATTCAGGAACTGGATACGCTTAACCGGCTGGCATTGGATATCATCCTTATCGTAATGAATAATTCAGCGTTAGGCATGGTCAAAAATTTCCAGGATATGTATTTCGATGGGCGTGATCAATCAACCCGAAAAGGCTACAGCAGCCCTTCCTTCACTGCTATTGCACTGGCCTATGGCATTGAATCCCACTGTGTTACTAACGCTACGGATCTCGATTACGCCTTAAACTTAATAGCTGACCGTAAAGGGCCGTTGCTCATTGAAATCATGATGGAGGGGGCGACCGAATGCAGGCCCCGCTTGGCTTTTGGCTCGAAACTGGACGAACAGTTTCCCAAGTTGAACGCTTAATCGTTATGTCGACACGATGAGAATAGCCATCCTGGGAGCGACCAGTCAGATTGCCAGAGATTTGATCGTCTCGTTTTCCGTAAGGGAAGGACATTATCTGCACTTATTTGCACGCCGGCCTGATGAGGTGACAAAATGGCTGGCATCTGTAGGACTGTCAGCATGCTATTCGGTAGATGGCTTTTCAGAGTTTAGCAAGCAAGAATTCGATGCCGTCATAAACTTCGTGGGTGTCGGCAATCCTGCTCAAGCTTTGGCGATGGGGAATTCGATCTTCGACATAACTTTGCGATTCGATGAAATGGTACTTGATTATTTGCGGATACATCCCGCTTGTCGTTACCTGTTTTTGAGTAGTGGCGCAGTATATGGATCAGCTTTCGAGGAACCGGTAACCGGCAATACTCCGGCCATTGTGGCAATTAATAATCTATCGTCACAAGAATGGTATGGGGCTGCTAAATTACATGCAGAATGCAGGCATCGGGCGCATCCTGAATTATCTATTATCGATATTCGCGTATTTAATTATTTCAGCCGCACACAAGACCTTTCGGCGCGATTTCTGATTACTGATATTATGCGCGCCATCCGTGATAAGACGGTGTTGAAGACTTCAGCCGATTACATTGTGAGAGACTTTTTGCACCCATTTGATTTTTATAAATTAGTCAGTGCTCTGCTTTCCACACCTGTTACCAATGTGGCTGTTGATTGTTACACTAGAGCGCCAATTGAAAAAACGAAGCTATTGGCCGCGATGCAAGAAAATTTTAGGCTGCGTTATGAAATCGCCGAAAAAACTCCCAGTATTAATGCAACCGGCGCAAAGTCTTATTACTACTCACTTAATAACCGTGCTGCGGATTTTGGGTATCAGCCAGGTTTGTCTTCTCTAGAGGGGGTTCTTCAAGAGACAGAAGCGGTGTTGCAGCGGTATAGCAGTGGCCATTTAGATGGCCAGTAATTACACACTAAGGATGACAATGGAAACTAAAGTTTTTTATGCCCAATTTGGCGAAGATAAAATCCTCAATGAAATTTTTGACAAAAAAGTGGGAACTTGTGTTGAGGTTGGAGGATTTGACGGTGTAACGGGTAGCAATACCTATTTTTTTGAAAAACTCGGATGGCGTTGCTTAGTCGTCGAACCCATGTCAGATTTCTGCGAAAAAATTAGATCTGTAAGAAATTGTGAGGTTGTAGAAATTGCGGCAAGTGATAAATCTGGAGAAGTTGAGTTTTATGTTGCTGCCGGAGTGGAAACTCTTTCAACAATTCAAAAGGACGCTGAGCACTTTGCGCGGATCAAGAGTTTAAGTGATAAAGAGATAAAAAAAATAATAGTAAAGACAGCTCGATTAGATGATATTTTGTTCGAACGTGGAATAACTGATATTGATTTTCTAACAATTGATGTGGAAGGACATGAGATGTCTGTTCTTTCCGGGATGTCTTTCGGTACAATCTCCCCTAGGATTGTGATTATTGAAGATAACTCATTTGGGATAGACACTCAGATAAAAAAAATTATGCAATCTGTGTCGTATGTTAGATTTAAAAGAACAGGTTGCAATGATTGGTATGCAAAGAAAGATGATGAATTTGTTACTACATCGCATGTGGTATGTACGGAGTTGTTTATATTATCAACCGTCATTTGGTGTGGGTTCAAATCTCTCGTTAAGAGCATAATTCGGCGCTAATATGCTACTGCTTCTTTCGATTCGGCATCGAATCCTTGTTCGGTCGAGGATACGATGCTACTGATTGCACTTGGTCGAATTGTGCAGTTTCTCTTATTGTTCGTGACCATTAAGGTTTCAACTACTTTACTGCCTCCTGCCGAGATGGCAAAAGTGTTCCTGGTTTCATCGATTGTAGCTTTTTATGCCTTGTTGTTACTCAATCCAGTAGGCATGTTTATGAACCGTCGGCTTCATGCGTGGAATGCGACAGGTAGGGTTCAACATTATTACAATTATTTTTGGCTATACCTTCTTGCCGTTTGTGGTGTTTCGGTAGCATCGTTATGGGTATTCGTTGAGGTTGGGTGGATCAGTATTCATTCAACAATGGCTTGGACGCTGCTGTTAGTGGGGGGCTCATTGCTGTTTACAACGGTCAACCAAGTGGTCATTCCGGGGCTGAATTTGCTAGGTTATAGAGGATGGTTTGTGGTATTGACTTTAGCAACCGCAGCAGCGAGCTTGGTAGTGGCTATTATTTTTGTTATTGGATTTGCACCCAAGGCAGAAAATTGGATTATTGGTTTGCTTGTCGGTCAGCTGATTTTCGCAGCTGTAGGTTGGAAGGTTTTTTTTGCAAAGTTGAATGCGCATGACGCATTACAAAAACCAACTAAGCAGCATGTTAACGCACTAATTGGTTTTGCTTGGCCCATTTCCATTGCGGTAGGATTAGGCTGGGTACAGACACAGGGCTATCGTTTTATGATGGAGTCCGGCCTCGGCCTGCATGCACTTGGGCTGTTTGCGGCAGGATATGGAATTAGCGCAGGGATAATCTCGGCATTTGAATCGGTATTCACAACCTATTTACAACCTATCTTCTATAAGAACATTTCTAATGACAATGTGCTTGAGCAGTCCAAGGCTTGGCGCGAGTATGCGGGGGCTATCTTTCCGTCGTTGATGTTGGTTGGTTTCGTTATTCTCTCCACTGCGTCTGAACTAACCCGTGCAATGCTGGGTTCAGAGTACGGGTTGTCATCCCAGTTTATTGTGTGGGGGGTCATTGCCGAATTGGCAAGAGTTGCATCGGGGATATATGGAATGATTGCGCATGCACGGATGAAAACTAGATTGCTGCTCGGCCCTAGTCTACTAGGAGCATCTTTGTCTATCGCTTTAATTTGGTGGTTAATGCCAAAATATGGTTCAAACGGGGTAGGTATAGCATTAATGCTATCGTCTATGGCCGCTTTTATTGTGACTTATACATCCACACGCAACGAATTTGCAGTAAATTTTCCTTTGAGAATGCTCATAATGAGTTTGTGTATGGGGGTAGGGCTTATATTTTTTGCCGAAATCTTACGATGGGCAATGGGTAAAAATGGGGGCTTAGTTGTAATCGCGGTGCAACTATTTGTAATTGGCATCATCTTTATTACTTTTCAATACATTTTGTTACGACCTTTATTACATGGAAACCGGAAGAATGAGCGATCATAATTCAACAAATGGCTCGAGCATATTCATTGATCCCTCGTACCGCGTCTTTGATTTGGATGGATTATTTGATTTATCCAACCCGGTACTAAATCGCGATGACCAGTTGTTGCCATTTCATCGGTTGCGAGAACATATGGCGAGTAGAGGCATGAGTGTACGTACAGCAGACTATTTGTTTAAAGAAAGTTATCAAGATACTCAACAAAGCGATTACTATTCTCTCGGGCTTATTGATAATTTTGAACGGGTTTTACTTGAACGGCGTGCGCGGCTTGCTGCGTTTGTCATTATGGAGCCCCCTGTCGTTGCTCCATCTCTCTATGAGGCTTTGCCAAGATTAACGGCAGCGTTTGATAGGGTGTATGTTCATAACACCAATGGAGACGGATATTCGCTAGACGGTGTGGATGCGAACAAACTGCACAGATTATATTGGCCCATTCCCCATAACGATGTGCTGGAACCTTATTGGGGAAACAGCACACGAATGAAACGCGTGGTTGTTATTAATGGGAGTCATAATCCACTCTCCAAGAATCGTGAGCAGTACAGCTTGCGAATCAACGCCATGGCCGAATTGTCGAAAATTGGAATCGTTGACTTGTATGGAATGGGTTGGGATAGATGGTGGTCGCGCGAAGCCCTGTGGCTACCCTATTGGCGAAATCATCGTGCGCTTATGTCGGTCTACAAGGGTAAGTGCGCATCCAAGTTCGAAGTGCTTCAAAATTACGAGTTCTGCTTATGCTTTGAAAACATGCGTATGGATGGGTATATAACAGAAAAACTCTTCGATTGTTTATATGCAGGCACCATCCCCCTTTATATGGGGGCGCCTGATATTTTGAATTACATCCCGGAAGATGTATTTGTGGACTGCCGGAAGTATTCGACATGGAAGGAAATGTGGGCGGACGTTGCCGCCATGCCTTCTGAAAGAATCATTGAAATGAGAATTGCCGGACGCAACTTTTTGAGAAGCGACATGGCAAATAAATTTTATGACTCCATCGAATATATTTGCGAGTCCTAACAGTGATTGAGATTGATAGCAGCGAGGGGAAGCCAAGGGCGTTGCCGCTGGTCTGTATCTGCATTCCAACCTACAATGCTGCTGATACGGTGGGCGAGACGCTGAAGTCTATTCTCGCCCAGACCTATCCCAATTTGGTCGTACATGTTTCGGACAATGCATCCACTGATGAAACTCTAAGCGTCATTGAGTCGATTGCGGACTCGCGTGTAACTATTCATAGATATGCGGAGAACATAGGAGGCGAGGGAAACTTCAATCGATGTATTCAACTGGCGGAAGGAGAATACACCGCTTTATTCCATGCCGATGATATTTACGAACCGGACATGGTTGCAAAGCAAGTGGCTTTTTTGGACTCTAACCCAGAGGCCGGGGCAGTGTTTACCGAAGCAAGTTTGATCGATGAAACGGGCAATAGCATTGGAGAGCTTCGTTTGCCGAAGGGTATTGTGGCTCAACATGGCCTCTATGATTTTAGGACGATATTCAAAGCTGTGTTGCGGCACTCCAATTTCTTCATTTGTCCCAGTGTAATGGTCCGCACGAAAGTGTATCAACAAGAAATTAAGTATTGGCGAGGGGAGTTGTTCAAGTCGAGTGCTGATCTTGATTTGTGGCTGCGCATTCTCCAGCGACATTTGATTGGCTATCTTTCAGAACCTTTATTGCGTTATCGAATCAGCCATAATCAGTGGTCGGCAAAGGTGAGATTGGGAACGGCGCGTGCGGATTTTTTTCTCGTCACCGACCATTATTTGGCGCAAAAGCATGTCCAAGTATTGCTTGACGAGGACGATTTACGCAACTATAGATGGTTAGAGCGTAGGGACAGAGTTGTGCGAGCGATTAACTTGTACATAATGGATCTCCCGCAGCAAGCATCATCATTGTTGCAAGATGTGTGTTCCTGGGATGCGCTGGAAGCCGCTTTTAAGACTAAGCGGGGGGCTTTTGTCCTGTTTGTTGGAGTCTATGTAAGGCTACTGACCTTCATGGGGTTGCATAAGTTCGGTAAAACATCACTAATGTTTATGAAGCGACTTTCGCGCAAGTAGGATATGGTTTGTGGTTTCCTTGTAAGCACGATTTTTCATTTTAAATCAAAGGGAGAGGTCTTGGATTAAATGTCTGGTAGATTATTTATTCATGCGACGAATATCCATCAAGGCGGCGGGCGCTCCTTGCTCGAAGCTTTGCTAAAAGCGCTCCACGGCGAAACGGAGTTTGTGTTGTCCCTGGATGATCGAATGCCTATACCAATGGACATGGAGCGTAATGTCAAAATCAAGCGCGTAAAACCAACTGTTATACAGCGACTTGGTGCCGAGATATGGCTTGTCCGGAGTGTTGCGCCGGAAGACATTGTTTTGTGTCTCGGCAATTTACCGCCTTTATTTAAATTGCGCGGACACACGGCGGTCTTTGTGCAAAATCGGTATCTGATCGATGACGTTAAGTTGAAGGGCTTCCCGCTTAGGGTGCGATTGCGGCTTGCTGTGGAGCGGTTGTGGTTAGCCAAAAAGATGTCGAACGCCAGTGAGTTCGTCGTACAAACGCCGACCATGAAACATTTGTTGGAGGTAAAGACACAAGGGAGAGTGCCGGTGCGAGTCCTTCCCTTTATAGCGGAACCCCATGGCGATGCGCCTAGTGCGCCGAAATCGGAAGTGCAAAAAATATATAAATATGATTTCGTATATGTGGCATCGGGAGAGCCGCACAAGAACCATCGACGATTAATTGAGGCATGGCGTCTGCTTGCTGAGGAAGGGCTGTTTCCCTCGCTATGCTTGACCTTGGATGAAGCTCGCTTTGCTGCGTTATGTACAGGGATAGAGGTGCTGCGTCAACGATACGGATTAAAATTAACGAATGCAGGCGAGTTGCCCCACGAGGATATTTTGGCGCTCTATGGAAATGCGGGCGCATTGATTTACCCTTCGAGCTTTGAATCGTTCGGGCTGCCCCTGATCGAGGCACGCCAAGCCGGAGTGCCAGTGCTGGCCGCAGAACTGGATTATGTGCGCGATGTGCTTGATCCTGGGCAGACCTTCGATCAAGATTCGGCAGTTTCAATTGCGCGTGCCGTTAAACGTCATCTCGGCGTCGTTGACCCCCCTTTAAAAATAGTAGATGCGACAAGTTTTTTAGATTTACTGATAAAACGGCGTTCTTAAGTAGAATGTTTTACTTCAAAAGTGAATCTACGCGAAACTTTTGTTTACAGAAAACAAGCCCTCTTCCTGTTGGTATTTATGATCAGCGCCCTTAATCTGTATGGGTTTGTCAGGTAATATCCTCACATGGCGATATCGGCTGAAAAATTGTGGTAGCTATTTGACATTTGTTACTAAGACACCGGTTCAGGTAACCTCGACAGACATGGCGTGAGTAAATAGCAATGCATAAGATGTTAAGCTTTCAACAGACGCATCAATTTTCCGATTTCAAGCAGAGTTTTAATAATCCAGTTGAGATTAGTTGCTTTTTTGCGTTTTCCTCACTATTTATTGTCAGCAAAAAAATAATACTAACGAATTATGTTTATAAAAAATTGATTCCCTCATTCCCTCATAGGGTAAAATATTTATTCGTGGTCGGGCAACGTGCCAACGTTGCTGTTCGCCAACAGGCATGGTAGTAGCGTGGCCGATTGGCAAAAGACTTTTCGGGTTTTCATAAAAAATCAAATGCGCTCTCGCCGAACATTACGGCGGGGAAGCAGGTATTTCGGGCATATTAAATGATTTTAGTAACGGGCGGCGCCGGGTTTATCGGTGCGAATTTTGTATTGGACTGGTTGGCGCAATCCGACGAAACGGTCATTAATCTCGACGTACTCACCTATGCGGGTAATCGTGAGAACCTTGCCTCATTGGTTGGGGATGAGCGGCATCTTTTCGTGCAGGGCGATATTGGCGATTCCACTTTGGTGACCGGGTTACTCACTCAGTATCAACCTCGCGCCATTATCAATTTCGCCGCCGAAAGCCATGTAGACCGCTCTATTCACGGCCCGGAAGACTTTATTCAGACCAACATCGTCGGTACTTTCCGGCTTTTGGAGGCGGTGCGGGCCTATTGGAGCGAGTTGCAAGGCGAAGTCAGGCAAAACTTTCGCTTCCTGCACGTTTCCACCGATGAGGTCTACGGCTCTCTGACTAAAGACGAACCGGCCTTTACCGAAACTTACCGCTATGAGCCTAACAGTCCCTATTCGGCGAGCAAAGCCGCCAGCGACCATCTGGTGCGAGCCTACCATCACACCTATGGCTTGCCTGTGTTGACCACCAACTGCTCCAATAACTACGGCCCATACCACTTCCCGGAAAAACTCATCCCGCTGATGATCGTCAATGCGCTTGCGGGCAAACCACTGCCGGTATACGGCGATGGACAGCAAATCCGTGATTGGCTCTATGTCAAAGACCATTGCAGCGCTATTCGCCGGGTACTGGAAGCGGGCAAAGTCGGCGAGGTTTACAACATCGGCGGCTGGAATGAAAAACCCAACATCGACATCGTCCACATTGTTTGTGCGCTGCTTGACGAACTCCGTACCCGAGAGGACGGTAAAAGCTATCGCGAACAAATTACCTACGTTACGGATCGCCCCGGTCACGACCGTCGCTACGCGATTGACGCGAGCAAGATAGGGCGTGAGCTTGGCTGGAAGCCGGCCGAAACCTTCGACACCGGCATTCGCAAAACCGTCCAGTGGTATTTGGAAAACCAGAGTTGGGTAGCCAACGTCCAATCCGGCGCCTACCGCGAATGGGTCGAAAAAAATTATACAGGGCGTACAGCATGACAAATACCTTGGGAGTGCATTTGCACGGCATCGCCGCCCGCAGGATGCCGGGCAGGGATAGTTCGACATGAAAATTCTTCTGTTCGGTAAGGGCGGTCAAGTCGGTTGGGAGCTGCAACGCAGTCTTGCGCCTTTGGGCGAGCTGGTGGCGTTGGCTGCCGGCAGTCAGGAGCTGTGCGGCGACTTCACCGATCCGGAAGGTATCGCTCAAACTGTCCGCGCCGTCGCTCCGGACATCATCGTCAATGCCGCCGCGCATACCGCCGTCGATAAAGCCGAGAGCGAACCGGACCTGTCCCGCACCGTTAACGCATTGACTCCCGGCATTTTAGCGCAAGAAGCCAAGCGTAGCGGAGCGTGGCTTGTTCATTACTCCACCGATTACGTGTTTGACGGCAGTGGCGACAAGCCGTGGCAGGAAACCGATCCTACCGGTCCTCTGGGTGTCTATGCTAAAACCAAGTTGGAAGGTGAAGAGGCCATTCGCGCTACAGGTTGCCGGCATCTCATTTTTCGTACCAGTTGGGTTTATGCCGCGCGCGGCGGCAATTTTGCCAAAACCATGCTACGGCTGGCGCGTGAGCGAGACAGCCTCTCTGTGATCGACGACCAGATCGGCGCGCCCACCGGCGCCGACCTACTGGCGGATGTGACCGCCCACGCTATTCGCTCGGCCTTGCAGCGTCCCGATGTCAGCGGCGTGTATCATCTTGCGGCCGGCGGTCAAACCTCTTGGTACGATTATGCCGGATTTGTCATTGAGTTTGCTCGCCAAGCCGGTATCGACATCAAGGTTGCTCAGGAAGCTATTCAGCCCGTGCCTACCAGCGCATTTCCTTTGCCCGCCCCGCGTCCCAAAAACTCGCGCCTGGATACCCGAAAATTGCAAAACACCTTTGGCTTGAATCTGCCCCACTGGCAAAACGGCATTACCCGTATGCTTACCGAAATTCTTGAGAAGTCATTATGACCCAACGTAAAGGCATTATTCTGGCCGGAGGCTCCGGCACCCGGCTCTACCCCGTGACTAAAGTGGTTTCCAAACAACTGCTGCCCATTTACGATAAGCCGATGATTTACTATCCGCTTAGCACCCTGATGCTGGCGGGTATTCGCGACATCCTTATCATCTCCACGCCGCAAGATACACCGCGCTTTGAACAACTGCTCGGCGACGGCAGCGAATGGGGGCTGAACCTGCAATACGCCGTGCAACCCAGCCCGGACGGCCTTGCCCAAGCTTTTATCATCGGCAAAGACTTTATTGGCAACGCGCCAAGCGCGCTGGTATTAGGCGACAACATTTTCTATGGCCATGACCTGCAAATCCAGCTTGAGCAAGCTATGGTGCGCAATCAAGGCGCAACTGTTTTCGCCTACCACGTGCAAGACCCCGAGCGATACGGCGTGGTCGCTTTCGACAAGCAGGGGCGCGCCACCAGCCTGGAAGAAAAGCCCGCGCAACCCAAGAGCAATTATGCAGTCACCGGCCTGTATTTCTACGACAACCAAGTGGTCGATATCACCGCCGATCTTAAGCCATCGGCTCGCGGCGAGCTGGAGATTACCGACCTGAACCGCATTTACCTTGAGCGGAACCAGCTCAATGTGGAAATCATGGGTCGAGGCTATGCCTGGCTGGATACCGGCACCCACGAGAGCTTGATCGAAGCCAGCAATTTCATTGAGACTATCGAGCACCGGCAGGGCTTGAAAGTGGCTTGCCCGGAAGAAATCGCCTTCCGCAAAGGCTTCATCGATGCCGAGCAACTAGAAAAACTGGTGCAGCCGCTCGCCAAAAACGGCTATGGGCAATACTTGCAGCGCTTGTTGAAAGAAGGAGCATCCTCATGAAAGTGATCGCCACTGCTATTCCCGAAGTGCTGATTATCGAACCCAAGGTGTTCGGCGACGAGCGAGGCTTCTTTTTCGAAAGCTTTAACCGCCGTCGGTTTGCCGAGCTTACCGGGCGTGATGTCGATTTCGTGCAAGACAACCACAGCCGTTCGGCCAAAAATGTACTGCGCGGCCTGCATTACCAAATCCGGCAGCCGCAAGGCAAGCTGGTGCGCGTGGTGCAAGGCGCGGTCTTTGACGTGGCCGTGGACATCCGGCGCAGCTCGCCTAGTTTCGGGCAGTCTGTTGGGCTGGAACTTTCGGCCGAAAACAAGCGCATGTTGTGGGTACCTGAAGGCTTCGCGCATGGCTTTGTGGTTATTTCGGAAACCGCAGAGTTTCTCTACAAAACTACCGACTACTGGGTGCCCGAATTCGAGCGCAGCATTGCCTGGAACGACCCCGCTATCGGCATCCAATGGCCGATTCAAGGCCAGCCCTCCTTGTCAGCAAAAGACCAGCAAGCTAAATTATTGGCGGAAGCGGAGCACTTTTCATGAACTCCCTCGCTGTCAATTTTAAGTGACTAATGAGATGTCGCCTAAAGTTTTCTATTCCTTGTTTTTAGTGAAATGGATTCCAGTTAGGCATCGAATTCAAGTACCAAATGCACGGGGAAAGGCCCAACGGACTCGACTTGACCTTCAGGACCGGATGCGCGTCGCAATCCCCGGCGTTTCAACACCGCTTTGAGTATATGCGGTATTTGCACCCGGTTGATATATTGTCCAAAGCAGGTATGTAATCCAAAACCAAAGTGCATGTATTGGTAATCGGGCCGGTCAAGTCGAAATTGACTGGGAGATTTCAGCTGGAGACAATCCATCATGGCCGATTGAGTCGCCGCTATCACCTTGGTACCCTTGGGTATTTTGGTGGCTCGCCACGACCCGCGTCCCACTACGTAATCTTCTGCTGCAAGTCGTGAGATTGCAGGGGAAAAAGAATTAAAGCGTAAAGCTTCCTGCATAAATTGAGTCAGCAGGGCGTCGTCATCTGCACGGGCAGCTTGTTGGGCTTGAGCTAACAAATCAGGATGAGACAACAGATAATCGAGAACAAGCACAACGCATTTGGATGTTGTGGGAATGGCGCCAATAATCAAGCCGATAAAGTTATTACGGATATCCAGGTTACTCATGCCGGGCATATCGGCATCCTGCATTTGCAGACAACGCTCAAGGACATCGTCGTGTTGTCGACGATTTTTTTGCCTTTGTACAATAAAATCATCGAGATAGTCACGCGATTTCGCAGCCGCCGCTAATGCGGTTTTTTCTACTTCGGGATCATCGGGATAAAACAGATATTGAAACATTGAGGTAGCGGCATTGGCGAACTCCTCTTCATCCCAGCCGGGGGTGCCGAAGTAATGGCCGACCAGACGCGTGGGGACGACTCTGCTTAACTCGGCGGGCACGTCAATTCGCCCTTGCGCGGAAGCCATGATTTTTTCGGCGCAATTATCAACAAACGGGGTGATTATTTCGGGGAGGTCGGTTCGACGCACGGCCAGTCTCATATTGGAAACGTCACGCGTATAAATGGGCGTATTTTGCATGCCTAAGAAAAAGTTTTCACCTGATGTGACTTTTTCCATTTTCTCTTTATAGGTGACATGAAAAATATCATCATGCGATAAAACTTCCTGAACATGGTCAAATCGAGTAACGAGCGCAGCATTTTTATACACAGCTATCGGCTTGACCCATCTCAATATACTGAAGACTAAATTCAGATTGGCAAGCAGCCATGCCTGAATTTTTGTAGTAATGGAAGCTTGTGTGTTAGAAGCCATTTTATTCTCCTGTCTTATTTAAAAAGCGACTTAACCCAGTCTCAGGTTATTTGATAAATCAATGTGGCGTATGGACGGTATCGTGAGGGTGGGTAAGACGATTGCTAACCCACCCTGTATCGCATCCGATTATTGATGCTTATTCGAATATAAATTTAGGTTGGATCGATTACGCCCTGGGCAATCATTCTCAAGGCTGTCATGCTCGGTATGAAAAAATAATCGCCGCCCCGGGTCTCTACAAAACGCGGGATTTTGGACAAAATATACGGAGTCTCATCGCTGTCCGGGTCAACCTGGATTACAGCTTTACTCGAAAATTTATCATTAGCCGAATGGTTTCCCAGGATGATTTCCTTGTCGTTACCCGCTCTGAAGTCGTTGCCGTAATTAATCCACTGTTGCTGGACGAACTCGAATTGCCGGTTTATATCGGCATTGACCATCATGATGATAATGCCGTGGTTACCGTTATCTTTGCTGCGATCTTTGACCTCTCCGTAGGGCAAACCACGGCGCAGCAGGCGGCGTCTATTCGACAAGGCGCCCGGCGTGTCAAATGCATTTTGGTTCATTTTTAACGAACCGGGCTTATCGCCCTCGATCATTTCCAGCGAAGCGCGCGGATTGATGCGGCGGATATGCGCGCTAAACGGACATTTTCCGCCACTCATGTCATTGTCGTAAGTAAAGTTACTGAGCAAGTCGTCTTTGCCCTTGCTATTCGCCGCATCGTATTTCTTGTCGAACTCGGCTTTGCTTGCCGCATCGGGCGCGGTGGTTAAAGGCGCGCCGTTGTCGCGCCAGCGACCCACAAACTTGGCTGCGAGTAATTCCTTGCCGCCAGGGAATTTTTTGCCGTGTTCGTCCAGATAGGATTCAAAGGTGGCGACGTTTTCATGCAGTTTGCGGTACACCATATAAGTGCCATTGCGTGAAAGCAGGATAGGATTGGGCGCCGGCGGATATTCCTTGGCTTCATCGATATGTCCGAGTAAAAATTCCCCGGTAGCTAAAGGCGCCCATGAGCCGTCCTCCATTTGCTTGCCGCGGCCATTGATGCGATCGGCATCATAAGGAACGCCTTCGAAGACCGGATCGCTAATGCCATCGGTGTAACCGAAATGCTCCTTGGCGGTCGGCAAGCCATTTTCCATCACGATTTTGGCATCCTGATAATCCAGCAGCGCGCCGTCATCGCCGCGATGGCCGCCCAGCACCGCTACGCCTTTTTGATGCTCTTTGATAACGCCCAGCAACCAGTTGTAACTTTCCCCGAGTAAATCGGTGTCTTTCGAGAACTGTGCATTGAGTGCGATAAAGATATGCACATCCTTTTCGCGGGTTTCACGGTTTTCGCGCCATATCGGATCCCAATGTTCAGGCGAGCTTGGGCCGTCATCGCCCAGTATGTCCTTACGTTCCTTCATGCCGCTGACAAATTCCGGCGAGAAGCCAATCAGCGACGATCTGGGGATTCCCAGTTGCTTTAGGCCCTGATAGGTCAACGCGATATTAACCGTCCAGGGGGGCTGTTCGACTTGTCCGGGGCCGCTACCCCATTCAACCGCTGTCGTCACTCTTTTGCTAATCGCGCCGACAAAATCCCTGCCTATGGATTCATCCTTGATATTCAAAAATATATAGCGGGCTACCGGGTAGTGGAAGCGACCGTAGGCACGGAGCACATGGCCTTGAATATCCAATAAATCTAATTGCTTAGTCACAATGTTATCCTCCTAATCTTCTAAACGATATTTTCCCGCAGCCCATGTCGGCGCGGACAGGTTGGCGGGCTGGACGCGATCAAAGAATGCCTGGAAATTATTCCTCAATGCAGTTTTATCAAGCCCTTGATTATCGATGGCAAATTTAGCAAACTCCTGTTTCAGATAGAGTGCTTTCAATTGTTCATTCAGTGGGTCATCAGTAGAGCCAACAAAAAAAAGCGTTGCCGTAAGCTGGCATTTTTTCATGTAGGCAATAAACTGGTCTGCGTCGTTAACGTCCTCAAAACCGTAGCAATAGCCCCAGATTTCTTTGATGCGATCGCCGATTGCAACCCACATAGCGCGTAGATAAGCGTCAATAGTGCCTTCAGGACCGCAATAAAAATTGCTGGAAAAAACCAGATAGCGCGATTTTAAATGGTCTTCTTTCGGCCACGCCCAGCGGCGTAAAAAATTCGGCACGAAGGGCAGCCAGTCGACGACGGTATCCCAAGCATTAGCGCCGGGCAGCGTTTCCGTGTAAACATCATCCAGTACGAAAAAACGGCAAAGATAGGTGTCCGGCGTTAGCGCCATAGGACTGTTATTTTCAGCATTCCATTCTTGTAGACGGTTTCTGACGATATCCGCATAGGCTGTTTCATCTTGCAAGCCGTTTTTAATCGGAGACAGGATAGTGAGTGCGTAGGCATTGCCACTGATATTACTTGCCATGATTATTTCCCCCCTAGTTGCAAATCGTTTTTCTTGTGCCATTTTTGCCGCTTTTGCACCTGATAAGCCGACATGCTGACGATGGGTGTTGGATGCATATCGCCCAAATCATGCTGCAATCCGCGTAATAATGCGTTGTAGCTTTTCATGAAGTCGTCGTCGCTTGCATTTTGCGTGTCCTGCTGGAATTTGATGAGTGCGGATTTGACGGATTTAGCGCTTTTGACATCATTGGAAGCCGCCAATGGGTAGGCGTTGTAGTAATGAATGGTTTCGATCTGGTTGTATTGGATGTAGTTATGAAAGGGGGTTAGCGCGACCGATTTGGGATAGCGGACCGTCCATTTCCAGAGTAAGTCCAGCCCGCCAGGAATCGCAAAGGTGAAAGAATCGACATATTGATCCCAGCTTCCGTTGAAATTACTAAAGAACAACATATAGTTGTAACTTAAGTCTTCCTTTGGCTGCTTCGGATCCAGGTGCGGAAACTTATCTCTATCGATAATGACCCAGCGTGCGTAATGTATCAATGAAAGTGTAATCAGACCGGTTAGGTTGCTGGGTTTTTTGGCGGCGTACCAAAATATAAGTTTATTAACCCAGGTCAGATATGGCCTCAACGGTGAAATGACATTCATCGCATAAGCCTTGCCTGCTATATTTGACATACTTATTCCTCTTCTGTTGTATGGACTGAGCGGCTAAAAAATCCAATCAGCCTATGTGTTGTTGAATAACTCAGTAGTAATTTTATAATTTAAGGTAGTTGAAATTGCGTTAGTATTTACTATCGCCAGAATAAAGAGTTTTGAGCGAAGAAACGAAGTATACATTTGTATATTATTGATTATAGGTATTTAAATGTAACCAAGCGCCCAGAAAAGCCATTCAATATACGTACTATTACTAACGGCTCAAAACATAACAGAATTCTCCTGACAAACCAAATTTTATCAAATATAAGCCATGTAACCGTTCGGTCTCCTTATGTGAATTAAGCGGTAATTAGTGCTCAGCCCGTCTTTATTGGTCGGGTGACCTATGGAAAACAGCTTTCAATTTCTGCCAATTCGTTATTAAAAAATGGCGTCAAAATTTACCGGTATAAGTTTGTATCTTTTTGTTATTATTAATAATAATTGTATTTATAGTTGGCAATGCCAACGTTGAAGCTGGAACAATTGGATGCTGATGAACACCGTAGATCGCCAAAACTCCTCGGTGTGAGTATTTGCTTTTTGCCGTCGGCTTTTCTTCTAACGGAATGCAGGAGTTGTCGCGCAGCCCGAAGACAATAAGCGCCATGATCGCACCAAAGTGCTGGCGCACGCGCTTGGGGTCGGCTTGAGCGCCAGTGCGTTTTTATTGCCTGATGCATGCAGTTGTTCAGCCCAACGTCTTGAGACACCCCAAATGTTTTCCAATGCAATGGCAAAAATAATAAACTGATTTCAACCTTGCGAGTTGGACCTACGTTCGGCGAACCGATTTGGCCTTTAAAATTGTTTGGAATATTTCCCGCGCCCTGGGTCAGCGGCTTAGGATTACCCGTCCACACGATTAATGATTTCGGCAAAGCCGTTATTTTATCAGCAGTTCGCTGACCACGGCACCGCTGATGCCGGCTGCCGTGCGTTTGCACCGGGGGTCTTGAAAACCAGTTGGCGAATTCAACAAGCAGGCTGTCAGTTTACATTTACTGTAATCACTTCACGGGTGTTGTCCTCATGGTCGGAACGAAGCATCAGCGGATGTTGGCGTGCCTGAGGCGCGCTTCTCTGTGTTTATAGCTTGTTTCGCGCGTCGTTTTTGCAGCCAGCGGATCACCCCGGTCACATACAAAACAGGGCAAGCCAAGCCGGAAAGGAATACCAGGATTCGTCCCGTCCAACCGAAAGCGTGGCCGCTGTGCAACGGCCATTGCCAGTCCAGAAAAACATCGCCGATGCTGCCTGTGCCCCTGTCGTAGACTTTGAGTATCTCGCCGCTGTATTGATCGACGGCAACATCGCGATAACCGATAAACCGGCTTATTTCGTCCACGTCCTTTTTCATTACCTTATAGACATCATCCCGGTCTTTCGGTGCATTCAGCATCCATAACTTACCGGCGGGAGAGCGTTTTTGCACAATCGCTTCCGCTTCCTGAGCGCTAATCGCTTGCCGATTCGCTTGCGGCGGATTACTGTGTATCTCCAGCGGAATAGTGCTAAAAGCATTAGGGCGCTGGATCGGCGAGAACAATTTGAGTACTACATTCACCTGCTCCGGCAAATTAAAGTAAACCCCGGAAAACAACACCGGCAGTAATACGATAACCATATAAAAACCGACAGTTTTATGCAGGTCGAAGTTAAAGCGCACAGCACCGGCATTACGCCTGAAGGTTAAAGCCTGTTTGAATTTTCCGGTCAGCGGCCACCAGACGATCAGGCCGGTCAGCACCGATATAATCGATAATGCAGCCAAAACACCGTTAATAATCGCGCCGTTTTTGCCCAGCAATAAACACCAGTGCAGTTGCATGATAAAACCGACTAAAGGCCGCCCCCAATATCTGTCCTTGGGATAATAAAGCTGTATGCCATTGACCTTAGCCGTGTAAGGATCAACGAAGATGTAATAGCCGTCGCCGTTATTCGCCTGTTTTGCGTCCCTGACAAAATACACAAACTTATAGGCAATATCGGGCTTGCGGGGATAAAAAACTTTAACAAAACGGCTGCCTTGCGGCTTGACCGTTTCCGCCGCGGCAACGATGTCATCCAAAGAGCGCAACTTTTGCTGATTATCCGGCGGCATGGAGACAACAGCCAACTCCGGGTTTAAAACTTCCTGTAATTCGACAAAGAAAACAGCAAAGCTGCCGGTCAATCCGACTACGGTCAATACTGCACCTACAACCAGGCCGAGATATAAATGCACATCCAGCCAAAGTTTACGCCGCGCTTTGAGTTTGGACAGATTAGTATCGGCTTTCGGCATTGTCATCGAGCTAAGCATAGAAAGTCCTCAAGAGGTTGTTGCATGATTTATTTTTTTAAGGTGACTACTGACAATACGGTATGCACGGCAATGCCGAGAATAATCTTCCCGGCATTGCCTTAAAACATATCCGCTATACCGGTTAAAACTCGACCTTCACCGATCCCATCAAAGTTCTTGGCGCACCCCAGGTAGACCGAACTTGATTATTGCCGCTGGAGAGAATAAAACCATCATGGATATAATCCTTATCCAGCAGGTTGTTGACGTTCAATTGAAGAGTTACTTTGGATTTCGCAACATTCCGTGTATAGCTCCCCAATAGATTAACAACCCCATACCCGGCAAAATCAAAATCTTGATAATTGAAGGTTGCTTTTCTTGAGCTATACAAATCCACGCCGGCGCCTACCTTAAAGCCACGCAAATAATCTCGCTGAAAATCGTAAGTCGTCCATAAAGTGGATGTATGTTTAGGAATACCCCGAAGCGGGCTGCCGATAGGGATGCTGTTTGGATTGTTTTCTTTCAGTACCTCGGCTTCGGTATAGGCATAGGTGGCTATAGTGTTCCATCCCGGTAAAATTTCGCCCTTAACATCCACTTCGACGCCACGGCTTTGCGCCTCGCCGGTTGCAATGCTGAAGGTTGGATTAGCAGGGTCGATCGTGGGAATGTTTTGTTTGGTCAAATTGAAATAAGCAACAGAGGTGCTTAATCGATCATCGAAAAATGCGGTTTTAAATCCCCCTTCCCATTGTTGCGCGGTTTGCGGCGGCAAGAATGTACCGCCTTTTCCCTGTCCGTTGCTGGCGCCAAAATTTTCCACATAGTTGCCGTATAAACTCAGCCATTTGATGGGTTGCCAAAGTACGCCGACTTGAGGAGTCACGGCATCGGCTTTTTGCGCGACCTTTTGGGTAAGGCCATTGAACTGCTCAACATCCTGATAACGGAAACCGCCCATCACATGGACGTTATAAGGCAATTTAATTTGATCTTGCAGATAGATACCCCATAAATCGGTACTGCTGGAAAAAGAATTATTATTCCGCGTCGCTGGATTAACGGGCGGAAGGCCGGTGTACACGGGATTATAAATATCTATGGTGCTAGCAACGGTGCTGTTGTAGCCGACTGAATCATAATTTGAAAGGTAATAATCGCCGCCAAACAATAACGTATGCTTCAATCCCCAGGTATCGAAATGGCCGGTCAAATTGGTCGTGGTAAAATAATTATCCTGAGTAATAAAGTCACTGGTAAACAATTGCCTGTTCAGCGTGCGTTGGTCGGCATTCAAAGCCGCTCCGTTCATCGCCGTCCTGGTTTTATCCAGTATATTGATGCCAAGTTGCTCGCTCACTTCCCAGTCGTCATTGAATTTATGATTCACAGTAAACCCGATAAATTCATTATCGAGAGGATTTTTATTGTCGGGCTCCATCAAATTTCTGTCGCGGGGAATATTCGCCAAGCGCGGGTTAATCCAAGTACCATTCGCCCTTCTTCCATCAATGATTAAAGCGCCTGCATTAGGGTCAAAACTATTATTTTCGTGCCGGTATTCCATTTCCAGAATTGCTTTCGTTTGAGGGCTGATATTCCATTGCAAAACCGGCGCGACAAACACTTTCTCGTAATCGACAAACTGGCGGAACGAACCGCTGTTTTCGTAGGAAACATTTATCCGATACAACAGATCTTTATTGTCAGTCAACGGCCCCGTCGCATCAATGCTGGTACGATAGAAGTCATAGGATCCGGCTTGCTGTTGCAACGAATAATACGCAGTGTCCAGTGGCTTTTTAGTGACGACATTAACCATGCCTCCTGGCTCGACTCGTCCGTACAGCATCGCCGCAGGCCCTTTTAGGACTTCAATACTCTGCACATTCGCCATGGCGCGCGTTCCGTCGGCGCCAGAGTCAGTTTCCATGCGCATACCGTTACGCATGTAGTTAAAGTTGAAAAAACCGCGAATAGTAATTTGATCGGAAAGACCGCCCGCGCCTTGACCGGTAGTGACGCCGCTGACCAATTTCACCGCCTGATCAAGCTTGGTAGATTGTTGGTCATCAAGCACCGCCTTCGGAAGCACTTGAATATTCAGCGGCGTCTCCATGATCGGCGTGTCGGTTTTGGTCGCAAAGCTGGAATTGGTAGCGGCGTAATGCTTGTCATACGGATCGGTAGGGTCGTATTTGGCTTTGCCGGTCACCGTCATCGCTTTCAAGGTGGTAACGTTCGACTGGTTTTGACTGGCCGGGGCTTCTATCGTGATGGTTTTGTCATTGGTGTAGCGGGACTTAAGCCCGGTGCCACCCAGCAGCTTTTCCAGCGCCTGCGCCGGTGTATAGGTGCCGTTAAGTGCGGGCGCTTGCAGTTTATCGGCTACATCGCCTTCGTAAAGCACTTGAAGCCGGGTGTCGGCGGAAAACCGGGTTAATGCGCTCGATAAGGATTGCGCAGGGATGTTGAACGGCATGGCTTGATTGGATGCCGCATCACCGGCGTAGCAGTTTTGTCCCGCACCGAACAGCGCAATAGGTATCAGCAGTCCGGCTGTTTTGATGAGTTTTTGTCCGCGTGTTATAGAAACCCGGCGTGTAGGTAGCGTCATTAGGTAAATCCTCTTTAGGTCATAAAGTGTTGTCTTCATGATCTACGACGAGGCGCGATGGATTTACCCTTAGTCGCGGAGAAAAAAATGATGGTTTTAATTAATAACTGATGTTGCGCATGTACCTAATAAAAAAGCGTAGTCCACGAAAGGCACAAAAAGCACGAAAAAAACCGGGTACAGGAACAATAAGTCACAGCTGCTTCAGCTAACGCAAAAAACTCCGTCATTTCGGCATGGATACCGGAGTCTAGAGCCAGGTATGGAGACTAAATAGGTGATCATAAGTTTCTTAACATGTGTGGGAGCGGCTTTAGCCGTTTCCACACATGCCAGAAAACTTTTGCCCAACTACTTATCCATGGCACCCGTATCCGATTTAGGCATTATGCCAAGCCATACATTCACAGCCATGCCAGTAGACGGCGCTAGCTGAAGCGTCTTACTAATCAGGATAAGTAAAGCCCATCGTTAAGATTAGAAAGATGCATACCGTAAGCAGGGAAACATACGGCCCTCTATTTTTTCGTGTCTTTCGTGCCTTTCGTGGACAGTGCGTAACATCGGTTAATAAAGCAAAACCAGTTGCTTCGACAAGCTCACCGAACTGACTTTTAGGGTGGTCTTGATACCGTCAACCACTGCATTCGGGTCTGCGGTATCAAACACGCCGCTGACTACCCGCTGTTTCAGCTGCGGGTTGATGAGCATGATTTGTCCGCTCCGGTAGCGGTTCACTTCCTGAATGACCTTCGACAGCGGCTGCCGTTTGAAAATCAGTTGTCCGCGTTGCCAGGCGAGCGTTTCCATAATATTAGAGGGCATCACCGGCCCGACGCGGCCCTGTTGGTAGTCGACTTGCTGATTGATATGGACCAAAGCCGGGGCATCGGCCTTGCCCGCCGATACTTCTACCGTGCCTTCGCTGACGATCACCTGCATATCGGCATCGGTCTTTTTAACGCTGAACGCGGTGCCGACCGCGCGGGCCTTGGCGCTGCCGTTGCTGACGATAAAAGGGCGGTTCTTATCCGGGAACACCTGAAAATAGGCTTCGCCGCGCAGCAGTTCGATATTCCGTTGCTTGGCTGAAAAGTCCACGGCGAGCGCGGTGTCGGTATTTAAAGTCAGCCGCGATCCGTCATCGAGGGCAAGGGTTAATTGTTGCCCCGGCGCGGTGTGATAATCGCTTTGCCAATTCTGGTAATACATCGGCAACTGATAAGACAGCAGCATAGCCAGCGTCAGTGCAGACGCGGCCATAAACCGCCGGATGTACGGCTGCTTGCCGGGCAACGGTTGCTGCGCCGGTACGGGTTGTTCGGCCTTTAATCCGGCCTCAACCCGTTTGGCGGGCGCTTCAAGCAGATCCCACAGCAGGCATATCTTGTCGTAGGCTTCGGCATGTTGCCGGCTTGCGCCGTACCAGTTTTTGAACAGCTCCTGTTCCTCAGTCGTCACGTCATTGGCGTGCAGGCGCGCAAACCATGCGGTAGCTTGGTCTGAGGCGGATTGCTT
>Ga0208123_100256_pt1 | contig 25326 bp, 25 predicted proteins | sample LakWasMe92_HOW11_2_FD_183914 | JGI IMG/M metagenome (GOLD analysis project Ga0208123, IMG submission 183914) | Freshwater sediment methanotrophic microbial communities from Lake Washington under simulated oxygen tension - Sediment Metagenome... | ecosystem: Environmental > Aquatic > Freshwater >... | reverse complement strand
GATTGGTGCAGACGACTCCTGATATTGGGCTGTCAGGAGCCGTATGCACACCAGGCGTTACATCCAGTCAGATGGTGCGGTCGTCTTCTGAAAACGACACCGGTCGCCGCCCCAACTTCCCGCCAGAGTTCAAACGCAAAGTTGTCGAAGCCACGTTCCAGTCTGGCGCCTCCGTGTCGTTGATCGCTCGCGAACATGACGTCAATGCCAACCTGGTCTTTCGCTGGCGGCAGCAATATCAAGAGGGCTTGTTCGCCCGGTCAGCCAGAGTGCAACGCTTTTGCCTGTCCAGGTGATCGAGGCGCCAATAGATTTACCGCAAGTCATTCAGTCACCGCCAGAGTGTCATTCCGTGATCGTTGTTGAGGCGGGAAAAGCCAAGCTGCGCATCACTGGCACGCCTGACCCGCATACCCTGCAAATCATCTTGCAGCAGTTAAATCGGGGATATGCCGCTGACCTTGCAAACACGCCTGCTCACGGTCCTGAGTGAGGGTGAGGTGGCGCCGCTGGGAGGTGCCCGGCCGCAGTCCATCGATATCCAGGTCATTTGCGCCAGCCACCGTGATATTTCTACGCTGATAAAAACCGGCGGCTTTCGTGAAGACCTGTATTTTCGTTTGAGTGGGGCGCGCTTCGACATACCGCCGCTACGTGAGCGCAAAGACAAGCTCGCGCTGATCAACAAGCTGCTGGACGAAGAGAGTCAGCGTTCGGGCGAGCGGCTCGATCTGAGCGAAGCGGCGCTGGAAATGCTCTTGAACTACAGCTGGCCAGGCAACATGCGCCAGTTGCACCACGTACTGCGCTACGCGTGCGCAGTCTGTACAAGCCACGTAATTGGTGTGGAGGACCTGCCTGCCACCCTCGGCATCAGTGCCCCGGCAAAGGGTCAGGAAACGGTACCTGGAAGCCCGGAACGTCAGGCCTTGATCGACACATTGGTGCGCAATCGGTGGAAACCCGTACTGGCAGCACAGGAGCTGGGTATTTCACGTGCCACCCTCTATCGCAAAGTGAACCTGCATGGCATCAAAATGCCGGGCAAAGGTTCCTACAACTGAGCGTTGGGCTTGGGGAATGGCTCCGCTACGCTCTGATAATTCTGAGTGACCTTGCAAAGCCGGGCCATCGGTCTACACAAGCAATGGCAGACCGATGCGGGGGTCGATTCTATACCTACACAACGACTGGATGTTCCGCCCCATCCATAGTGACGGTTGTGCCGGTGATATAGCTCGCCTTTTTGGAGGCAAGGAACAGTACCAGGTCGGCAATCTCCTCCGGCTTCGCCATTCGCCCCATTGGAATCTTTTGAACGCTACGCTGGATCGCCGCATCCAACGTGATGCCTGAGTGACGAGCATCTGCCGCCATTCCTTCCGCGACGCGGCCTGTTTCCGTCAATCCCGGGTTTACACCCACCACCCTCACACCGGACGAAGCGTAGGCATTTCCAAGACCAGCTGTGGCGAGCATCAGAGCGGCATTGGCTGATCCGCCAGCGAGATGGATTGGCTTCGCAACCTTGCCACCGGCACCGATGATATTGACGATCACCCCTTTGCCGCGCGCAGCCATTAGCTTTACCACAGGATCAAGGACATTAATCGTAGAGAAGAATTTGGCATCCATCGCCGCGCGCCAGAACGCTGGTGTGAGGTCTTCAGGTGGCAATCGCTTCGCCGCCCCCGCTGAGTTGACCAACACGTCAATAGGGCCGACCTCCTGCTCAACGCGCTGGACCAGTGCAGAAGCCGAGGCATCGTCAGTAAGATCCGAGGCAAAACCAATCGCGCCTGGCAATGAGGCAAGTGCGTTGTCAATGTTTGTCTGCAAGCGCGAGCTGATCACAACGCGGGCCCCTTCTGCCACGAATTGTTGAGCACATGCCAAGCCGATGCCTTTGGATCCGCCCGTAACGAGAACAACCTTCGCGTCAAAGCTTTTCATTACGTTGTTTCCTTGGTTTGAGAATTTTGGCCACCGTAAGTCGAGATCACATTACGACAGATCGCGCGTCTGACCGCTGAGGCTTACCAGATCGGCAGGCTGTAGCTCAGGATCAGGCGGTTCTCGTCCGTGCTGTTGGCAAAGTTGGAACGGGTCGCCGCGTTGCGCCAGCGCAGACTGACGTTCTTCAGCGGGCCATCCTGCACAAAGTAGGCGATGTCGATGTCGCGCTCCCACTCGCGGCCTTCGGAACGGCTGGCGCCCAGGTCGACGTTGTCACCCGACAGGTAGCGGGTCATGAAGGTCAGACCCGGCAGGCCGATCCCGGTGAAGTTGTAGTCGTAACGGACCTGCCAGCTTTTTTCGTCCTTGTTGGCAAAGTCGTTGACCTGCACAAAGTTCAGAAGGAACGGGTCGGTGCCACCCAGGTAGGCGAAGCCGGTTTCACCGGTCATGGCCTGATAGCCCAGACCCACAGCGTGGAAGCCTATCTTGTAGGTCGACATGATCCCGAAGGCGTTATTGTCGACGTTACTGTTGCCATCGTCGGTGGAGCGCGCATAACGGATATCCGTCACCAGGCTGCGCTTATCGCCCAGCGGCAAGGTGTGTAAGGCATTGAGCATGGTCTGGCGATACAGGCCTTGCAATTCGCCAAGGGCCAGGGTGGTGCTCAGTTGATCGTTCCAGCGGTAAGCGCTCTGGGCGATGTTGAATTCGGTGGACTCATTACCGTCCGACACTTTGATGTTACGGCGGTTGCCGCTGGTGACGCTGAGCGCTTCGTAATCCTGGGAGTCACGGGCGTTGACCCGGCTGATGCGCCCGGCGTCCAGATCCAGGCCTGCAATTTCCTGGGAATGGACCATGGTGCCCTGGAAGACTGTGGGCAGCAGGCGCGAGTCATTGCCTTGCAGCATCGGCAGGCGCTTGTCGTAGCTGCCCAGGCGCAGGGTGGTTTTCGAGTAGCGGATTTTCGCGGCGGCGTGCAGATCGCCGTAGGAGTCCTGGGCGCGCTTGGTCTCGGCGTCACGCAGCAGAAGGCCGGTGCCGCTCGAGCCACGACCGGAGTCCAGTTTGATGCCCAGGGTGCCAATGGCATCGACCCCGAAGCCGACCGGCCCCTCGGTGAAGCCCGACTCGTAACGCAGGATGAAGCCCTGTGCCCACTCGCTCATGCGGCCACTGCCGGGGACGGCTGGCTGGCGGCCGCTGTCATCCTGACGATAGTCACGGCCCATGTAGAAGTTACGCATTTGCAACGAAGCTTTGCTGTCCTCGAAGAATTCCGCCCGGGTAGCAGTTGATGTCACCAGACCAGCGCTCAGAGTGCTGAGGCCGACGGCATATGCCAGTGCTGTTTTTTTCATTGTGATTTACCTAAGTGACAAATTGCGAAAGCACACGTCCATGCGCAGCCACGCCCAGGAAACGGGGCGTGGCTGGTGTAACAGACGCGGGAGCGCCGAGGGATTTATTGCTTCTGTGGATCGAACTGCTTGTCCTTGATCAACAGCGCCGGAATCACCCCGCAGATGAAGTAGGCAGCGCCCATCACCAGGAAGCCCACACCGATGGAGTACTGGGTAGCCAGGAAGCCAATGGCAATCGGGGCGATGGCCGCACCGATGCGGCCAATGTTGTATGCGCCACCCACGGCGGTGCCGCGGTACTTGGCCTGGAAGCTCTCGGTCATGTAGGTCGCGTTGACGCCGTACGGAATGCCATACAGGAAGCCGAACACCACCAGCATCCAGAGGATGGACTCAGGGCTGTGGAACAGCACGATGACCGGCAGGAACATCGCGGTGCCGATGGCGCCGAAGGAGTACACCACGCGGCGGCCGAACTTGTCGGCGGCCACACCGGCCAGCACCTTGCCCAGAATCATCGCGGTATAGGTACCCACCAGGTACGCGGTCATGGACTTGAAGTCCATGCCCATTTCGGTCTGCAGGTAAGCCGGCATCCAGTTGTTCACTCCGTAGTAGCCGAACTGCAGGAAGCCTGCGGTCAGACACCAGAAGATGAACATGCTGCGCGCACGCGGGTCGCCAAAGATCATCTTGTAGGCGCCTTCGCGTTTGACCGGCGTGGCGCTGGGGTTCTTCAGGCCTTCAGCCAGTTCCTTGGCCTGTTCAGCCTTGGCCTTGACCCAGGCTGCCGGCTCGGGCACCAGGCGCTGCATCAGGATCGCCAGTACCACCGGAACAATCGCCACGTAGAACAGCACTCGCCAGCCGTAGATCGGCAGCAACCAGCCCGCCAACAAGGTGGCGACGATATAGCCCACCGACCAGCCAGCCTGTAACGTGCCCAGCACCGTGGTGCGGTACTTGGTCGGCACGTATTCCGCCATCAGGGTGTTACAGGCCACATAGAGCGCGCCCAGACCCAGCGAGGAGATAAAGCGGAACAGCGCGAACTGCCAGTAGTTCTGGGTCATGCCCAGCACAGCGGTGCCGAACGAGAACAGGACGATGGTCCAGACCACGGTCTTGACCCGGCCGAAACGGTCACAGGCCCAACCGCCGTAGATGCCGCCCAAGGCCATACCGGCCAGGGTGAAACTGCCCAGACTCCCGGCCTGGACGTTAGTCAGACCGAACTCTGCTTTCAAGCTGGTCAGGCTGTAGGACAGCAACATCAGGTCGGCACCGTCGATCAGCAACCCGAGGAAGCAGAAAGCGAAGACCAGAATCCAAACATTGTTTTTCACTGACGCGTCAGCAGCAGCCGAAACATTAACACTCATGAGTCATACCTTGTTGTATTTGTGGGCGCTGGAGAGGTTCTCAACGTGGCCGGCAGATCTTGATCCGACTCAGGATTTCGCCTCGCGGATCATGTTCCGCGCGATGATTACCTGCTGAATCTGGGTAGTACCCTCGTACAGACGGAACAGGCGCACATCGCGGTAGAAGCGCTCGATGGCGTACTCGCTGACATAGCCGGCACCGCCATGAATCTGTACGCAGCGATCTGCGACGCGGCCGCACATTTCAGTGGCGAACATCTTGGCGCAGGAAGCTTCGGTGCTGACGTTGCGCCCCTCATCACGTTGGCGTGCGGCATCCAGCACCATGCAGCGGGCTGCGTATATCTCCGCCTTGCTGTCGGAGAGCATGGCCTGGATGAGTTGAAATTCGGCGATGGGTTTACCGAACTGCTTACGCTCGATGGCGTACTGCAGGGCGTCGGCCAACATACGCTCGGCGGCACCTACCGATAGCGCGGCAATGTGCAGACGCCCCTTGTCCAGCACCTTCATCGCGGTCTTGAAGCCGACCCCTTCCACGCCGCCGATCAGCGCGCTGACCGGGACCCGGACGTTGTCGAAGATCACGTCGCTGGTGTGGGCGCCTTTCTGACCCATTTTGTGGTCGCACTTACCCAGGCTGATGCCGGGCGTGGCGCGTTCCACGACGAAGGCGCTGATGCCGCCCGCGCCCTTGATCTCGGGATTGGTTCGCGCCATCACCGTGAAGATTCCGGCGTGCGGGGCGTTGGTGATGAAGCGCTTGGTGCCGTTGATCACGAAGTGATCGCCATCGCGTACGGCGGTGGTTTTCAGCGAGGCGGCATCGGAGCCCGAATCCGGCTCGGTCAGGCAGAACGAGCTGATCAGCTCACCGCTGGCCAGTTTCGGCAGGTAGTGGGATTTCTGCTCGGCGGTGCCATCGATGACCAGAGCGCTGGAACCGATGCCGTTGTTGGTGCCGATGTAGGAGCGAAAGGCCGGCGAGGTGCGACCCAGTTCGAAGGCGATGCTCACCTCCTCTTCCATGGTCACGCCCAAGCCATCGAACTCTTCCGGAATGGTCAGTCCGAACAGCCCCATTTCCTGCATTTGAACGATGATGTCAGCCGGAATATTGTCGGTTTCAGCTACTTCATTTTCGCGTGGGATCAACGCCTCGTTAACAAACTGGCGGATCGAATCCAGCAAAAGTTGCAGGGTTTCTGGGTCACGAATCATATGCGTTCCTCAAGGGCCGAAACCGGCCCGCTGACAAAATAGCTGTAGTTGCTGATGTTGAAGCAATGAACATAGCGCCCGACCTTATTGCGTTGACGTTTCAGATCGATTGCTGCAGTTCCGGTACCGCCTCGAACAAGTCCGCGACCAGGCCGTAATCAGCCACCTGGAAGATCGGTGCTTCTTCGTCCTTGTTGATCGCAACGATCACCTTGGAGTCTTTCATGCCGGCCAGGTGCTGGATCGCGCCGGAGATACCGACCGCGATGTACAGCTGTGGCGCAACGATCTTGCCGGTCTGACCGACCTGCATGTCGTTCGGTACGAAACCGGCGTCGACCGCGGCGCGCGAGGCACCCACGCCAGCGCCGAGCTTGTCGGCCAGGGCGTACAGGTGCTTGAAGTTGTCGCCGTTCTGCATGCCGCGACCGCCGGAAACGACGATCCTGGCAGCGGTCAGTTCCGGACGATCAGATTTTGCAAGCTCTTCGCCGACGAAGCTGGAGGTATCCGCGTCGTGGACAGCAGCGACCACTTCAACAGCCGCCGAACCGCCAACAGCGGCAACCGGGTCGAAACCGGTGGCACGCACGGTGATCACTTTGATGGCAGCCGAAGACTGCACGGTAGCGATGGCGTTACCGGCATAGATCGGACGCTTGAAGGTGTCAGCGCTTTCGACCGAGATGATCTCGGAGATCTGGTCGACGTCCAGCTGCGCGGCGACGCGTGGCAGGATGTTTTTGCCGTTGGAGGTGGCAGCAGCCAGGATGTGGCTGTAGCCCCCCGCCTCTTGAGCAAGAGCAGCGATCAGAGGCGCAACGTTTTCCGGCAGTTGGTGCGCGTAGGCGGCGTTGTCGGCCACCAGCACTTTAGTCACGCCAGCGATTTTCGCCGCGGCTTCAGCCACGGCGCCAGCGCCCTGACCTGCAACCAGCACGTGGATGTCGCCACCGATGTTCGCGGCAGCAGCCACGGTGTTCAGCGTGGCCGGAGCCAGCACTTTGTTGTCTTGCTGGTCGGTTGAATAGTCAGCAATAACCAGGATCGTCATTTAGATTACCTTCGCTTCGTTTTTCAGTTTCTCGACCAGTTCAGCCACCGACTTGACCTTGATACCCGCGCTGCGGGCAGCCGGCGCTTCGACTTTCAGGGTCTTGGTGGTGGAGGCGGTGGAAACGCCCAAAGCGTGCGCAGTCAGCACTTCGAGAGGCTTCTTCTTGGCTTTCATGATGTTTGGCAGGGACGCATAACGCGGCTCGTTCAAACGCAGGTCGGTGGTGACGATGGCTGGCAGTTTCAAGGAAACTGTCTGGCCGCCGCCGTCGACTTCGCGAGTCACGGCAACGCTGTCGCCGCTGACTTCGACTTTCGAGGCGAACGTGCCCTGACCGTAGCCGGTCAGTGCAGCCAGCATCTGGCCAGTCTGGTTGTTGTCGCTGTCGATGGCTTGTTTGCCAAGGATCACCAGTTGTGGCTGTTCCTTGTCGACTACAGCCTTGAGCAACTTGGCCACGGCCAGGGAGTTCAATTCATCAGCGGATTCGACGAGGATGGCCCGATCGGCACCCAGCGCCAGGGCGGTACGCAGCTGCTCTTGAGCAGTGGACGGACCAATGGAGACGACGACGATTTCAGTCGCAACACCTTTCTCTTTCAGGCGTACGGCTTCTTCCACGGCGATTTCGCAGAACGGGTTCATCGACATCTTGACGTTAGCGAGGTCGACGCCGGAGTTGTCCGCTTTGACGCGAACCTTGACGTTGTAATCGACCACGCGCTTGATGGCTACGAGGACTTTCATGGCAGGCTCCATTCAGAAAGATTGACCCGACAGCACCTGATCGTGCTCGGGGTGACGCACATTCAGCGGTCGCCAAGCTGCTCGATCACGCCTTGGGCCTTCAATTCGGCCAGGCGTGCATCATCGAGCCCCAATTGGCGCTTGAGCACCTCATCCGTATGCTCCCCCAGCATCGGCGCGGGGCGCAGGTACTCCACCGGTGTGCCGGACAGCTTGATGGGGCTGCCAACCGTGACGAAGTCTGGCTTCAGCGGGTGAGGAATGGTCACCAGCATGTCGCGCGCCTTCACCTGCGGTTCGTCCAGTGCCTGGGCGATGCTGTTTATCGCGCCCACGGGCACGCCCTGCGGGTGGATCCGTTGCACCCACTCATCGGCACAGCCACCGAGGAAATGTTGCGACAGAATCCTGACGATCTCCTCGCGGTTGGTCACCCGATCCGCGTTGCGGGCAAAACGCGGGTCTTTGGGCAACTCAGGAAGATCAATGGCCTCGCACAGGGCGATGAACTGGCTGTCATTTCCGCAAGCGATGATGAAATCGCGATCATTGGCACGGAACACCTGATACGGAACGATGTTCGCGTGAGCGTTGCCATAACGCCCCGGCGGCTTCCCGGAGGCCAGATAGTTCTGGCTTTGGTTGCACAGGGTGGCAACCTGCACATCCAGCAAGGCCATGTCGACGTGCTGGCCCAGGCCGGTTTTTTCGCGACTGAGCAATGCAGCCTGAATGGCGACGGTGGAGTACAGACCGGTCATCAAATCGGAGAACGCCACTCCCACTTTCTGCGGACCGCCCCCAGGTAGGTCATCGCGCTCACCAGTGATACTCATCAGCCCGCCGATCCCCTGGATGATGAAGTCATAGCCCGGCTCGGCAGCCCGCGGACCGGTCTGGCCGAAGCCCGTCACCGAGCAGTAGACCAGGCGTGGGTTGATCCTGGACAAGCTTGCATAGTCCAGCCCGTATTTGGCCAGTGAGCCGGCCTTATAATTTTCGATCAGCACATCACAGCTGGCGGCCAAAGCGCGCACCATTTCCTGACCCGCGGGTGTGGCCAGGTTAAGCGCCACCGATAGCTTGCCGCGGTTGGTGGACTGGTAATAAGAGGCTTCCTGGGTCGGCTCGTCGTTCTCATCGTTCATCCACGGCGGTCCCCAGCCACGGGTATCATCGCCCACGCCAGGCCGTTCGATCTTGATCACTTCGGCCCCGAGGTCAGCCAACGTCTGGCCACACCAGGGACCGGCCAGCACACGGCTCAGGTCGAGCACGCGGTATCCAGTCAAAGCACCCATTTCATTTCACCTTTGTTTGCCGCGTTCATACGCGCTCGATAACCATCGCCAGCCCTTGGCCGACACCAATGCACAGACTGACCACTGCGTAGCGCTTGCCGCTCACTTGCAGCGCGCGGGCGGTACTTAGCGCCAGACGCGCGCCCGAAGCCCCCAAAGGATGGCCGACCGCAATGGCGCCGCCATTGGGATTGACACGCGGGTCATCGAAGGCCAGACCGAGGCCCTTGAGGCAGCCAAGGACTTGGCTGGCGAAAGCTTCGTTGATCTCGATAATATCCATATCCGCCAGACTCAGCCCGGCGCGAGCCAACGCTTTATTGATCGCTTCGACCGGGCCGACGCCCATGATGCGAGGGGCTACGCCCACCGCGGCGGCAGATAGAATGCGGACCATCGGCACCAGGCCATGACGTTCGCCTGCAGCCATTGAGCCAACCAGCAACGCGGCAGCCCCATCATTGATGCCCGAGGCGTTGCCAGCAGTGACCACACCGCCCTCGGACAGAGGTTTCAACCGCGCCAAGGCCGCCAGATCAGATTGCGGGCGGGGGTGTTCGTCCTCCGATATTACGTTGGGCGGTGTCTTGCGACCGGTGGGTACGCTTACCGCGAGCAATTCGCCCGCGAAGAAACCGGACTGTCGCGCTGCTTCGTAACGGGCCTGGGAACCTGCGGCGAAAAGGTCCGCTTGCGCGCGGTCGATGCCATATACGTAGGCTACGTTGTCACCGGTCTGCGGCATGCTTTCGTTGCCAAACTCGGCGACGATTTTCGGGTTCGGGAAGCGTGCGCCGATGGTGCTGTCAAATACCGTGAATTCGCGGCTGTAGGCCGCCTCGGCCTTGGCCATGACAAATGGCGCGCGGGACATGCTTTCCACGCCGCCAGCGACGAACAGATCCCCTTCCCGGCAGGTGACCGCACGTGCAGCGTCGATCACCGCCGCCAAGCCACTGGCGCACAGGCGGTTGACCGTCTGCCCCGGTACCGTCACCGGCAGTCCGGCGAGCAGCGCGGCATGGCGCGCGATGTTACGGCTGTCCTCTCCCGCTTGGTTGGTGTTGCCGAGGATCACGTCCTCGATAGCATCACCCGGGATGGCATGGCGGGCGAGCAGTTCGCGGATGACGTGAGCAATGAGATCGTCCGGACGTACCGGCGCAAGTGCGCCGCCGTGACGACCGAAGGGGGTACGCAGACCTGCGAAGATATAGGCGTCGAGCATGGAAAATTCCTGAATGTCAGAGGTCAGTTGAGCGTCGGTTCAATGTGACGCAGCGATAGGCCGAGGGCTGCTCGACGGCGCAACCAGGGGCCCGGGCGGTAACGAGGATCCCGTGTCAGCTCGGTCATCCGTTCGAGAATGGTCAGCAAGCGTTTGGCCCCGAGACTATCGCCCCAGGCCAGCGGCCCCTGCGGATAACCCAGGCCACGGCGGACGCCCTCATCCAGGTCGTCGACACTGGCAATGCGTTGTTGGACGATGTCGCCAGCCAGATTGACGATCATGGCCAGCACGCGCTGGGCGACGAAACCAACGCTGTCATTGATCACACTGACGCCGACTCCGTCGCGGGCCAGCAAAGCATGAGCGGCATCGCGCATATCGACTCGCGTCGCCGGTGTCGGCATCAGCGTGCGGTAGCGGCGACTGTCAAGCAGCGGGTCAATGCACACCGTGCGCGCCGGGTCGGTGGCAAAGCAGCCAGCGGCAGTGGTGGCATCCAGGCCGTAAGGCGCGAGCAAGCACAGCGCCTCGCTGGTCGGTGTGATGCCCTGCTCCACCCGCGCGCCCAACGTCTCCAGCAGAGCGCTCAAGGTGGCCCGATCATCCTCGTTCTCGGTACCGAGCCATACCGGCGGCAGAGTCTCGACTACCGGCACTGACTGCGCCGACGGTGGATTAATCATTTGACCGTTGGCGTACCGGTAAAACCCACGCCCGACTTTACGCCCGACATACCCGGCCTCCAGCATCTGCCGAGTCAGCGCCGACGGACGATAGCGCGGCTCCTGGTAAAACTGGTTATAGATCGACTCGATCACCGGATGAGAGACGTCCAGAGCCGTAAGGTCAAACAACTCCAGCGGCCCCATGCGAAAGCCCAGGCCCTCACGCAGGATGCGGTCAATCTCCGCTGGCTCGGCAACGCCTTCCTTGAGGATTTGCAGGGCTTCGGTGCTATAGGCTCGCCCCGCATGGTTAATGATGAAACCAGGCGTGTCCTTGGCCCGAATACCGCGGTGGCCCATGCGCGCCGCCAACGCCTGCAGGCAGTCGCCGACCTGCGGATCGCTGGCCAAGCCGTCGATCACCTCCACCACTTTCATCAGCGGCACCGGGTTGAAGAAATGGAACCCCGCGACACGTTCTGGGTGCCGACATCCTCGGGCGATGCTGGTCACGGACAGTGACGAGGTATTGGTTGCCAGAATGCAATCGTCGCCGACGACCGCTTCAAGCTGGGCGAGCAATGCCTGCTTGGCATCCAGGCGCTCAATAATGGCTTCGACCACCAAGTCGACGTCCTTGAGCTCAGTCAACGAGGTCGCTACCCGCAGACGATCGAGGGTGGCCTGGGCGTCGGTGCCGAGAACCTTGCCCTTAGTCACGAGCTTGTCCAGCGTCTGCTTCAAATTATCGCGAGCGGCCTGGGCGGCGCCTTCGCGGTTGTCAAACAGCAGTACCTGAATACCAGCCTGGGCCGCAATCTGGGCAATACCGGTGCCCATGATGCCAGCACCAACAACGGCCATATGGTTGATCTCATGTGTCATGAATCACTCCCCCAAGAAGGTGGCTTTGCGTTTTTCCAGAAAGGCACTGGCACCCTCTTTCTGGTCCCTGGAGTCGAACAGCAACTGAAACGCCTTGCGTTCTAACGCCAAGGCGCTGTCCAAGGGCAAATCGGCACCGAGCAACATCACTTCCTTGATCTGCGCTACAGCCAGTGGCGGCAAGGCGGCTATTTCAGTCGCCAGTTCAAGTGCTCGCGGCACTGTACGCTCGTCACTCACCACCTCACTGACCATGCCCATGGCAAGGGCTTCGGGGGCCGTGACCAGACAGCCCGTTAGTGCGATACGCATCGCCTGGAATTTGCCGACAGCGCGGATCAAGCGCTGAGTGCCACCGGCTCCCGGCATCAGGCCAAGCTTGACCTCCGGCTGACCGAAGCGTGCCGATTGCCCTGCAACGATGATGTCGCAGTGCATTGCCAGTTCGCAGCCGCCCCCAAGAGCAAAACCATTCACCGCAGCAATCACCGGCTTCGGACACCGACTGATGGCTTCCCACAGGTATTCGGTATGTCGAAGATACATCTCGATGGGGCTGGCTTCGGCGAACTCGCGGATGTCGGCACCGGCTACAAAGCACTGTTCACCACCGGTAAGAACGATCGCACGCACCCGGTCATTGCCGGCCAGAGCGCGAAAGATTTCTGCCAGTTGTTCGCGCATTGCACGGTTAAGCGCGTTCTTTACCTCGGGCCGCTCAATCCGTACGACAGCGACGGCATCATCGCGGATTTGCAGATCCACTACAGATTTATGCTGGGAGCCCATACTTACCTCTTATTTTTGTTTCGCTGTGCGAAACCTAATACCATAATTACAACCAATCATAGGTACGCAGACAAATCCCTGTAAACAAGAAAACTAAAAATTCTGTTAAATCCCTTTAATAACAATAAGTTAATAGATCAAAATAAATAAATTGTCTTTTCATAAACCAGCGAATACAATTTCGCTAGACGAAACTGCATTCTATTCACTTGAATTTCTCAAAAATGAGGTTCTACCATGGGTCGCGACAATGCAGATCACCAGGCCGCGGAAAAGACAAAAGGAACGGATGAAATCGGCTTGCTGAAGATGGGCATGCTCGATCCCGCCAGTGCGCTGAGCGAAGACGAAAGCAGTGGCCAATTCGTAACTGCGTTGGCACGCGGGCTGGAGCTGATGAGGTGCTTCACGCCGCGTGACAATGTTCTCGGCAATCAGGACCTGGCTCGAATGACCGGGCTGCCCAAACCGACTGTGACGCGTCTGACCAATACGCTGATGCGGCTGGGCTGCCTCAAGCGTGAAGTGCATTCAGGCAAGTACCAGCTGGACGTCGGTGTGCTCGGCTTTGGTTACGCCATGTTGTCGAATCTGGCGATTCGCACGGTGGCTCATCCCTTGATGGAGGAATTGGCAAATCACGCTCAGGCGGCCGTCGCCATGGCTGCCCGCGATCGACTGCAGATGGTGTACCTGGATGTGGTTCAGGGTCAGGGCAACATGACCATGCGCCGGCAGATCGGCAGCTACTTGCCGCTGGCACAGAGTTCGGTGGGCCGGGCGTGCCTGGCGGCGATGCCGGAAACCGAGCGGGAATTTCTGCTCGACCACATTCGCCAGCGTGAAACGGAGCAATGGCCAGCCATCCGCAAGGGCCTGGACAGAGCGTTCAGGGATTACGCCGACTACGGCTTCTGCCTGTCGGTCGGTGAGTGGCACCGCGACGTCAACTCCGTTGCAGTGCCGTTGCTGCACCCGCAGTACGGGTTGCTGACCTTCAACTGCGGTGGACCGAGCTTTCAGCTTCCCCGTGAGCAGCTCGTGGACGATATCGGGCCTCGCCTGATCAACATGGTCAATAACATTGGCGCCGCTGCTCGCTGACGCAACGGAGTAACGGCGCCCTAAAAACCCGGCTCGCTTCGTGATGGAAACGCAATGCGCGCATACCTTCAAGGTTGCGTGGCCAGGCTTCGGGGTTGATCACGTCGACACCCCGAAACTCTTCCTCGCTGGCGTTTCGCCGCTGGAGTACGGCGCGTTCCAGGGTTACTCCCGGGCCGGTCGGCAGTTCAGCGGTGCAGGTGCGCGAGTCGCCTGTCAGATGCAGGCGATCGACGAACTGCGCCACGTACAGACACAGATTCACGCGATGAGCCATTACAACAAGCACTTTCAAATCTGGCGTTAGCCTCTATGCCAGGTTTGTACCGGCCCAGCGATGATGTAACCCTCGCGCCAGGGCATCTAGGGCAATCCCCAGCACGCCGATCAGCAGCACCATCGCCATCAGGTCCGATTAGGCTAGTCGATCACGGGTGTCGAGGATGAAGTAGCCTAACCCTGCGCTGACTCCAAGCATTTCGCAGGGCACCAGCACGATCCACAGGATGCCGATGGACAGTCGCACACCGGTCAGCACGTGGCCGAGCACACCGGGCAGGATCACCTTGAGCAGGGTTTCCCAGCGAGTTGCGCTGAGGCTGCGGCTCAGCTGCATCCAGCGCGGATCGAGCTGGCGTACGCCAGCAACGGTGTTGAGCAGGATCGGCCAGATCGCAGCAAAGGTCAGCAGAAAGTAGATTGGCTGGTCACCCACACCCACACCCATCAGCATCACCACCACCGGCATCCAGGACAGCGGCGAGATCATCCGCAGGAACTGAAACGCCGGAGTGGTCGCGGCTTCCAGGTGTCGGTAGCTGCCAATCATCAGCCCCAAAGGCACGCCGATCAGCAAGGCCAGCAACAGGCCCACCAGAATGCGTTTGAGGCTGACCAGTACATGCTCATAGAGCTCGGGACGGCCCAGCAACTCCACCAGACTGACCAGCGTCGCCTCAGGGGAAAAGCGCGCCGCCAGCCCGTCGGCGCTGCCAAACAAGCGCACACCCAGCCACCACAGAAACAGCAGGCACAACAGCCCTGCCGCTCCCAACACCCAATACAGGATCGATGAGGTTTGCTTGCTCATCAGAGACTGAACTCCTCGCTGCGCTCGAAACTCTCCGGCAGCCCGAAAGCCTTCATCCCACCGACGGCGGCGATGGAGTTACGCACAAAGCGGTCGTCCACCAGATCACGGGCGGTGTGCTGCGTGTCGCTGTTCGTCGTTGACATCGGCGGAGAGACCAAAGCTACCCAAACGCATAAGGTTAAGGTCAAACTTCATCCCTTTGTAGACGATGATGCCCCCCAACAGATTCCTGCGCAGCGCGCCCAAAAAGGGTCAGGACTGGTAACTTCATATAAGAATTCAAAGCAGAGAAAGGGTAAATCGACTGAACCACAATCGACCAGAACACGTGTAGCACCTACTGCACATAAACCGAGCGTCTCCGCGACTCCCACCTCCGTGGTGCGGCGCAGGCCCCCTGCTGGCTAGTTTTATTGATCATCAACGTGAATTCATTTCTCTGCACTGCAAAAAAATCGACTACTCGAGCGGGTTTACCGGCCTGATCAGAGGCGTCAGTGGACTAGCGACTGTATCAGCTCTGGGTCGACTGCTGCCTTTGCCACTCTGGGGTATCGCTCAATAAAACTGAGGTGCAGGCCCGCCGAAGGCCTGACGCTGATACTCGTTAACAGCAACGAACAGCGCTTCCGCTTCGAGGCGCAGCTTCTCCACTTCTTCCGCAGGCTGAGTTTCTTGCGCTTTGTGGTATCGGCGTAATGCCTGCACCGCCTGTTCCATTAGTGACTCGCCTGCCTTTACTTTTTCACCCAGGCTCTGGTCTTCCCTGCTATCTCTATCCTTACTCATCGAATCCACCAATTCCTTTTACACCCACCGTATGAAGATTTATTTGGTTGTGACTACTGAAAGCGTCTGTGCAGATCCGGGAAGATGTCCTGGGCCAACCATGCCGGCAGGCCAGGCGTCACAATCCGTGACTTGGGCGTCTGGCTTTCTACCAAGCCAAACTTGATCAGTGTGGACAGCTCATCGATGGCCGGGCGCGGGGTCACCCAGTGAGTATCTTGATCTCAGGAACTCATTAGTCATCTCCGGCAGTGTCTCCGCTACGGCGCACGAATAGTTCCGCACTACAGCAATCCCCGCACCTTTTACCGGCATCAAGCGGCGGTACGCAGGTTACGCCCTTCTACAGCAGCGACGGGTTAACGGTCACTGAGCAAGTCGCACATGACTGCGCTGTAGCTCTTGAGCAGCGAGTTGATCTCATTAATGCCATGCTTTATGAGCTGATTCAGCATGGCTAACCCCAGCACGCGGCGATGTAACATCCTAACGGGTTGTTGGCAAGGATCTCACACATGTCAGAACTGCTGCTGGCGAACGAGCCACTCATCCGCATCGCTTTGTTTCTCGCCATCCTCGTCGCAATGGCGGCCTGGGAGGCAGTGGCGCCCAGACAGCAGCGGAAACTGTCGCGCCTGCTGCGCTGGAGCAACAATCTCGGCCTAGAGCTGATCGACAGAGTGCTGCTCCACCTCAGCTTCCCTGTCTTGGCGGTCGGTTTTGCCCTGCAGGCCGAGGAGCGTGGCTGGGGACTGCTCAACTCATTTGACGTACCTTTCGCACTCGCCTTGCCGATGTCGCTGCTGGCCCTCGACCTCGCGATTTATTTGCAGCATGTCCTGTTCCATGCGGTCCCCGTCCTCTGGCGCCTGCATCGAGTGCACCATGCCGACTTGGAGTTCGATGTCACCACGGGACTGCGCTTTCACCCTATCGAGATCTTGCTCTCGATGGGTATCAAACTCGCCGTGGTTGCCTCGCTCGGAGCGCCCGCTATCGCGGTGTTGATCTTCGAGGTTCTGCTGAACGCCACCTCCATGTTCAACCACAGTAACGTGCGCCTCCCGCTTGGCTTGAATCGGGCCCTGCGCTGGATAGTCGTCACCCCGGACATGCACCGGGTCCACCATTCCATCCACCCGAACGAAACCAATAGCAATTTCGGCTTCAACCTGCCTTGGTGGGACCGCCTGCTGGGAACCTACCGAGCCCAGCCGAGGGACGGCCATGAAGGCATGGACATCGGCATCGATCAGTTCCGTACGCCACGAGACCTCTGGCTCGACCGGATGCTGATGCAACCCTTGCGCGGTACGGTGAACGGATATCCCATCAATCGGCAGAAGGATACGGACTAAGTCAGCCTCCCCATCGGCGACTCAACGGCCGTTACCCAGCGTCATCGGGCCAAAGAGTTCCTGGCCTTTCTGCAACAGATCGATCGCAACACCCCAGCCAGACTGGATTTGCATGTGATTTTGGACAACAGCTCAACCCACAAAACTGCCGCGATCATGCAGTGGCTGGAAAAGCATCCACGCTTCAAATTGCACTTCACCCCGACCAGTGCGTCGTGGCTGAACGTTGTGGAGGGCTGGTTCGCGCAACTGGAAAGACGCGCGCTGTACCAGGGTGCCTTCACCAGCGTTGCCGACCTGAAGGCAGCGATCCGCCAATTTATCGAGGCTCATAATGAGCATTCAGCCAAGCCGTTCATGTGGAATAAAACGGCTGAGTCCATCATTAGCTCGGTGTATAAGGCAATGCTGAGCGTGATGACAAATAAATTAATGGATTAACTGCTCAGGCCACTAGGCAGCAGGTCGCAATCGGCGATAGCTTCACTGTATACTTCTGGCTCCGCATACCCCTTGAGCTACAGGAACACCAGCATGACTGTACTCCAAACGATCTACTGGCAGCCTACGCCGCCTTAGCGCTACGCCCCCTCGCAACACCTCGCTTCCGCTAGTTTCGCTCGCGGCTGCGTACTGCTGTATGCCCGGTTCTTACACCCAAAGCACGCAGCAAGATAATCCTCACAATTTGAATTCGTATCGACGCGCTCGCCACTCGCCTGGTGTACGTGCGGTGCATTGCCTTGGATATTCTGATGCTGCAATCACTCAAACAAACGTGGTTTTCCAACGTCCGTGGAGACGTGCTCGCGGGTCTCGTAGTGGCTCTGGCGTTGATTCCAGAAGCCATTGCCTTCTCAATCATTGCCGGTGTCGATCCCAAGGTCGGTCTTTACGCCTCCTTCTGTATCTGTGCTGTCATTGCCTTCGTCGGCGGTCGTCCCGGCATGATCTCGGCGGCTACCGGCGCCATGGCGCTACAAAGGGAAGGGCGGCGTGCCGGTGGCGGCCGGTCGTGACGACCGCGGCGCCGGTGCGGCATGACGGCGCGAATGTTAAGAACAAGCCTGCCGACGCGATAGCGAAAAGATTTCATCGCGTCAACCTTTGGTTATCATGAAACGTGCTGCCCGACGCCCCGTGCTGGCGGGTCTGGTCGCCGTGCTTCCCACTTCTTGCCGCGTCAGGATTCCCGATGAAGAACCATCAGTTGCGTGCCCTCGTTGCGGTGGCCGACCACGGCAGCTTCCGCGGCGCCGCGCGCGCGCTCGCGCTGTCGCAGACCGCATTGACCAAGGCCCTGCGCGAACTGGAGCAGGACCTGGGCGCCGTGCTGTTCGACCGCAGCACGCAGGGCGTGCGGCCCACGCCCATGGGTGCCGAACTGCTGCCGCGTGCGCGCTTGATCCTCTCCGAGATCGAGGAGGCGCGGCGCAGCGTGCGCCACCTGCTGGGCCGCGAGCACCCGCGCGTCACCGTGGCGGCCACGCCGGCCTTTTCGGCGCTGTGCCTGTCGGATGCACTCGAGCGCTTCCACGCGCGCTACCCGCTGGCGCAACTGAGCCTGCGCGATGCCTTTCTGTCGCAGACCCTGCCCATGCTGCGCGATGGCAGCGTGGACCTGGCCATCACTGCGCTCATGCCCGACATCCTGGGCGCCGACCTGAGCTTCGAGCCCCTGGGCGAGATCGAGATCTCCCTGGCCGGTCAGCGCGACCTTCAGCGGCCCGGGCCCTATGCCCTGTCCGATCTGGTGGCGCGGCCCTGGCTGCTCGACAGCGCCGCCGCCGGTGTCAGCGCCGTGGTGCGGCGCTGGATCGCGGCCCACGGCGTGGCGGCCCCGGCGCGCACCATCGAATGTCCGTCCTCGATGGCCTCCATGGTGCTGAGCATGCAGACCGATGCCGTGTCGCCCATTCCGCGCGCGATGCTGTCGCAGCCCTGGATCGCCGGCGGTGTGGCAGAGATCGCGGTGGATGTGCCGCTGCCCTGGATCCCGCTGGGCATCGTGCTGCGCCGCGACCGGCGGCCAGAGCCGCCCGTGGCGTGGTTCATCGAATGCGCGCGGCTGGCGTTGGCGGCCAGCGCCTTGGGCAAGGGCCGGCCTGCGCGGCGTGCCACGGGGCGGCGGCGCGCAGGCGCCGACGAGGCCGCATAGCCCATCGCCTGGCCGAGGGCGGCAGGCCGCAACCTCTCAGTGGGGATGCGATGACGCGCTGGCCGGGGTGCCGGCGCACACCCGCAGCACCTCTTCCCCGTAAGCCTCGAGCTTGCGCGCGCCGATGCCGGTGATGCCTTGCAGGTCTTCCAGCGTGCGGGGTGCGCGCCCTGCGATGGCGGCCAGCGTGGCGTCGTGGAAGATCACATAGGCGGGCAGGTTGTGCTCCTTGGCGACCTCGGCGCGCCAGGCCTTCAGCGCCATGAAACGCGACTGGCCCTCCGCGTCGAGCGCTGCCGCTGCCGGCGCGACGCGGTCGCTGCGGGTCTTCTGACGCGACTTGCGGGCCGCAGGCGTGGACACCGACTCGCGCAGCTGCACGGTCTGCTCGCCCTTCAGGATCGCACGCGACCCCTCGGTCAGCTTCAGCGTGTTGAAGGCCTCGGCGTCGACCGCCACCGCACCGATGGCGACCAGCTGGCGCAGCACGCCGCGCAGCTGTGCTTCGCTCATCTCTGCGCCGATGCCGAAGGTGCTGACCTGCTCGTGCCCGAACTGCTTGACCTTGTCCGTGACCTTGCCGCGCAGGATGTCCATGATGTGGCCCGTGCCAAAGCTGATGCCGCTCATCTGCTGCACGCGGTAGATGGTGGAGAGCAGCTTGCGTGCCGCGTCCGTGCCGTCCCAGACTTCGGGGGGGTGCAGGCAGTTGTCGCAGTTGCCGCAGGGCGTGCTGGCCTCGCCGAAGTACTTCAGCAAGCGCACGCGCCGGCAATCGGTCGCCTCGGCCAGCGCCAGCAGCGCGTCGAGCTTGCCACGCATGACCTGCTTGAACTCTTCACCGGCCGGGCTCTCGTCGATCATGCGGCGCTGGTTCACCACGTCCTGCAGGCCGTAGGCCATCCAGGCGTCGGCAGGCTCGCCGTCGCGGCCAGCGCGGCCTGTCTCCTGGTAGTAGCCTTCGATGTTCTTGGGCATGTCCAGGTGGCCGACGAAGCGCACGTCCGGCTTGTCGATGCCCATGCCGAACGCGATCGTAAGCTACCCTGACAAGGCCCGAACTGGCGACGGTTCGGGCCTTGTGCTTTGCGTACCCAAACAATCGCCGCAGAATACTGTGCATTTGTACAGTATTCATGTCAGCCACTTCCAAGCCCAAGCTCTACAACCCACGCCACCCCGAACGCACGCTGCTCTACCAAACGGTAGCCGAGCACTACGAGACCTGGCTAGAGTTGGCCAGCGCGGGTCAGTTCGACGGCCAGGGCGACCACCACACCCCCAAGCCCTTCGTGCGCAAAGCGTTTGCCAAGTATCTTGAGTGCGGCATCTTTGCCCATGGCTTTGCCCGCGCTCGCTGCGGCGACTGTGGGCACGACTACTTTGTAGCCTTCTCCTGCAAAGGCCGGGGAGTCTGCCCCTCGTGCACCACCCGGCGCATGGTGGAGACAGCAGCGCACCTGAACGATCACGTATTCCCCCGCCTGCCGGTGCGCCAGTGGGTGCTGTCGGTTCCCAAGCGGCTTCGTTACTTCATGCAGCGCGACGGAGCGGTGCTGAGCATGGTGCTGCGCATCTTTCTGCGGGTGATCGCACAAACTCTGCAGACCCACAGCCCCGGTGCGGCCCATATGGACAAGGCAGGCCTGCACATCGGTGCCATCGCCTTCATTCACCGATTCGGCTCCAGCCTCAATGAACACGTCCACTTCCACGTTTGTGTGGTGGACGGGGTGTTTGAGGAAGTGGAGGGCGAGGGCGATGCTGATGCGACCCCTCGAATCTCATCGCCGGGTGTCATCTTTCACGCGGCCACCGGCATCGATGCGGCTACCGTGGCCCCAGTGCAGACCACACTGCAAAAACGCATCCTGCGCGCCTTCGTTGCTCGGGGCCTGCTGGAGAACTGTGACGCCAAAGACATGCTGGGCTACAAACACAGCGGCTTCTCGGTGGATGCGGGGGTGTGCATCGAAGCCCACGACCGCGCTGCGCTGGAGCGGCTGCTGCGCTATTGCGCGCGTCCACCGTTTTCCATGGAGCGCCTACGCAAAGAGGGAAGCAAACTGGTGTACCGCTGTGCCAAACAGCGCAGCGAGCCCACCAGTGACAAGCGTGGTGCCAAGGCAGATGAGCTGCACCTCACACCGCTGGAACTGATCGACCGCATCGCCGCGCTGGTGCCACCGCCACGCACCCACCGGCACCGCTACTTTGGTGTGCTGGCACCAAACTCGCCGCTGAGAGCGGCGGTAACGGCGCTGGCTCAGCCTGCTGCGTCGCAACCAGCCACGGTGGAGACTGCACAACCTGGCGCGGGCGTACCTGGGGTGGCGGCGCCGGGCAACGCGGCCACACCCACACCCGAACCTGAAGCACGCCCGAAGCGAGCGGCGCATTACTTGTGGGCGGTGCTGATTACCCGCATCTACGAGGCATTTCCGCTGCTGTGCCCCATGTGCGGTGGGCAGATGCGCATCATTGCCTTCATCACCCACAGCGCCGAAATCCGCCACATCCTGAACCACATCGGGGTGGAGTCTGCCCCCCCGCACATCACCCCGGCACGCGGGCCACCGCTGTGGGAGGGCTGCGACGCGCCGGTGGATGATGGTGCGCAAGGCGAGCCGGATTGGGATCTGGCAGCTCAACCCGACGAGGTAGACCAGCGCGTCAATTGGTGACCCAGTGAAGCGGCGGTATCCATCGCTGCGGGGAAGCAGCTGCGCGCGCGCCAGGCCCAAATGCATACTGCCTCCCAAGCTCTTGCCATTGAGCGGCAAGCGAGCGCTCAACCTTCCTTGGCCGAACGTGTTTCGAGGCCCAAAACTCGTGCCATACTTGGCCTCATGCGGTTGAATTTCCTATCCGTTGACGCCTAAACTTTTCCGACATTGTCTCACCAAGGAAAATAAATGACCGAAATTTGGAAGCAATCTGCAGGTTGGCTCGCGCAGGCCATCGCGCATCGCGATCTTTCTTCACGCGAGGTCGTGCAGGCGCACCTCGATCGAATCGCCACAGTCAATCCAAAGCTCAATGCCGTCGTGCAGGTGCTGCAGGACGAAGCGCTGAGCGCGGCGGACGCCGCCGACCGGGCCGTGGCGCAGGGCCTCCCGCTGGGCATGCTGCACGGCGTGCCGATTTCCGTGAAGTGCAACATCGACATGAAGGGTGTTCCCAGCACCTGGGGCACTCCGGGACGCCTTGCCCGCGCAGGACGCTCCGTTGATCGAAAAGATTCGCTCCGCCGGCGCCATTCCCATCGCACGCACCAATTGCCCCGACATGGCCATGCGTGTGCACACCGACAGTACGCTGTATGGCCTCACCCGCAATCCATGGAATTTCGAGCGCACCACGGCGGGCAGCAGTGGTGGCGAGGCGTCTGCCATCGCCAGTGGCATGAGCCCTCTCGGCCTGGGAAACGACATCGGTGGCTCGCTGCGCAATCCGGCCAGCGCCTGCGGCATTGCGTCGATCAGGCCGTCGGCCGGGCGTGTGCCCGACGCCACTCAGCCGCCCTTTGACAACCGTCCGCTGGCGTGGCAATGGATGGCGGTCCATGGCCCCATGGCGCGCACGGTGGCCGATGTACGGCTCGGTCTGCAGGCCATGATGGGCGCCCATCCACGGGATTCGCAGGCAGTCGACATGCCGTTCGTCACCGGCGATCGGAAGAAGCCGCGCGTGGCCGTGGTGCCCCACCCACCCGGTGGCGCGTGCGCACCGGTGGTCAGCGAGGCGGTGTGCAAGGCTGCCGACGCTCTGGCGAATGCCGGCTACGACGTCAGCGAAATCACCCCGCCCCGCTACGAGGAAGCTGTCGGGATGTGGCTCGATCTGCTGATGGGCGACTATGCCGCGCTGTGGGACGAAATGGCGCCGCTGATGGGCGACGACGGCCGATCGTTCTTTGGCAGCCACTTTCTCCGGGCGACCAGGTTGGAGAGCCCTGCGGCGATGTCGCGTCTGCTCATGGCGCGCGATGGGCTCACGCGTGCGTGGTCGGAGTTCATGGACGGCCACGGCCTGGTGCTGTCTCCGACCTGGACACAGCTTCCCTTCACCCACGGCTTCGACGTGGCTTCCCAGGCATCGATCGCCCAGACGCTCGAGATGATGCGGCCGGTTGTGCCGGCCAATCTGCTGGGACTACCGAGTGCCTGCGTCCCGGCCTCCCGCGACGCGCACACCGGCCTTCCGATTGGCGTGCTGCTGACGGGTAGGCGTTTTCGCGACAACGAGTGTCTGGATGCGGCCGAGGCGGTGGAGCGGCTTCAGGCAGTGCGCATGCCGATCGATCCGGCCTGGTAGGCCGCGCGCGACGGTCTGACGCCGTGGCCGCCTTTGGCGCTGGCCAGCGAAGTCATCCGCGACCCACAGCTGGCCTCCAAGATCGGCGACCTGCATCGGCTGTTCACCAACGACCTGATCGCCTTCGACAGGAACACGGTGATCAAGCAGGCCCGCGAGTTCGTGCTGCCCAAAGGCTGATCCCCATCCACTTTAAAGGAAAGCCCATGCTCGGCTAAATGATGCAGCAGCCGCTGCTGATCTCGTCTCTGCTCGTCCATGCCGAGCGCCACCACTCCGACACGGAGATCGTGTCGCCTCGGGCATAGCCTGCCGGGCGCGAAGCGCCCGGCCCCCCCTCGCTCCTTGGTGGTGGTGAGTTCTGCGTTCAGGCTTCTATCGCCGCTGCATCAGCTTCGCGCAGACCGCCCAGGACCATTTCCATGACCCGCGCGCTGCGCCAGGCCTTCACACGGCGCTGCAGCGTTCGAAGTTGTGCCTTGCCGTCATAGATCTCTAGAACCACCGCGACCAGTCGATCCATCAAAGCCTTGGGACGATGCAGCGCGGCTGCACGCTCGTGCAGAGAGCGGTCCAGCGCGCCGCCCTGGTGAACGCCGATCAAGGGATGTTCGAGCGCTTGCGCAAAACTCAGCGACTTGCGTTTAGCCAGCGAATGGCCGGCCGGCAGGACCACCAGCAACGGGTCCGTTGCGAATCGCCACGACTCCAGCCCCGCCGGCACCGGCACCTCGACGCCTACGCCCACGTCGGCGCGGTCGTCGAGGCAGGCACGCACGACGTCGCGCGTGTCCAGTTCCTGCAGCGACACCTCGACCTGCGGAAAAGCCGTCATGAAGGATTGCAGCCGTTCCGGCAGGAACCCGATGACCGCCGACATGTTGGCGTACAGCCGTACCGTCCCGCGCACCGCATCCCCCACGGTCTGGACCTTGCGCACGAGCGCCTGCAGGTCGGCGTCGATCTGCTCGCCGCCTGTCAGCACCACATGGCCGGCATCTGTGAGTTCGATGCCGCGCGGCGAGCGGATCAGAAGGGTCGTGCCGAAGGCATGTTCCAGGTCGGCCAGGCGTCGGCTCAACGCAGACGGCGCAATGTGCTCCAGCCCGGCCGCGCGGACGATGGAGCCGGCCCGGGCAACGGACACGAACAACCTGACACTGTAGGGATCGACGCGACGGGCCACGGCATGCGCTCACAAATCAGTATTGTTGCAGCGTTGTAGCGAAGGCGCTCTCAGTTCGGCCTTGGCAAGTCGCCGATAACTGGGCGTTTATGTGCCTGTCGTTATCGTCGGCTGGGCGGCTTGGTCATCGCTGGCGCGGGTGAGGGAGCCTCAGAGGCACATCCATGAGACCAGCCAAGGTGTGCTTTTCTTCCTTTCAACGACGAACGCTTTCGGATTGCGCAGGAACTGAGTCTGTGAGCGTCCGGTTTCGGCGATGCTATTCGACTCCTTCGCGCCCGAAGCAGCCGGTCACTAAATCCGGAAGAGGACATTCGAGTAAAGTCGTTTTGCCCGCCAGCATCAGCGAACTGCCATGCCCAAGACATTGCCCCCAACCATCTGCCTCGTGACTTGGAGCACGCTTGAAATGACAGTGCGGCATTCCTTCAGGAATCGCTTAACCTTTGCCAACGCAGTGAGGACGTGACAGGCCGTCCGGATGCCCCGAGCCGCAGACGGCCGTGGCTACAGTCGATGGCGGCCCTCGCCGTCGCGGCCTTGATCGGCTGGGGGTGCCTTGTCGGTGCGACCGAAGTGGTGGAAAGCGGGGTCTCCTCGTTTTCAGTGCAATAAGTGACGGTACGAAAAGCTAGCACTGGCGCGGAGGTGGTGTTGGTAGATCGTTGATTTCATTGACTTTCCTGTTCACTTTCAAATCTGCGATTCGTGGCG
>Ga0208123_100255_pt1 | contig 25460 bp, 28 predicted proteins | sample LakWasMe92_HOW11_2_FD_183914 | JGI IMG/M metagenome (GOLD analysis project Ga0208123, IMG submission 183914) | Freshwater sediment methanotrophic microbial communities from Lake Washington under simulated oxygen tension - Sediment Metagenome... | ecosystem: Environmental > Aquatic > Freshwater >... | reverse complement strand
GCGCGTCGATGCGGATGCCCTGCCCTTCGCGGTGCAGCAGCGGGATCACCAGCGGCCACTGTTCATCGCGGGTGTAGAGGCGGCCCACCAGGTACGCGCCCTTGTTGCGGTAAAGCACCGAGGAAAACAGCTCGACATTGAGGTCCGGGTCCTTGCACACCCAGTCCGGCAGGTTCTCGCGCAGTTGTGCTTCGAGACGCTGCAGGTCGGCGGGCAGGTCGGCGTAGGGCTCGCTGAAGCGGTAGTCGCTGAAAATCTGTTCGAGCATGCCCGCCAGTTGGCCCTGGGGCTTGTAGGTGCGGGTCTGCGCGGCACGGGCACGGCGCAGGCTCGGGCGGGTGGTATGGATGAACATGCAGCCGTCGCTGATCAGGTCGTGGCTGAACAACCCGCAAAAAATCGAGTTGTACCAGGTCTCGGACAGTTCATCGTCAAACCGCAGGTCGATCAGGCTGATATAGGCGCTCTTGACCAGGGGCCAGGCGTTGACATCCAGCAATGCCCCCGCGTCGAAAGCGGCCCGCAGGCGCGTGGTGACTTCGCCGACCTTCTCTTCATACAGGTTGATCCGCGCCGCCGAGGCGGTTTGCGCCTCTTGCCACAGGGCCTTCTCAAAACGCTCGCGGGCGCCGTCGGTGATCTGGCGAAAGTGCTCGCGGTAATCGTCGAAGCCATCGAGGATCATCTGGGCGATGGACTGCGCGGTGTCGATGGCAGGCGTTTGCTGCGGCATGTCGGAGACCTCTGCGGGCATTCGGAAGACCTGAGATTAGCCAGAGTCCGTAGGCAGGAGAAGTACAATTTTTGCCAGGCGCTGGGCCTCACTGGCAGGGGGATGCGCTTTCTGGTGTCGTTGACGCGTAAAAGATTGTGTCAGGCCGATCCCTGGGCAACACTCTCGCCCTTGTGAAAAAGGAGCTGTCCGTGAGACCTGTCGACACCCTGTACCTGCTGGTGCTGGCCGCCATCTGGGGCGCGAGCTTTCTGTTCATGCGGGTTATCGCGCCGGAAATCGGCACGATTCCCACGGCCTTCTTCCGAGTATCGATTGCCGCCGCCGGCTTGCTGGTGATCCTGGCCCTACTGCGGGTGCGCTGGGACTTCCAGGGCAAGTTCAAGACCGTGCTGTTGCTGGGGGTGATCAACTCGGGGATCCCCGCGACCATGTACTCGGTGGCGGCCCAGGTCTTGCCGGCGGGTTACTCGGCGATTTTCAACGCCACCACGCCGTTGATGGGGGTGCTGATTGGCGGGCTGTTTTTCCATGAACGGCTGACGCTGTCGAAGATTGTCGGGGTAGGCCTGGGCCTGTTCGGCGTAGGCATCCTGACCCGGGCCGGGCCGGTGGCGTTTGACCTGGAACTGCTGATGGGCGCCCTCGCCTGCCTGCTGGCCACTACCTGCTACGGCTTCGCCGGCTTCCTGGCGCGCCGCTGGCTGGACCAACAGGGTGGCCTGGATAGCCGCCTTTCAGCCTTGGGCAGCATGCTGGGCGCCACCTTGTTTCTCTTGCCCTGGTTTGGCTGGAGCGCCATCAGCCATCCGCCCGCCAGTTGGGGCGGCTGGCATGTGTGGCTGTCGTTGCTGGGCCTGGGGCTGTTGTGTACGGCGTTCGCCTACATCTTGTACTTCCGTTTGCTGACGTCCATCGGGCCGGTGAAGTCGATGACAGTCACCTTCATGATCCCGCCCTTCGGTGTGTTGTGGGGGGCATTGCTGCTGGATGAGCCATTGTCCATGGCGCACCTGTATGGCGGGATGTTGATCGCGGGGGCATTGTGGCTGGTGCTGCGACCAGGGAAATTGATCAAAGCTGTGTAGGAGCCGGCTTTTCGGCCCCTACACAGGGATATCAAGCCTTACGGAAGACGAATACCAACCCGATGATGATCAACCCCATCCCCAGCACACTCAGCAGCGCCAGGCGATTGCCGAAGATCAGGTAGTCCATCACCGCAGTGACTGCCGGCACCAGGTAGAACAGGCTGGTGACATTCACCAGGTTGCCCCGGGCAATCAGGCGGTACAGCAACAGCGTCGCCAACAGCGACACCACCAGCCCCATCCACAGCACTGGCAGGTAAAAGCCACGGGTGTGCTCGAACTCAAAGGGCTGGAACGGCACAAACACCGCGCACAGCAACAAGCCCGCCAGGTACTGCACCGGCAAGGTGCCCAGTGGGTGCTCGGTGATGCGCTTTTGCATGATCGAGCCCAGGGTCATGCTCGCCAGCGCCAGCAAGCCGAACAGCATGCCGGCCAGGGACATCCCAGCCAGGCCGATGCCCTGGTACACCACCATGATCAGGCCCGCCAGCCCCAGTGCCAGGCCGAACAGCCGGCGCCAGGAGCGCTGGCGTTCCATCAGCACCACGGTGAGGATCGGCTGCACGCCCATGATGGTCGCCATCACGCCGGGGGTGACCTTCAGGTCCAGGGCCAGCAGATAAAAAATCTGATAGGCCCCCAGCAACACCAGCCCGGTGGCGACGGCATACCACAGCGGTTTACCCGGGCGCGGCAGCTTGAGCCTGAGGACCGGCACCAGCACCACCAGGCCCGCCAGGGCAATGGCAAAGCGGATCAACAGGAAGGCAAAGGGTGAGGCATGGGCCAGGCCCAGCTTGGAGAAAATCGCCCCGCTGCTCCACAGCAGGACAAACAGGCTCGTCGAGGCCGCCGCGGCCACGGACTGTTTTGAAAGCACAGACATGATGAACACCTGTAGTCAGGCAAAAAGCCAACTCAGCCAAGGCTGAAATTCAGTAGGTTCGGTACAGGCGGGCAACGGGGAACAGCGGTCTGCTGATCAGCCCGAAATGCCAACGCCCGGCGGTGATACGACTGCGTACACCGGTGTGCTACTGACAGGTGGGGGGTAATGACTGATCTGCACAGGCTGTTGATTCCCGCACGGCACGACCGCAGCGTTGAGCGCTGAATCGACTACCGCTATGCGTGGGGAAGCAGGCATGGGCTGATCTTTTTGAAGGGATTGAAAAGTGCCGTGAAGCACCTGGGTTCGACTATAACCAGCCGGTGACACGCTTTGCAATGGCTTTGCCAAAAGGCCAGTAAGGACAAGTAGAAAAACCACCTCTAGCCTTGGAAAAAACCAACGCGCTCCACTTCAGGAGGCTTTTGACTCATGACCGCCAATGCCAAAAACACGCGACTCCTTGCGATACCAGCTCTACCGATCCAAAGCCTTGCGCCTTGCGAATGCATCGACTCAACAGTGGTACAAAAACCTGAAACACACCGACGCCCAAGGCACAGACATCGACTTGACCCATGTCCGTTTTGAATTGATCGACAGCCATGCATTGGCTGCCTATCAGGACTGGGCAGAAGACGCTCACTTCTCGTGGGACGAGGTTGCGACGTGGAAAGGCCGTGAACCGATGGCGTTCGATTTGTCTCTCTGGTACGACGAGGTGCTCTGTGGGCTGTGCTTTGCCAATCCCAATCAAAGCCGGTTGCGGATCAAGCTCATCCGCCTGGAGGGAAGACCTGGAAAGTCCCACCCTTTGAAAAGCCGCATAGCATCACTGACGATGATTGCCATCGACCATTACGCGAGAATCATTGGCAGCCAATGGATAGAAATTCAGGAACCCGCACCCGGGGCTATTCCCCTCTATCAAAACCTGGGCTTTGACTTCGATTCACGGGGCAGGCTTGTGATAGCGGTAGAGAACGAATAGCATCGCAACATGTTCAATTAATGATCAATCGTGGAGGCTGCATGGGAGAACTTATTAAAAAACCCGTCGCCCGAAAAGCGTCGTCCAAGGCAGGCCAAGAGCCTAAAAGCACTGTGCTGACCGCCAATCAACGCCGTTTTCTAAATGCGGCTATGGCCGGCAACATTGACGAGCCAAGCCTATTGGCGGGTCGCCCGGAAAAGTAACAGACATAAAAAACCGCTCCTAAGAGCGGTTTTCTGTTCTAAAACTATCAGCCAAACAACCAATACACCAACGCCACCACCACCGCCGCCGCCAGCACTGGCCGCATGATGCGATAGGCTTTGGGGTGCTTGCGCTTCCACTGTTTGACCACGCCACTGAAACGGTCGCTGAAGCTCTTGCTCCAGGCATAGGCCTGGTTGATGCCGCCCACGCGCTCGTCATCCAGGTTCTGTGGCGCGGTCGCGCGGCCCAGTTGGGCACTGACCCAACGGTTGATGCGGGTCATCAGCCGGTTGCTCAGGGGCCGTTCGATGTCGCAGAACAGAATCACCCGGGTCTTCTCGGTTTCGTTCTTTACCCAGTGCACATAGGTTTCGTCAAACATCACGTCGTCGCCATCACGCCAGGCGTAGACCTGGCCATCGACAAAAATGCGGCAGTCGTCGGAGTTGGGCGTGGACAAGCCCAAGTGATAGCGCAGGGAGCCGGCAAACGGGTCGCGATGGGGGTTGAGGTGGCTACCGCCCGGCAGCAGCGCAAACATGGCGCCCTTGACGTTGGGAATGCTGCTGACCAGGGCCACGGTTTTCGGGCACAGCAACTCGGCCGACGGCAGCGGTTTGTCGTACCACTTGAGGTAGAAGCGCTTCCAGCCCTTCTTGAAGAACGAGCCAAAACCGGCATCGTTGTTCTTCTCCGCGGCGCGGATATAGCCTTCGTCGAACAGGTGCATGGCCTCGTCGCGGATCACTTCCCAGTTGTCCTTGAGCACATCCAGTTCCGGGAACTTGCTACGGTCCAGGTAGGGCTTGGACGGTACACCCGAGAAGATGTACATCAAGGCGTTATAGGGGGCGAACAGCGCCGAATGGTTGACGAACTGACGCAGCACCGGCAAACGCGCCTTGCCGCGCACATGCACGTAAAGCGTACTGCCGATAAACAGCAACAGCACCGACAGCTTGGCGGCCAAAGAAAAGGTCATGCAGCAACTCCTGGAAAGAGCCTCCCGGCAGCGGGAAACCAGACATAGCAGCCGGCCATGATAAACACTCCGGGCCGGAGGAAAAACCCGCGTGATCCAACAATCCGTTTTAAGGAGCACGCGGCGGGCAATCAATTATGCATAAGAGGCATAAAACCGGGCTGATATGGATCAACCCGCTTTCGCTACACCTACAAGGGTCAGGCCTGGTTTTCCTGGTCGCTGAACAGATCGCTGAACAGCATGCTCGACAAGTAGCGCTCACCGGAGTCCGGCAGGATCACCACGATGGTCTTGCCCTGCATGTCCGGTTTCTCGGCCAGGCGCACCGCCACGGCCATCGCCGCGCCACAGGAAATCCCGCACAGGATGCCCTCTTCCCGCATCAACCGCAGGGCCATGGCCTTGGATTCGTCGTCACTGACCAACTCCACCCGATCCACCATCGACAGATCGAGGTTCTTTGGCACAAAACCCGCGCCAATCCCCTGGATCTTGTGGGGGCTGGGCTTGATCTCTTCGCCAGCCAACGCCTGGGTAATCACCGGCGAGCTGATGGGCTCCACGGCCACCGAGAGGATCGGCTTGCCCGCCGTGTTCTTGATATAACGCGATACGCCCGTGAGGGTTCCCCCGGTGCCGACCCCCGCCACCAACACATCCACCGCGCCATCGGTGTCGTTCCAGATTTCCGGGCCGGTGGTTTTTTCGTGGATGGCCGGGTTGGCCGGGTTATCGAACTGGGCCGGCATAAAGTAGGTGGCCGGGTCGCTGGCGAGGATTTCACCGGCCTTCTCGATGGCACCTTTCATGCCCTTGGCCGGCTCGGTCAGCACCAGCTCGGCGCCCAGGGCCTTGAGCACCTTGCGCCGCTCGATGCTCATGGACGCCGGCATGGTCAGCAGCAATTTGTAGCCTCGGGCGGCGGCAACAAAGGCCAGGCCGATCCCGGTATTGCCCGAGGTCGGCTCGACGATGGTCATGCCCGGCTTGAGTTTGCCGCTGCTTTCGGCATCCCAGATCATGCTCGCCCCAATCCGGCACTTCACCGAATACCCGGGGTTACGCCCTTCGGTCTTGGCCAGGATAGTCACACCACGGGGCGCGATACGGTTGATCTGAACCAGGGGCGTATTGCCGATGGAGTGCGCGTTGTCTGCAAAAATGCGGCTCATGGCGGAGTCCTTTAGGCGGTTTTCAAGAAGGCAACAAGGGTATGCCTCGTACTCCAAGGCGTCCAGTCGAGGAACGTTGCCGCTGCCCGCGTAGTCAACCGCCTATACACAGGGAGAAAAAACCTATGAAGCGTCGCTACAGTTGGCCGCTCTGGACGGTCGCCGGGCTGCTGGTCGTACTGGTGGCACTGGATATCGCCCTGCCCTACCTGGTGCGTAACTACCTCAACGAAAAACTCGCCGACATGGGCGACTACCGTGGCCAGGTGACCGATGTCGACCTGGCCCTGTGGCGCGGCGCGTACCGGATCAATGGCCTGCAGATCGTCAAGGTGGATGGCAAGGTGCCCGTGCCGTTCGTCAAGGCGCCGGTCATTGACCTGTCGGTCAGCTGGCACTCCTTATGGTATGACCGTGCGGTGGTGGCCCAAGTGCAATTCGTCAAGCCAGAGCTCAACTTCGTCGACGGCGGTGCCAACCAACAGGCGTCCCAGACCGGTCGCGGCACCGATTGGCGGGCGCAACTGGGCAAACTGCTGCCGATCACCCTCAATGAAGTGCGGATCGACGATGGCACGATTGCCTTTCACAACTTCAACTCCAAACCGCCGGTCAACCTCGGTGCCACCCAGGTCAACGCCAGTTTCTACAACCTGACCAATGTGGTGGACGTCGAAGGCAAGCGCGATGCGCGCTTTGATGGCAAGGCCCTGTTGCTGGGGCATGCGCCGCTGGAAGCCAGCGCAACCTTCGATCCGCTGAGCAACTTTGAAGACTTCGCGTTCCGCTTTCGCGCCCGCGACATCCAGCTCAAGCGCCTGAACGACTTCGCCTCGGCCTACGGCAAGTTTGACTTCAATGCCGGCACCGGCGACGTGGTAATCGAGGCCCAGGCCGAAAAGGCCCAACTGACCGGCTATATCAAGCCACTGTTGCGGGATGTGGAAGTGTTCAACTGGCAACAGGATGTGCAGAACAAGGACAAGGGGGTTTTCCGCTCGATCTGGGAGGCCGTGGTCGGCGCCAGCGAAACCGTGCTGAAGAACCAGAGCAAAAACCAATTTGCCACCCGGGTCGAACTGAGCGGCAGCGTTCACCAGCAAGATATCAGCGCGTTCCAGGCGTTTTTGCAGATTTTGCGCAATGGTTTTGTCCATGCGTTCAATGCCCGCTATGAGCAACCCAAGCCCAGCGCGGATTGACTGTGGCGTGACCGGTCATTCAGAGACTGAATAACCCGTCTACGTTCACAGTCGCCAGGCCTGCGCGCTATAGTCGCAGGCATGCTGACTACCGGCGTCATGTTCGAGGATTGAGAAATGAAGTTTGAAGGCACCCAGGCCTATGTTGCCACCGATGACCTGAAACTGGCCGTCAACGCTGCCATCACGCTGGAGCGCCCGCTGCTGGTCAAGGGCGAGCCGGGCACCGGCAAGACCATGCTCGCCGAACAACTGGCCGAATCGTTCGGCGCAAGGTTGATTACCTGGCACATCAAGTCCACCACCAAAGCGCACCAGGGCCTGTATGAATACGATGCGGTCAGCCGCCTGCGCGACTCGCAGCTGGGCGTGGACAAGGTCCACGATGTGCGCAACTACCTGAAGAAAGGCAAGCTGTGGGAGGCTTTCGAGTCCGAAGAGCGGGTGATCCTGCTGATCGACGAGATCGACAAGGCCGATATCGAGTTCCCCAACGACCTGCTGCAAGAACTCGACAAGATGGAGTTCTACGTCTACGAGATCGACGAGACCATCAAGGCCAAGAAGCGCCCGATCATCATCATTACCTCCAACAACGAAAAAGAGCTGCCGGACGCGTTCCTGCGCCGTTGCTTCTTCCATTACATCGCCTTCCCCGACCGCACCACCCTGCAGAAAATCGTCGACGTGCACTACCCTGACATCAAGAAAGACCTGGTCAGCGAAGCCCTGGACGTGTTCTTCGACGTGCGCAAGGTGCCAGGTCTGAAGAAAAAACCCTCCACCTCCGAACTGGTGGACTGGCTCAAGCTGCTGATGGCCGACAATATCGGCGAGGCGGTGCTGCGCGAGCGTGATCCGACCAAGGCCATCCCGCCACTGGCCGGCGCCCTGGTGAAAAACGAGCAGGATGTGCAACTGCTTGAGCGCCTGGCGTTCATGAGCCGTCGCGGCACTCGATAAGGGCTTTTGCCATGCTGCTCAACCTGTTCAATGAAATGCGTGCAGCCAAGGTGCCGGTCTCGGTGCGTGAGCTGCTGGACCTGATCAACGCCCTGAAACAACGGGTGACCTTCGCCGACATGGATGAGTTTTACTACTTGTCCCGGGCGATTCTGGTGAAGGACGAGCGTCACTTCGACAAGTTCGACCGGGCTTTCGGCGCCTACTTCAATGGCCTGGAGAAACTCGACGACCACTTGCAGGCGCTGATTCCCGAAGACTGGCTGCGCAAGGAGTTCGAGCGCTCGCTGAGCGATGAAGAGCGCGCGCAGATCCAATCCCTGGGCGGCCTGGACAAGCTGATCGAGGAATTCAAGAAACGCCTGGAAGAACAGAAGGAGCGCCACGCCGGCGGCAATAAATGGATCGGCACCGGCGGCACCAGCCCGTTCGGTTCCGGCGGCTTCAACCCCGAGGGCATTCGCGTGGGCGATGCCGGCCAGCGCCAGGGCAAGGCGGTCAAGGTCTGGGACCAACGCGAGTACAAGAACCTCGATGACTCGGTGGAACTGGGCACGCGCAATATCAAGGTGGCCCTGCGCCGCCTGCGCAAGTTTGCGCGCCAGGGTGCGGCCGAAGAGCTGGATATCGACGGCACCATCGACCACACCGCCCGCGATGCCGGCCTGCTGAATATCCAGATGCGCCCGGAGCGGCGCAACACGGTCAAGCTGCTGTTGCTGTTCGACATCGGCGGTTCGATGGATGCCCACGTCAAGACCTGCGAGGAGCTGTTCTCGGCCTGCAAGACCGAGTTCAAGCACCTGGAGTACTTCTACTTCCACAACTTCATTTATGAATCGGTGTGGAAGAACAATATGCGCCGCACCTCCGAGCGCACCTCGACCCAGGACCTGCTGCACAAGTACGGCGCCGACTACAAGGTGATCTTTATCGGTGACGCAGCCATGGCCCCGTATGAAATCACCCAGGCCGGTGGCAGCGTGGAGCACTGGAACGAAGAGCCGGGGTATGTGTGGATGCAGCGGTTCATGGAGAAGTACAAGAAGCTGATCTGGATTAATCCGTACCCGAAAGATACCTGGGGCTATACCTCATCGACCAATATCGTGCGGGATTTGATTGAGGACCAGATGTATCCGTTGACCTTGCGCGGGCTGGAAGAGGGGATGCGGTTTCTCTCCAAATAAATCATCTTCTGCCTGAATACAGATCCAAATGTGGGAGCGGGCTTGCTCGCGATAGCGGTGGGCCAGTCAACGAATTTATTGACTGACCCACCGCTATCGCGAGCAAGCCCGCTCCCACATTGGCTTTGCAGTGTTCTCTAGATCGCCGTAAAACGCTGCAAATACTTGAGATGCTCGCGGTGCGCCGTCTCCTGCATCACCGGCGCCAACCTCACCTTCTCTCCCGGCAGATACTGGGCCAGGCGCGCCAACGACAATGGCGTCAACGCGCCCAGTCGTGGGTAGCCGCCAATGGTCTGGCGATCATTGAGCAATACAATCGGCTGCCCATCCGGTGGCACCTGGATCGCGCCCAAGGGGATGCCTTCGGAGATCAGCGACGGCCCCTGATACGCCAACGGCGTGCCCAGCATGCGCATGCCCATGCGGTCGGCGCGGCTGTCCAGGGCCCATTCGCTATTGAACGCATCGAACAGGCTCTGGCCGCTGAACTGGCCGATCTGCGCGCCGAGGATCACGTCCAGGGGCGCCGTAGAGTGCAACCGCTCAGCTGGCAATTCACGCAAGTGGCTGCCCGAGCCGGAATACCCCAGGGCTGCGCCTTCAGCCAGGGCCCGGCCAAAACCGTCCAGCCCGCCCAGGGCTTCGCGCCCGACACTGGCACAACTGCCCAGGACCTTGGGCGCGTCAAACCCGCCCGGCGCCGCCAGGTAAGCCCGAGCACCGCTGTGCGGCTGGGTGAAGCGCAAGCGCTGGCCTTTTTGCAGAATAAAACTGCGGCCCGGGCTGATGGCGCGCTCGTCGATGTACGCCCCCAGGTCCGCACCCGCCAGGGCCAGCACGCAAATCTCCTCGGCCTGTACGGTAAAACCGCCCAGGGTGATTTCCACCACCGGCGCATCCAGCGGGTTGCCCAGCAACCAGTTGGCCCAGGACATCGACACCCAATCCAGCGCGCCGCCCTGGGTTACGCCCAGGTGCCGCACACCAAAACGCCCGGCATCCTGCAACAGGCACAGTGGGGTGCTGGCCTCGATCGACAAACGGCTCATACCTGGGCCTCCAAGGGCGTGTCATCGCCACCCAGGTTGATAAATTCAGCACGCCCGATGGCTTCAAAACGCACACTGTCGCCCGGCTGCATCAGGCTGTAGCCGTCGCGCTCACGATCGAACAATTTGGCCGGGGTGCGGCCGATCAGGTTCCAGCCCCCCGGGGATTCCACCGGATAGGCGGCGGTCTGGCGCTCGGCAATGCCGACGCTACCCGGCGCCACCCGCTTGCGTGGGGTGCTCAGGCGGGGGGCGGCGAGTTGCTCTTCCACCAGGCCCATAAAGGCAAAACCGGGAGCAAAACCGAGGGCGAAGACCTGATATTGATGCTGGCTGTGGCGGCGAATCACCTCGTTGACCGCAAGCCCACTGCGCTGGGCGAGCAAGGTCAGCTCAGGACCGACGCTCAGGTCGTACCACACCGGCAATACATGACACTGCCCGCTGCCCTGGGCCTGGGGCTGCAAGCCCGTGAGGGCCTGATCGATCAGTTCCCGCGCCTGTGCCGGGCTCAACGCCAGCAGGTCGTAATGCACCATCAGGGTCGTGTAGGAAGGCACCAGGTCCACCAGCGCCGTGCCAAACCCCTCGCGCAGCCGACGCGTGGCGGCGAGCATCCAGGGCATGTTGTCTTCGGCGATCACATCAAACAGGCGCACCATCAGGCAGTCGATGGCCACTACTTCGATCCGTGGCTTCATTGTGGCGTCAACGCTTGGCGAATACGCTGCACCGCCGCCACCGAGCTGGCGTTATCGCCATGCACGCAGAGGGTGTTGGCCTGCAACAGCAAGGGGCTACCATCGCTGGCGACCAGGGTTTGGCCCCGGGCAATGGTCAGGGCCTGCTGGAGAATGACCTGCGCATCGTGATGCACCGCACCCGGCAACTGCCGCGAGACCAGGTGCCCGGCGTTGTCGTAGGCACGGTCGGCAAAGGCTTCAAACCACAGGGTCACGCCATATTCATCCCCCAGGGCCTGGGCGGCGCGGTTGTCACGGGTGGCCATCAGCATCAACGGCAGGCTGGCGTCATACGCCGCCACGGCCTGGATCACTGCGCGCAATTGCGCAGGCTTGGCCATCATGTCGTTGTACATCGCGCCATGGGGTTTGACGTAGCTGACCCGGCCACCCTGGGCCCGGCAAATACCGTCGAGGGCACCGATCTGGTAATGCAGCAGGTCCTGGAGCTCCTGGGGGGCGTACGCCATGGATCGGCGGCCAAAGCCTGCCAGGTCCTGATACGCCGGGTGTGCACCGATTTGCACGCCATGCTGCAACGCCAGGGCGACGGTCTTGCGCATGATGCTCGGGTCGCCGGCATGGAAACCGCAGGCGATATTGGCGCAATCAATAAATGGCATGACCTCGGCATCCAGACCCATGGTCCAGGCGCCAAAACTTTCGCCGATGTCGCAGTTCAGTAGCAGGCGGCTCACGCTGAAGACTCCTGTAGGCTTTATTTTTTTATAGTGTGGGATCTTTTACCAAGATCTCGCAACGATGTTGTCCTGAGCCCCGACGACGCTTATCGTGAGACAGCTCGATTTTTGGCGCGCAGCCCCTGTTGCGTCCAACTAATAAAAACCGATCCATGCATAAGAAAAAGTTGATCCCATGAATTTGAAGTTCCTCGAAACCTTCGTCTGGGTAGCCCGGCTCAAGAGCTTCCGGCTTACGGCAGAGAAGCTGTTCACCACCCAAGCCTCGATCTCCAGCCGCATTGCGGTGCTGGAAAGCGAGCTGGGGGTGAAGCTATTCCTGCGTGACTCGCGTGGCGTGAGCCTGACCCCGGATGGGGTGAAGGTGCTCGATTATGCCGAGCAGATGATGATCACCATGCAGGGGCTCAAGCAGTCGCTGGAAACCACCAGCAGCAAGGTCGGACGCATCCGCATCGGCGCGATGGACACGGTGATCCACACCTGGCTCAGCCCCTTGGTGACCGAACTGATGGCGCATTTCCCTCTGGTGGAAATCGAGTTGGTCGCCGATACCGCGCTGAACCTCTGCGATCAGCTGCAAAAAGGCTTTCTCGACCTGATTCTGCAAACCGACCTGCTGCGTCAGGAATCGGTGCGCAGCCTGGAGCTGGCCAGCCACCCCATGGGCTGGATCGTCGCCAGCCATTCGATCTACAACCGCGACTACGCCTCCCTCGCCGAACTGGCCCAGGAACGGATCATCACCTACTCGAAAAACTCTCATCCGCACCAGGATGTGCTGAGCCTGATGCAAGCCCACGGCGTGGCGGCGCCGCGCATGAACTGCGTGAACTCGGTGTCGGCCATCACCCGTTTACTGCGTGACGGCTTTGGCATTGGCGCGTTGCCGCCGGTGCTGGTCAGCGAGGAGCTGGCACGGGGTGAGTTGGTGCTGCTGCCCATGGAACAGCGCTTGCCGAACCTGCAGGTGGTGGTGTCGTGGCGGGTGGGGGTGGAATTGGTAGAGGAAATCGTCGCGCTCTGCCAGAGCGTCGTGGCGCGGTATGCCGAGGAAGTGGGTGAAGAGCGCATGGTGCTCAGTCAACCACCCTCGCTGAAGAAACCCGATTGAAGCTGTGAGAGCGGGCTTGCTCGCGATGCAAGCGCTGCGGTCAATCAGATACACCGAGGCGATGCTATCGCGAGCAAGCCCGCTCCCACACAAGCCCTACCTATCCCTTACAGGCCCTTGAGATCCCGCTCTTCAATCGGCCGGCTCTGGCGCAAACGCTTGCCGCCCAGCACCACCCAGTCGATCAGGCGGAACAAACACTCCAGGCCGAACGACAGCAGCATCGCCCCACCCAGGCCCCAGCCCATGGCTTCGGGGGTCAGGAGGATCTGGTAGCTGTAGCCATTCCAGGTTTCCCGGCGGATATCCGGGTCGGCGGCCACCGCCACCTGCAAGGCGCGGATGTACCACGGTCCCTGCATGGCCTGGAACTGCTTGTCCAACGCCACCTGGCGATCGAGCAAAGTGCCGAGGCTGTTGGCATCGCTGCGAAACACCGGATCCTCGCTGGCACGGTAATGCGCCACCAATGCTTGCAAATCGCCATTAAAGAACTGCTGCGCAGTGCGTTCAAAACCGCGCAAACCGGTCTGGGCTTCGATCAAATGGGCTTCGACGCGCTTGGCGTAGTCGTTGATAAACCCCGGGACTTGCACCCCGACCAACAAGCCGATGGCAAACAACACCAGGCGCAGATAGCTGAGCAACATAATCGACGTCCTTATGCGGTTGTGCCCTGGCGCACGCATTCGCCGCGCCGCCACAGGCTCCACTGGCCCGGTTCGTAGCGGGTCCAGGTCTCGTTTTCGGTCAAGGGTTCGGTGGCAATCACCGTCACCACATCATTAGGCGTGGTTTCGGCCTGAAAATCGACGATCACGTCGACATCTTTCAGGCGTGCAGGACCAAAAGGTGCGCGACGGGTAATCTGTGCCAGTTTGGTCGAGCAATAGCAAAACAGCCAATCACCATCACTGAGCAGGCAGTTGAACACGCCCTTGCTGCGGTATTCGGCGCAGGCGGCGATCAGGTCCGGCAGCACCTGCTCGATATCCACCGGCTCGGGAAACGCCTGGCGAATACGGTTGAGCAGGTCGCAGAAGGCCGCTTCGCTGTCGGTATCGCCCACCGGGCGGTAGAACGTGGCCTGGGGCGTGAAGTCCGCGAGTTGGCCGTTATGGGCGAAACACCAGTTGCGCCCCCACAGCTCGCGCACGAACGGATGGGTGTTGGACAGGCTCACCTTGCCGACATTGGCCTGGCGGATATGGCCAATCACCACTTCACTCTTGATCGGATAACGCTGCACCAGCAGCGCCACTTCCGACTCGCTGCTGGCCGCCGGGTCCTGGAACAGCCGCAGGCCACGGCCCTCGTAGAAGGCAATGCCCCAGCCATCGCGGTGCGGCCCGGTGCGCCCACCGCGCTGCATCAGCCCGGTGAAGCTGAACACGATATCAGTCGGTACGTTGGCACTCATGCCCAATAATTCACACATGCCAGGACTCTCGATGCAGGGCAAACAACGTTAAAGACGCGGTTCGACCCGCATGCCACTGACAGGGGCCGGCGGGCGGCCATAGGGTTCGTCGTCCTCAGGCTCGGCCGCGACCGCTGCCGCAGCGGCGGCCTTCTGCTCACGCCGGGCCTTGGCGGCACGTTCGATGGGCCAGCGGATCAGCACAAAGACCAGGTACAGGCCAAAGGCAATCATGGCGTACATCAGTAAGTCGGACACCGCCCGCCAGGCGTTATTGCCCACCTTGAGCAACAGATCCAGGGCGGTGATGGCCACGGCCGGGGCAAACTGCTCCTTGACCGGGTCGACAATGGTCGGGCTCAACAGTAGCACCGCCATCAGCAACCGCAGCGGTTCGCGCAGCCAGCGCCAGATCCAGCGGGTCAGGCGAAACCACACCAGCAGGCAGCCCAAAGCGGCGAAGGCGTAAAGGCCCCAAGCGGTCAGATAGTCGTTCTCGGTCATGGTGTCCATGGCAAGGTAGGCAAACAGGCCCGTATGATAACGGCTTTTGAGGGCCACGGCTGCAATGCCGTCGGCCCACCACCAGACAGAGAGTGATCCATGCCTCCATCGACCCACGCCGCTGCCGCCCCGATTGCCCGCCAGGACTCAGGCCAGGACCCGTATGCCTGGTTGCAAGAACGCGACAACAGCGAGGTGCTCGACTACCTCAAGGCCGAGAATGCCTGGCAAGAGGCGCAGCTTGAAGACCAGAAAGCGCTGCGCGAAACGCTGTTTCAAGAGATCAAGGGCCGTATCCTTGAGACCGACCTGTCACTGCCCTCGCCCTGGGGCCCGTACCTGTATTACACGCGCACCACCGCCGGTGACGAGTACGCACGCCACTACCGCTGCCCACGCCCGGCCGACGACAGCCAGCAGATCGACGAAAGCGCCGAAGAACTGCTGCTGGACCCGAATGTGCTGGCCAATGGCGGCTTTTTCTCCCTCGGTGCCTTCAGCATCAGCCCGGACCACAAGCGCCTGGCCTATAGCCTGGATACCAATGGCGAAGAGATCTACACCCTGTACGTAAAGGAATTGTCTTCGGGCAAGGTCAGCGAACTGGCGTTTGCCGACTGCGATGGCAGCATGACCTGGGCCAACGACAGCCTGACGCTGTTCTTCGGCGAACTGGACGACACCCACCGCCCGCACAAGCTGTATCGCTATCGCCTGGACGGCACCGCCGCCGAAGAGGTGTTCCACGAGCCCGACGGGCGCTTCTTCCTGCATTGCTACCGCTCCAGCTCCGAGCGTCAACTGCTGCTGTCCCTGGGCAGCAAGACCACCAGTGAAGTCTGGGCCCTGGATGCCGAGCAGCCGCAACAGGCGTTTGCCTGCCTGGCGCCACGGGTTGAAGGCCATGAGTACGATGTCGACCACGGCAAGCTGGACGACCAATGGACCTGGTTTATCCGCAGTAACCGCGACGGCATCAACTTTGCCCTGTTCCAGGCCGCCGACACCGGCAGCGTGCCCAGCGAAGACCTGTGGCACAACCTGATTGCCCACGATGACGCAGTAATGCTCGACGGCGTGACGCTCAATGCCCGGGCCATGACCCTGAGCCTGCGCATTGGCGGCCTGCCGGTGATCGACGTGCACCCACAGGGCCTGCCGACCTATCGCGTGGAATTGCCAGACGCGGCCTACAGCCTATACGTGCAAAACAGCCTGGAGTTCCACAGCGACAAGATCCGCCTGCGCTATGAAGCCCTCAATCGCCCGGCCCAGGTCCGTCAACTGGAACTGGCCAGCGGCGCGCAACAAGTGCTCAAGCAAACCCCGGTACTGGGCGCGTTCAATGCCGACGACTACGTCAGCCAGCGGTTGTGGGCGACGTCTGCCGATGGCACCCAGGTGCCGATCAGCCTGGTGGTCAGGCGCGACCAGGTGGGCCAGCCGACGCCGCTGTACCTGTACGGCTACGGCGCCTACGGCTCAAGCCTCGACCCGTGGTTTTCCCATGCGCGCCTGAGCCTGCTGGACCGCGGCGTAGCGTTTGCCATTGCCCATGTGCGCGGCGGCGGCGAATTGGGCGAGGCCTGGTACCGCGCCGGCAAGCAGGAGCACAAGCAAAACACCTTCAGCGACTTTATTGCCTGCGCCGAGCACTTGATCGCCGAGGGCCTGACCACCGCCAAGCAACTGGCTATCAGCGGTGGCAGCGCCGGCGGGCTGTTGATCGGTGCCGTGCTCAACCAGCGCCCGGAGCTGTTCCAGGCGGCGATTGCCGAGGTGCCCTTTGTCGACGTGCTCAACACCATGCTCGACCCGGACCTGCCCCTGACCGTCACCGAATATGACGAATGGGGCAACCCCCAGGAGCCCGAGGTGTATGAACGGATCAAGGCCTATGCGCCCTACGAAAATGTCAGCGCCCAGGCCTACCCGGCGATGCTGGTGATCGCCGGCTATAACGACAGCCGCGTGCAGTACTGGGAAGCCGCCAAGTGGGTGGCCAAGCTGCGCGCCACCAAGACCGACGACAACCTGTTGCTGCTCAAGACCGAACTGGGCGCCGGCCATGGCGGCATGAGCGGGCGCTACCAGGGCTTGCGTGACGTGGCCCTGGAATACGCCTTTGTGTTCAAGACCCTGGGGCGGGCTTAAGAACCCGTCGCCTTCGGTTTGCTGTCGTTTTGCTGCAGGCCGGGCAAGGTCTGGTCCTTGGGCGGCTTGGGCATTTCAATCGGCGGCAACGGCGCCCCGGCCCCTTGTGGCTTGGGTGCCGTGGGCGGGGTGACTTGCGGATAGGGGGTCGGCGTTGCAGTGCCCGGTGCGCCCGTGGTGGTCGCCGGCGTGTTCGGCACGGCTTGCAACTGCTGGGCATGTGCGGCCCCCAATGTGAGCACACTCCCTACAATGACCGCTAGAATGCTGCACTTCATCGATGGCTCCATGGCCTGACTGTTAACCAGTCCCAAGGCTACTCCCAACCGCGCAAGAATGCCCTTCCCAATGAGATTTCCATGAAACGTTTCGTGCTGCTCGACACCACCCCCATCCCCGATAACGGCGGCGCCCTGTGCCTGTTCGAGTATGGCGAGGATTTTGTGATCAAGATCCAGGGCGGTGACGGCGGGCAATTGATGAACACGCGCATGCACGGTTCCGAAGATGCCCTGGCCGAGATCCCCTGCCGCAAGGTCGCCGGGCGCCCCGGTTCACGGGTGTTGATTGGCGGCCTGGGCATGGGGTTCACCCTGGCCTCGGCGCTCAAGCACCTGGGCAAGACGGCACAAGTGGTGGTGGCTGAGCTGGTGCCGGGCGTCGTGGAATGGAATCGCGGCCCCCTGGGGGAAAAGTCCGGCAACCCGTTGCAGGACCCGCGCACCGTGATCCGCCAGGAAGACGTGGCCAAGGTGCTGCAAGCCGAGCCCCAGGGCTTTGATGCAATCATGCTCGATGTCGACAACGGCCCCGAAGGCCTGACGCAGAAAGCCAACAGCTGGCTGTACTCCGCCGGCGGCCTCAGCGCCTGCGCCAAGGCCCTGCGTCCCAAGGGCGTGCTGGCGGTGTGGTCGGCCAGCGCCGACAAGCAGTTCAGCGACAAACTGCGCAAGGCCGGCTTCAAGGCCGAGCAAGTGCAAGTCTTCGCCCATGGCAACAAGGGCACCCGGCATACCATCTGGATTGCCGAGAAGCTCAAGGGCTGAAGTAAATTGCCCCGCGAGCAGCTAGAATCAACGCTATCCGTGAGCCACTAAAAACAGGAGCCATGATGAGCTCGACCAACCCGCCCTCCCACACCGCCAAGCTGGACCGCATCCTCGCCGATGCCCAGCGCGACCGGGAAATGGGCTACCGCGACAAAGCCCTGAAAATGTACCCCCACGTGTGTGGCCGCTGTGCCCGTGAGTTCGCCGGCAAGCGCCTCAGCGAACTGACCGTGCACCACCGTAACCACAACCATGATGACAACCCCCAGGACGGCTCCAACTGGGAGTTGCTGTGCCTGTACTGCCACGACAACGAGCACTCGCGCTATACCGACCAACAGTACTTCGGCGAAGGCTCCACCAGCAGCCCGACCATTGCCAAGGCGACGCACAACCCGTTTGCGGCGTTGGCGGGGTTGATGAAGAAGGACGACTGACGGTCGTCGCTGAACGTTACGACGCCATCGCGGCGATGAAAATCGCCGCGATGACAATCGCCCAGACACGCCATTTCTATACCGACCGCAATTCGAGCAATCCCCGTATAATCGCGGTTTTTCTCGAAGGCACCCTCTCCCGTGGGCAATAAACGCTACAGCTGCATCGGTCTGTATAACCCCAAATCCCCCGAAAACGTCGGTTCGGTCATGCGCGCCGCCGGCTGCTATGGCGTGGCTTCGGTGTTTTACACCGGTAAACGCTATGAGCGGGCCCGGGACTTTATTACCGACACCAAGAAGGTCCACCACGATATCCCGCTGATCGGTATCGACGACCTGAAAAAAATCCTGCCCCTGGGCTGTATCCCGGTCGCCGTGGAACTGGTGGACGGGGCCCGGCCGTTGCCGGAGTACACCCATCCTGATCGCGCGCTGTATATCTTCGGCCCCGAAGACGGCTCTCTCGACAAAGAGATCCGCGACTGGTGCGAAGACGTGATCTACATCCCGACCACCGGCTGCATGAACCTGGCGGCCACCGTCAATGTGGTGCTCTACGACCGCCTGGCCAAGGGCAATAACACCCGTTCGGGCCCCAAGTACTGATTTTTTGGGAACATCCACCGCCCGCCCGCAGTCACTTGCCTATCTATGGCCCTTTGTTGGAGACAGACCATGAGCGACAGCAAAACCCTCAACCCCGTGATTGAATCGACGTCGTTCCAGAGCCAGCCGACCCAGAACGTCCAGGGCTGGGAGCGCATAGGCTCCCTGGCAGGTGGTGTGGTGATGATGGGCAAGGGCATTCGCCGGGGCGGTTTTTTCGGCCTGGTCCAGGTGGCGATTGGCGGCGTGGCGTTAGCACGCGGGATCAGCGGGCATAGTTCGGCCAAGTCGCTGCTGGAAAAAAGCCGCCGGGATATGAACAGCGTGCGCACTAAAATCGAACGGGCCGGCGAGGAACTGAAAACCCTCAAGACCCGGGCGCAAGTGGCTGCCGAAAAAACCACCCACTGACATAATTTGTGTGGAAGCTGGGCTTGTGTGGGAGCTGGCTTGCCTGTTCCCACACAAGCCCAGTGCCTACACAAGCTGTGTTCCCACCGTTGAGGCTCAGCGCAGCAATTTGCTGTCGAGCACCACCGAGGATTCTCCGATCACGCTGGCGGCCAACTGCACAAACGCCTGGGTGGTGATGCTGTCCAGACGCATCAGCGCCTGGGTCAGGTCATCCAGGGAGCGTTTGTTGTGGGTTTTCAGGCGGATCTCGCGATCCAGCTCCTGCAACACCACCACCGCCCGCGCCACCGTGGCGCCGCTGACGTGCTCGCCGCGTAACGTCGTCACGCCCTTGCCGTCCTTGCTCAAGCGCGCCTGGATCGCCCCATAACGCTCGTCGCTGATACCGCCCGCGCGCCGCAGCAACTCGATGGCGTAATACTCCGCAAGGCCTTCGCTGATCCAGTCGCTGCCCTGCTGGTCGTTGAACCGGCCAATGGCCTGCACCACTTCGCGAATCAACGGGCTGCTGCCGTTTTCGCTGACCAGCGGCGTACGGCTATTGAGGTACACCGAATCGCGCCCGGCAAACGCGCCACGGCGCATCGGATCACTGGCGCCCACCACCAGCAGCTTGGCCGGATGCCGGGGAAACGCCGCTTGCACCTGGGGCCAGACAAACGTCAGCAAGGTCAGCACATCCATGCGGCGCATGGCCTGGCCCTTGGGCGAGGCTACGCTGATTTCGGTTTCGCCCAGGCGCACCCGGCGGCTGCCCAGGTTGCCGGCGAGCATCCAGCCGGTGGGCCGGTCGAACAGGCGGGAGACATTGTCGATGCGGAACTTATGCTTGCCGATCCGCGGCCAAGGGGTCTCGACGCTTTTCCACCCCGGCGGCAGCTCGAAGGTCAGCCGCGACACCAGCTCCACGCCGTCCTGCTGGTCCAGGCGCGCCGCTGGCACCAGGTCCTCCCCGCGAAACAGCGCCCAACTGGGGGTCATGCGCGATTCGTAGAGGCCGGCCTTGCGCGCATGGCTCAGGCGCACGCGGTAGGTCAGGCTGGCCTTGTCGGCGCCCGGCTGCCACAGGCCGCGACTGGCCCCCGCTGCTGGCGTGACCTGCCACTGGCCGTCGGCCTTGAAGTCGCTGTAGTCACCGTCGCGGCCCAGGTCGAAGTCCAGGCTGCGCACCGCCGAGCCCTGGGACAGGCTCAGGCGCACCTCGGCCTGATCGCTTTGGGGTAACAGCTTGACGTAATAATCGAGGTCGACCTTTTTCGCCGACCACGCCGACGCGCTCAACCCCAGCAACAGCAGGCTCGCCGCCAGCTTGGCCTGGACCGTCATACGCTCTCCTCAGCCTGCGCGGAAAATCAGGTAATCCTCCCAATCGTCCTCGGGCACGCTGCCTTCGCTGAGCATGCGCCCGGACTGGGAAATGCGTTCGTGGTGCACGGCATCGCGGTCACCGCAGACCAGGTGGTGCCAGAGCGGCAAGTCCTTGCGCTCACTGACCAGGCGATAGCCACAGGTCGGTGGCAACCATTTGAACTGATCGGCCTGGCCCGGGGTGAGCTGGATGCAATCGGGCACCGAGTCCCGACGATTAGGGTAGTCGGTGCACTGGCAGGTCTTCAGGTCCAGCAGTTTGCAGGCGATACGTGTGTAATAGACGCTGTTGTCGTCTTCATCTTCAAGCTTTTGCAGGCAGCACAGGCCACAGCCGTCGCACAGCGACTCCCATTCCTCCTGGTCGAGGTGCTCAAGGGTTTTGCGTATCCAGAAAGGTTCGACTTTGGCGGCCATGGCTCTGCATCAGTATCAATAGGTGAAAAGGCCGCCAGTCTAGTGCCCAAGCCCCCCGGGGCCAAGCGCTTACGACTGCCGGTAGGGCCAGGCTTGTCAGGTGCGCGGTGACGCAGTAGTTTTGAACACCGTTTTTTCATCAGGATGCGCTTATGAGTACTCAAGCCCGCGTTGCCGATTATCCGATCCACCCGCAATTCACCGAGCGCTGGTCGCCGCGTGCGTTTACCGGGGAAAGCATCCCCGAAGAAACCCTGCTGAGCTTCTTTGAGGCGGCGCGCTGGGCACCTTCGGCCTACAACTCGCAGCCTTGGCGGTTTCTCTACGCCCGTCGCGATACGCCGGATTGGCAGCGATTCCTGGGCTTGCTGAACGAATTCAACCGGGGCTGGGCGCAACATGCGTCAGCGTTGGTGATCGTGGTCTCGAAAACCGATTTCACCGTGCCGGGTGCCAGTGAAGAAACCCCGGCGCTGTGGCACACCTTTGACACCGGCTCAGCCTGGGGCCACCTGGCGCTGCAAGCCAGCATCAGCGGCTGGCACACCCATGGCATGGCTGGCTTCGATCAGGAACTGACCCGCAAAGAGCTGAAAATCCCCGAAGGTTATGCCCTGCACGCGGCAGTCGCCGTGGGCAAGCTCGGCGACAAGTCGACCCTGGCCGAGTACCTGCAGGCCCGGGAAGCCCCAAGCCCACGCCGACCGTTGAGCGAGTTGGTGGCTGAAGGGGATTTCAAGCTTTAAACCTGCTGAACACTGCACCGGGTGCAGGCGCAAACCCTGCCGTTAAAAGCGGCAGGTAGTACTGCTCATTGTTCAAGGGGCTTTGGCAATCAGGCCGCTAAAAGCCCTGCGTAACTCCTCTTTCTGTCTTTGATAGGCGGCCATGACAACCGGCACCATAAATTCCTGTGTCTGCGAATCCATATCCACCGGATAAATCTTCTGGTCTTTCGCCGAATACATGAAGTTCTTTAATTGCAAGTCATTATGATAGATATCCTTGGCTTCCATCCGCGCCAAAACATCATCAAGTAATGAGTGTGCGTCTGGCGGCAAACTCTTCATCTCGACTTTACTGAGGTCTACCCCCTCGATTCGCCCCATCTTTATATATTTACGCCCATCTTCAATAATCGCCCTGGCAAAATCCTCACCATAATATTTATTCAGTGATATCACCTCCATGTTTATATATTTGGCGGGAGGTTTGATTAAGGTAGGGCCAAGATCCTTGTAGACACTTCTCCTATCGAGGCTTGCGTAGATCACCCCCTCACCGCCGCCGCCAATCACCGGCCCCAGATCGTCGGCGACCGACAACGGATCGGCGCCCCGCAAATTCAGGCGCTGCCACTGATCGCCCTGTACATGCTGGACCAATAATGGCGTCTGCCGGTTTTGGTGATAAATCCGTGCCTGGACGGCCCCCTCTTCGGTCCGGGTAACTTGCCGAACTTCATAGACCGCCGTCTTACCGGCCCCGTCGGTGTGGCGGATATGGGACCGATGGCCATCTGCCGCAACGTAAACTCCCTGACTGTTGCGCGAGAGCCCGACAATGTTCGAGGGGGCGACACTGTACTCAACGAACAGCGTATTGCTCAGCTCACTGCCCGGCGCAATACGCGCCATGGAAAGCGCGCCATCAACCGCCTTCGTTTCGGCGGCGAACGCCTCAAGGGGCCCACCATAAGGGCGCATCTTGTCAGCATCAAAGGCATACCACTTGCCGTTTTGGAACACTGCGCCCCCCTCTACACGCTGCCCAGCAACCTTGAACGTCCCCGTTGCCGCTGCGCCATAATCCTTACTGACAGCCTTCAGCAGGTCATAGCTGCCGGAACGCCCCCTGAGCTTGTTGACCGCCGCAAGGCCTTTGGAGAGGCCTTTACCGACCAGCCTCGTGCCGCCTACCGCCAAGTCGCCCCAGCCTCCCAGAGGGTTGAGCGCGCTAAGGAAACTCTGAAAAAGACTTTCTGATTTGGCAAAATACCGCGACCCCACCCACCGAGTTTCCCGATGAAGCAGATGACCTTCGCCGACGCCGAGTACGCTGGCAAGCGCAAGCAAACCCGCAAGGAGTTGTTCCTGATCGAGATGGATCGGGTGGTGCCGTGGAAGGGCTTGATTGCTTTGATCGAGCCACATTATCCGAAAGGTGAAGGTGGCCGTCCGGCCTACCCGTTGATGGCGATGCTGCGTGTGCATCTGCTGCAGAACTGGTTCGGCTACAGCGATCCAGCGATGGAGGAAGCGCTGTACGAAACCACGATCCTGCGCCAGTTTGCCGGGCTGAACCTGGAGCGCATCCCCGACGAAACCACCATTCTCAACTTCCGCCGCTTGCTGGAGAAACACGAGCTGGCGGCCGGCATCCTCGCTGTCATCAATGGCTATCTGGGCGACCGCGGCCTGTCGCTGCGCCAGGGCACCATCGTCGATGCAACGCTGATCAATGCGCCCAGTTCGACCAAGAACAAGGACGGCAAGCGCGACCCGGAAATGCACCAGACCAAGAAGGGAAACCAGTATTATTTTGGCATGAAGGCCCACATCGGCGCCGATGACGAATCGGGTCTGGTGCACAGCGTAGTGGGCACGGCGGCCAATGTGGCGGATGTCACCCAGGTGGACAAATTGCTGCATGGCGACGAAAACGTGGTCTGCGCCGATGCAGGCTACACCGGTGTCGAAAAGCGGCCCGAGCATGAAGGACGTGAAGTTATCTGGCAGGTGGCGGCACGCCGCAGCACCTACAAAAAACTCGATAAGCGCAGCGTGCTGTACAAAGCCAAGCGCAAGATTGAAAAGGCCAAGGCTCAGGTGCGCGCCAAGGTCGAGCATCCGTTCCGGGTAATCAAGCGCCAGTTCGGTTACACCAAGGTGCGCTTTCGCGGCTTGGCCAAAAACACGGCGCAACTGGTGACACTGTTCGCTCTGTCGAACCTGTGGATGGCGCGCCGACATTTACTGACGAATGCAGGAGAGGTGCGCCTGTAATGCGGGAAATGGCCACCGGAGTGGGGTCCGGGTGGCGAAAACGTAAGAAATACTCGTCGAATTGATTGTTTTTTGATCATTTGGCGAGTTTAAAAGTTGCGCTAGGTGGTATGCCGGGGAAATACATGGCTACTTCAGACCATCCTTAGATACCTCGCATAGCCTCGTACATATATTTATAATATTTAACCGCGACGTTGTAGCGAATCATAACTCCAATTGCCAACTCCCGAATTACCTCCGCACCAGTTTGCGAGTAGTGCTGCAATACCGTTTCAAACCAGGCTTCGCTGTGATGGGTATCGATACCGATATGAGCCTTGTGATAAGCGATAACCTCACGAGGTAGATTCAAGCGCTCGAGGGCATGTGTTGTAGCGCCAAATCGAGCTGGCGCCGAACCTTCAACCAATCCCATAGCCCCTATCAATCGAACGTTAAATTCTCGACGAACCGCCCACATTAGGAGAATATTCCCATTCATCAAACACTCTTTAGACGGAGCTCCTAAACTAATGTCTGTCAGCGCCAAGACCTGACGCATATAAGCAGAGGATGCTTTGAACATAGACGTATGGACAAAATCAAAGTTTCCGTTACCCATTTCATCCCAATAATTTTCGCCCGCTACCATTTTACAATGCACTGGCATCCCTAACTGCACAACGGCCATCAGATCATCAAAAGAGCCATCCACCATCTCTTCCATACAAATGTAAAATGCAACCTGCTCCAATGTCGCGTCATACTTCATATATTCAACAAAAAAGGCAATATCTTCGTTAATGGCTTTTTCTCGATTCAAGTACCACGTTAAAAACTCCTCTTTTGTCTTGGGGAGACTTTGAATATCCACCTTATCTTCTTCTGCCGCAGCCCATTCATTTTCTATTCGCTCTATAGTTCTCCGCAAGGCGTGCAAGCGTGGCCCTTGGCCTACTAAGGATGGTCTGAAGTAGCCATGTATTTCCCCGGCATACCACCTAGCGCAACTTTTAAACTCGCCAAATGATCAAAAAACAATCAATTCGACGAGTATTTCTT
>Ga0208123_100254_pt1 | contig 25498 bp, 29 predicted proteins | sample LakWasMe92_HOW11_2_FD_183914 | JGI IMG/M metagenome (GOLD analysis project Ga0208123, IMG submission 183914) | Freshwater sediment methanotrophic microbial communities from Lake Washington under simulated oxygen tension - Sediment Metagenome... | ecosystem: Environmental > Aquatic > Freshwater >... | reverse complement strand
CGTGGCTGGCCTGGGGGTGGCGATCGCCCCGCAACCGCTGGTGGCGGAGGACGTGCGTGCCGGTCGCCTGGTGGCGCCGTGGGGCTTTAGCCAAACCCCGGCGCACCTGGCGTTGTGGTTACCCAAGCGCGCCGCAGATGGGCGCGCCCGGCAGCTGGCGCAGTGGCTCAAGGCTGAGCTGGCGCGCCAGCCGGCTTAGTCACCGCGCTTGCACAGCAGGTAGGCCGCCAGCAGGCCCAGGGCGCCAACGGCAACGCCGGCGGTGGTCCAAGGGTGCTCCTGGGCATAGTCACGGGTGGCCGCCCCGGTTTCGCGGATTTTCACTTTGCCTTCTTCGTAGGCGTCGCTGATCAGGTGGCGGGAGTGCTTGAGGGCATTCTCGGCATTGCTTTTGAGGGCCTTGAGGGTTTTGCGCGACTCGTCAGACGCATCGTCCTTGAGGCTCTCAAGGGATTTGAGCAGGCTCGAAATCTCGGCTTCCATGCTTTCCAATGACGCTTTGCGTAAAGAGGTGTTGGCCATGTGGGCTCTCCTGGAGTGATTGAGTGGCATTGTTGGTTCCGACTGCGGGGGGTGCAGAAAGTGCAGTAAATCTGAACTTTCAAGTGAGAAGGGGCGCCAGAAGCAGTACGAAGAATCACTGCTAGGCTTTATTCAACGACCCAGGAGAACGCTCATGTCTGATCATCACACCTACAAGAAAGTCGAACTGGTGGGTTCGTCCCCAACCAGCATCGAGGACGCCATCAACAATGCCCTGGCCGAGGCCAGCAAGAGCATCAAGCATCTGGAGTGGTTCGAGGTGACCGAAACCCGTGGCCACATCAAGGACGGCAAGGCCGCGCACTTCCAGGTAACGCTCAAGGTGGGCTTTCGTATTGCCAATAGTTGATAGGCTTGGTTGAACTTTGCACGCTGGCTGATTGCCATAACCTGCGCGACACCCTTTGGGCGCCGATGCCCTCTGCGTCGGCGCGCACTTTTTGATCAGCGCAAGGAAAGTAACGGATGAAAAAGTTTCTGTTAGCGGTAGGTTTGTTGAGCCTGGCGGGTACGGCCCTGGCGGCGGGCAAGCCGTGTGGCGAGCTGAAAAGTGAAATCGACGCCAAGATCCAGGCCAATGGCGCTTCCGGGTACACCCTGGAAATTGTCGATAAAGGCAGCGCAACCAATGGCGAAGTCGTCGGCAGTTGCGAAGGTGGTACCAAGGAAATCGTCTACAACCGCGGGTGATCCCGTGCGGCAGACGTAAAAACCGACGCCAGGGCGTCGGTTTTTTTATTTGTGTGGATCAGCCCTTCATCACCTGGGCCAGCAGCTCGTAGGAATGAATCCGATCAGCATGCTCGTACAGGTCGCAGGTAAAGATCAGCTCATCGGCACCGGTCTGCTCGATCAACACCTCCAGCTTGGCGCGAATCTTCGCTGGGCTCCCCACCATCGCCAGTCCCAGGAAATTGCCGACCGCTTCTTTTTCATGGGGCTGCCACAAGCCGTCCATGCTGTCGACCGGCGGGCGCTGTACCAGGCTCTGCCCGCGCATCAGCGCGAGGATTCGTTGGTAGACCGAGGTGGCCAGGTAATCGGCCTGCTCATCGGTATCCGCGGCCACCAGCGGCACGCCGAGCATCACGTAGGGCTTGTCGAGCACGGCTGAAGGCTTGAAGTGATTGCGATAGACGCGAATCGCCTCATGCATCATGCGCGGTGCGAAATGAGAGGCGAAGGCGTAGGGCAACCCGCGTTCACCGGCCAATTGGGCGCTGAACAGGCTGGAGCCCAGCAGCCACACCGGGACGTTGGTGTTGGTGCCCGGGACGGCGATCACCCGTTGCTCGGGCGTGCGTGGGCCCAGGTAGGCCATCAACTCGGCCACATCCTCGGGGAAGTCGTCGGCACTGCCGGAGCGCTCGCGGCGCAGGGCGCGGGCGGTCATCTGGTCGGAGCCGGGCGCACGGCCCAGGCCCAGGTCGATCCGCCCGGGGTACAGGCTTTCCAGGGTGCCGAACTGCTCGGCGATCACCAGTGGCGCGTGGTTGGGCAGCATCACGCCGCCGGATCCGACGCGGATGCTCGAGGTACCACCGGCCAGGTAGCCCAGCAGCACCGAGGTTGCGGAGCTGGCGATGCCATCCATATTGTGGTGCTCGGCCACCCAGAAACGGGTGTAGCCGAATTTTTCCACATGCTGGGCCAGGTCCAGGGAATTACGCAGCGACTGCGCGGGGCTGCCATTGGCGCGCACCGGCACCAGGTCGAGGGTCGAGAACTTCACATCGGACAGTGGTTTCATAAGCCTGCTTCTCCATAGGGGCGCAGGCTTGTGACGAACCAATACCTGCCGCTGCATGTGCATGTCCTATGCAATGAGGGCATATACCCGAGATTCAATAGCCGCTGTGAAATTTCCTACTTGGCTGCTTGGTTTTTCCAGTGGGGATGAACTTTGCCAGAGCTTCTATCCTCAGAACCTTACTGATGCACAACCACTGCTTGGGAGATTGCCATGAGTATCGTGAAAAAAGCCTCCGCCCACTGGGAAGGCGACCTGAAAACCGGCCTGGGTTCTATCTCGACCGAAACCGGCGTGCTGCGCGAAGCCCCCTACGGCTTCAAGGCACGTTTTGAAGGTGGCAAGGGCACCAACCCTGAAGAACTGATCGGCGCGGCCCATGCCGGCTGTTTCTCCATGGCCTTTTCGATGATCCTGGGCGAGGCCGGGCTCAAGGCCGACAGCATCGACACCCAGGCCGAAGTGACCCTGGATCAGGTGGACGGTGGTTTTGCGATCACCGCAGTCCACCTGATCCTCAAGGCCAAGATCCCCGGCACGAGCCAGGCACAGTTCGATGAGCTGAGCAAAAAGGCCAAGGAAGGATGCCCGGTATCCAAGGTCCTGAATGCCACCATCACGCTGGACGGTACGCTGCTGTCTGTTTGATTCCGGGTGAGGTGATGAGGGGGGACTCTCATCACCCTCTTCTTATATACCCTGCTGTTTAGACTGAAAATGGTTGCGAGATTTGAATTGCTCAATTGTCTTGGAACCGTATTGCCGGTGACGCCACGTATATTATCAAGTCAACTATAACTGCGTACTTTGCGTAAGCATTAACGAATGCGTCAGGTTGGTAGTGATGAGATTAAAGTGAGTCAGAGGCATTATTATGAAATTAACCGATAGATCGTCTGCCAGTTTTTCTCCTGCTGCACAATATTCGGAATCATCCGCTAACGGTTTGTTTGATGAGCCTGGAAAGCCGCGTCGGGACTTTTCCAATACGATAACCGTATCTGAAATAAAGAAGCCGGACGCTTCACTACTTTCTGCCGAAGATGGGTTGTCAAAAAAGTACTCCCTTTTGAGTGATCGCAATGTAACGGTTTCCCGTGAGCTGAAGTGGGTCGAAAAGGAAGATGGGGTTGAAGTCGCAAAAGATAGCTTGGTGATAGAAACTACAAGCCAGGCGGATACTGTTCATGTTAAGCGCGCAAAAGATGGCGGTCTTGATATTGTCGTCAATGATCGGGCTTACCATATAGACAGCCATCAACCTGAGCAGAAAATTCCGCAGATCCATATTAAAACCCTCGGCGGTGACGACCGCGTATGGGTCGATCCTGATGTCGGCGAGCACATGCTGATTGAGACCGGGGACGGTGCGGACCATGTGAGGGCTGGGGCCGGCAATACGCGGGTGTTTGCTGGTGCCGGCAACGATACCGTGGCGCTGGGAAGCGGCTTTGGTTATGTCGAGGGCGGTGAAGGCGATGACGTACTGATTGGCGGCAGCGGTATGAGTGCGATGTACGGTAATAATGGCAACGATAAAATGTTTGCGGGCTACTTTGCCAATACTCAAAAAACCTACATGGATGGCGGTCGTGGTGATGATGAAATGTACGCAATAAGCGGGCGCACGATCATGCACGGCGGTATGGGTGATAATGCGATGACAAGTTATGGCGGTAGCCATATTTATACCGGCAAAGGCAATAATAGGGTTGTCTCACTCAATGATGCAGATACTATATTTGCCAAGAAAGAGGATATTGTACAGCGCGACCCTGGATCTAAGTTGGTAGGCGTCAGCTATTCCGATGTAGGGCATGAGGGGTTGAAGGTTACGGGGCGCCCTGAATTCAGACAGCGGGTCGAAGATGATCTTGAGTTGCTCCGGCTTTCACCGATCGGGCAACAACTGTTAGCGGAATTGGATGCGGCTTTCCAACGTAACACCATGCCCAAGCTCGATTCGGAGGGGGTTGAAACCAACAAAGAGAAAAACAGGCGGCAGCCGGAAAATCAGATCATTAAGATCAAGGAGCTAGAGACGGATAACGGGAACTTCTTTTCCCGGGAGCTGGGCTTTAATCCTTCCTTTATAGATACCGTGCATCAGTCATTTCCAATCAGTGTTTTACAGCATGAACTGTCGCACGGTTTTAATTGGGTAAACAAAAGTAAGTTAGAAGGCCAAACCAGGGTAAATGATAGCGCCACTGGCCTGGAGGACAATATGGAGCGTCAAGCCGTCGGGTTACAGACAAACGAGTCATTCGATTTCGACAGAGACCCATCTACGCCGCCTACATTCACCAATCCAAAGCCTTTCACGGAGAACGGCCTTCGTGAGGAGATGGGCGAACCCTTGCGTACGGCCTACAAAATCGAAAATGTTGTTTGAAAGGCCAATGAGCCTGCACAGGGAAGTCGTGAGCCAAGGGCATTAAATCAGAACTCGCCTTGTGCAAATGTGGTCGAATAGTCGATTGCAACGTGAGCGCACACCCGTGCGCGATGCATTTAGGGAGCGTCACCCATGAAACGTTTTGCCTTGGCGATTATTTGCAGTGCTTTGGCCACATCGGCCCTGGCCGCGCCGAAAGACTGTGAAGAGCTCAGGAAAGAGATTGAAGTCGGCCTGCAGGCCAAGGCAATCCCCTCCTACACCCTGGAAATCATCACCGCCGAAGAAGCCAAGAATCATGACGAAGCCATGATCGTCGGCTCTTGCGAAAACGGCACCAAGCGCATCATCTACCAGCGCAACGATGATTGATCAGGGAATGCAGTTGACGCTGCGTTCCTCGGCCAGCAACTGACGCTGGGCGTTATACAGGCGGATATTCGGGGTGAAGCCCAGCGAGCGCCCATCCAGGCGGTAGCGCTGGCCGGCCTGGAACTGGTCGTATTGCAGGGTGATAAAACAGGTGCGCTCCTGGGGCTGGTTCAGCCCGCCACCCAGGCCGGCGCCGGCATACACTTCAAAGTCAAAACGCACCATCAACTCATGGCTGCCCGGTGGCACCTGGAAGTAGCGCCCATCGTCGAGGGCCTTACCGTCCAGGCGCTGCGCCATGACCAGTTTGGCCCCCGGCGTCGGGGTGGCGAAATCGACCCAGGCCTGTTGCGGGTCTGCCGGCGGGATCGGGGTGGAGGCGCAGGCGCTGAGAAATATCGCCGCGAGGGGAAGCAGGAGCTGACGCATAACGGGCACTCAACCGTAGGAATGGTATGAGCATAACCCCTGCCAGGCAGTTAGTCTGGCAGGCCGATGACGGTGGAGCGGTTTGAAATGATGTGGCGTTTATTGGCGGGGCTGACGTGCCTGTTGCTCGGTGGTTGCTCCAGTGTCAGCTATTACAGCCAACTGGCCAGCGGCCAATGGCAGTTGCTGCGAGCGCGGGAACCGGTGGCCGCAGTGATTGCCGATCCGGCGCGGCCGCAAGTGTTGCGCGATCACCTGGCGCAATCCCAGAAAGCGCGCACCTTCGCCAGTCAACAACTGCACCTGCCCGACAACCAGAGCTATCGCCTGTACGCCGATATCGGCCGGCCGTACGTCGTCTGGAATGTCTTCGCTACATCGGAATTTTCCTTGCTGCCCCAGGACCATTGCTTTCCGATCGCCGGGTGCGTGGCCTACCGCGGTTATTACACTCAGGGTGCGGCACGGGGCGAGGCCGCGCTGTTGCAACGGCGTGGCATGGATGTGTCGATTGGCGGGGTCGAGGCTTATTCCACCCTGGGCTGGTTCAATGATCCGATCATGAGTTCGATGATGCGCTGGGGTGAAGAGCGCCTGGCCACGGTGATTTTTCACGAGCTGGCGCACCAGCGCTTTTATGTGAAGGACGACACCGAGTTCAATGAGTCGTTTGCCACCTTTGTCGAACAGGAAGGCACCCGACAATGGCGTGCGGTCCGCGGTCTTGCGCCTGCGAGCGAGTCGACCTTGAAGCAGCGCGACCAATTTATCCAACTGATCCTCGACACCCGCAGCCGCCTGGAGCGCCTGTATGCGCAGCCGTTGGCCGCAGATGCCATGCGCCAGGCCAAGGCGGCCGAGTTCGAGCGCTTGCGCCGTGATTATCGGCACTTGCGTGACAGCCAGTGGGCCGGTGACCCGCGTTATGACGCCTGGATCAATCAGCCGATGAACAATGCGCGCTTGCTGCCATTTGGTTTGTATGACCAGTGGGTGCCGGCGTTTGCGGCATTGTTTCACCGGGAGGGCGGGGACTGGCTGAAGTTCTACGGTGCCGTGGAGCAATTGGGAAGGCTGCCTGTGGAGCAGCGCAAATTGGCGTTGCGGCAGTTGGTCGGTGGCGACCTTTAGGGCCTCATCGCTGGCAAGCCAGCTCCCACATTGGTCGGTGTTCACACATCAAAATGTGGGAGCAGGCTTGCCAGCGATAGCCATCTCAAGCCCGCCGCAAAAACGCCTGATGCATCTCCTCCAGTGTCTCAAAATGCCAGCGCGGCGCTTCGGCACTCAACTCTGCAAAGCTGCCAAACCCATACCCAACCGCCGCCGCATCCAGGCCATTGCTGCGTGCGCCAATCAGGTCGTGCTTGCGGTCGCCGATCATCAAGGTGGTGGCCGGATCCAGGCCTTCCTCACGCATCAAATGGGCGATCAACTCGACTTTGTTGGTGCGCGTGCCGTCCAGCTCGCTGCCGTAGATCACCTTGAAGTGCTTGGCGAAATCGAAATGCCGGGCGATCTCCCGGGCGAATTCCCACGGCTTGGAGGTGGCCACATACAGCTGGCGCCCCTGGCTGTTCAACGCTTCCAGCAAGGGCATGACCCCGTCGAATACCCGGTTTTCATAGAGCCCGGTGACCTTGAAGCGCTCGCGATAGAAGTTCACCGCCTCCCAGGCCCGCGCCTCGTCGAAGTCGTAGAACTGCATAAAGGCCTGCAGCAACGGCGGGCCGATAAAGTGTTCAAGCTTGGTCAGGTCCGGCTCATCGATGCCCAGCTTGGCCAGGGCGTACTGGATCGAGCGGGTGATGCCTTCCCGTGGGTCGGTCAGGGTGCCGTCCAGGTCAAACAGGACCGTCTGGTAATCCAGGGTCATTGGGCGAACCCCTCTGCCAGGTGCAGGTCCTTGAGCTTCACGTAGTTCGCGGCGCTGTAGGTGAAAAAGGCGCGTTCCTTGTCAGAAAGTGCACGAATTTGTTTAACCGGGCTGCCCACATACAAAAAGCCGCTTTCAAGCTTCTTGCCCGGCGGCACCAGGCTGCCGGCACCGATGATCACATCGTCCTCAACCACCGCGCCGTCCATCACAATGCTGCCCATGCCGATCAGGATGCGGTTGCCCACGGTGCAGCCATGCAGCATGACCTTGTGGGCGATGGTCACATCGTCGCCGATCAGCAGCGGGAAACCGTCAGGATTGAACGGCCCGGCGTGGGTAATGTGCAGCACGCAGCCGTCCTGCACGCTGGTGCGTGCACCGATGCGGATGCGGTGCATGTCGCCGCGAACCACCGTCAGCGGCCAGACCGAGCTGTCGGCGCCGATTTGAACATCGCCGATCACCACCGCCGAAGCATCGACGAAAGCCCCGGCGCCGAGGGTTGGCGTGTGATTCTGATAGGTGCGAAGGGTCACGATAGCCTCTCTCTGTTTGGTTGATAGCTGCGGTGGACGTTGATTGTAATTAAGATGGCCCCATCTTTGTCTTACCTGTTTCTTCAGCCAAGGTGCCAACCGTGAGCGCGAACAACCCCCTTTTGCAGTCCTACGACCTGCCGCCGTTCTCGGCGATCCGTGCCGAGCACGTCCAACCAGCCATCGAACAGATCCTGGCCGACAACCGCGTCGCCATCGAAGGTATCCTGCAAAGCCAGGGAAAAAATCCGACATGGGCCGGCCTGGTCCTGGCCATGGACGAGCTCAACGACCGCCTGGGCGCCGCCTGGAGCCCGGTCAGCCACCTCAATGCCGTGTGCAACAGCGCTGAACTGCGCGAAGCCTACGAGGCCTGCCTGCCGGCATTGAGCGCCTATTCCACCGAGATGGGCCAGAACCGCGAGCTGTTCCAGGCCTTCGAGGCCCTGGCCAACAGCCCGCAAGCGGCCGGTTTCGACGTGGCGCAAAAAACCATTCTGGAGCATGCACTGCGCGATTTCCGCCTGTCGGGCATCGACCTGCCGCCCGAGCAGCAGAAGCGCTATGCCGAAGTGCAGAGCAAACTCTCCGAATTGGGCAGCAAGTTCTCCAACCAATTGCTCGACGCCACCCAGGCCTGGACCAAGCACGTCACCGACGAAGCCACCCTCGCCGGCCTGACCGACTCGGCCAAGGCGCAAATGGCCGCTGCGGCCCAGGCCAAAGGCCTCGACGGTTGGTTGATCAGCCTGGAATTCCCCAGCTACTACGCGGTGATGACCTACGCCCACGACCGCGCCCTGCGCGAAGAAGTCTACGCGGCCTACTGCACCCGTGCGTCGGACCAGGGCCCGAATGCCGGTCAGAACGATAACGGCCCGGTGATGGAACAGATCCTCGACCTGCGCCAGGAATTGGCCCAACTGCTCGGTTTCGCCTCCTTCTCCGAACTGAGCCTGGCCACCAAAATGGCCGAATCCAGCGACCAGGTACTTGGTTTCCTACGTGACCTGGCCAAGCGCAGCAAACCGTTTGCCGCCCAGGACCTGCAACAGCTCAAGGCCTACGCCGCCGAACAAGGCTGTGCCGACCTGCAAAGCTGGGACAGTGGTTTCTACGGCGAAAAGCTGCGCGAACAGCGCTACAGTGTGTCCCAGGAAGCCCTGCGCGCCTACTTCCCGATCGACAAAGTGCTCGGCGGCCTGTTTGCCATCGTCCAGCGCCTGTACGGCATCGAGATCGCCGAGCAGAAAGGCTTCGACACCTGGCACCCGGATGTTCGCCTGTTTGAAATCAAGGAAAACGGCCAGCACGTCGGCCGCTTCTTCTTCGACCTGTATGCCCGCGCCAACAAGCGTGGCGGCGCCTGGATGGACGGTGCCCGTGACCGCCGGCGCACCGCCGAAGGCGTGCTGCAAAGCCCGGTGGCCAACCTGGTGTGCAACTTCACCCCGGCCGACAGCGGCAAGCCTGCCCTGCTGACCCACGATGAAGTCACCACCCTGTTCCATGAGTTCGGCCACGGCCTGCACCACCTGCTGACCCGCGTCGAACACGCCGGTGTATCCGGCATCAACGGCGTGGCCTGGGATGCGGTGGAGTTGCCGAGCCAGTTCATGGAGAACTGGTGCTGGGAGCCGGAAGGCCTGGCGCTGATTTCCGGTCACTACGAAAGTGGCGAAGCCCTGCCCCAGGACCTGCTGGAAAAAATGCTCGCGGCGAAGAACTTCCAGTCCGGCCTGATGATGGTGCGCCAGCTGGAATTTTCGCTGTTCGACTTTGAGCTGCACGCCACCCACGGCGATGGCCGCAGCGTGGCGCAGGTGCTCGAAGGCGTGCGTGACGAAGTCTCGGTGATGCGCCCGCCGGCCTATAACCGCTTCCCCAACAGCTTTGCGCATATTTTCGCCGGGGGTTACGCGGCGGGGTACTACAGCTACAAGTGGGCTGAAGTGCTGTCGGCGGATGCCTTCTCCAAGTTTGAAGAAGACGGCGTGCTCAATGCCCAAACCGGCCGGGCCTTCCGCGAGGCGATCCTGGCCCGTGGCGGTTCCCAGGCACCGATGGTGCTGTTCGTCGACTTCCGCGGACGCGCACCGTCGATTGACGCACTCTTGCGCCACAGCGGCCTGAGTGAGGACGCGGCAGCATGAGTGACGTGCCTGTGATCACCAAAAAGCAATTTATCGCCGGCGCCGTGTGCCCGGCGTGCAGCGAGCCGGACAAGCTGAAGATGTGGACCGAAGACAGCGTGCCGCACCGCGAGTGCGTGGCCTGCGGTTATACCGACACGCTTAATGACCAGGGGTTGTCGGTGCCCAAGGAATTGGGCACGCGGGTCAATACCTCGGCGTTGAAAGCAGCGGCCGACCCCAAGGTGCAGGCGGTGCAGTTCTTTCCTAATCCGAAGCTGAAAAAAGACTGACGGGCCTTACTCCGTCCAACCTGTGGGAACAGGCTCATGTAGGAGCCTGCTCCCACTTTTTTTTGCGCGCATTTCTCGAATTTCCTGGCTGAAACGATTCTCCCGTTCCTTAGCCTGCTATCATTTGTAACCATTGATTACATCCACAACGACAAGCCGCTCCATGAAGCGACTGCTCAAGCCCGTGACCACATGATGAGGTGCCACCATGTCTGATCAAGATCGAGACAACCCCCGGCGTGACTTTTTGCGCAAATCCTTGACCTTGATCCCGGTGGTCACGGTTGCCAGCACCGGCCTTGGCGGCTCGATGCTGATGGCCACGCCCGAACCTGCCCAGGCCAGCCCGGCCAAGGCGCCTGCTAGCGAAAAGGCCTACGAGCCCAGTTACTTCACCGCTGAGGAGTGGGCTTTTATCAACGCCGCCGTCGCGCGCTTGATCCCCGCCGATGCCCAAGGCCCAGGCGCCCTGGAAGCCGGCGCGCCGGAATATATCGACCGGCAGATGAACACCCCCTACGCCAGTGGCGCCCTGTGGTTTATGCAAGGCCCGTTCAATGCCGACGCCCCGCCCGAGATGGGCTGGCAGAGCAAGCTGGTGCCCAGGGAGATCTATCGCCTGGGTATTGCCGCCACGGATGCCTGGTCGAAAGCGTTCAACGGTAAAGCATTTGTTGGGCAAGACAGCGCTACCCAGGATGATCTGCTGCGTCGCCTGGAGGCAGGCGGTGCCGAAACCGGCGAGCATTTCGCGGCGGTTCCGCCGAAGATTTTCTTCAACCTGTTGCTGCAAAACACCAAGGAAGGGTTCTTCTGCGACCCGATCCACGGCGGCAACAAAGGCATGGTTGGCTGGACCATGATCGGCTTCCCCGGCGCCCGCGCCGATTTTATGGATTGGGTGGAACGCAACGAGCAATACCCCTTCCCGGCTGTTTCCATCCGTGGCGAGAGGGCATAAACGTGGCGACCATCATGAAGAAAGTCGATGCAGTCATCGTTGGCTTTGGCTGGACTGGCGCGATCATGGCCAAAGAGCTGACGGAGGCGGGCTTGCACGTGGTAGCGCTGGAGCGCGGCCCGATGCAGGACACCTACCCGGACGGCAATTACCCACAAGTGATCGATGAACTGACCTACAGCGTGCGCAAAAAGCTGTTCCAGGACATTTCCAAAGAAACCGTGACCATTCGCCATAGCGTGAATGACATTGCCTTGCCCAACCGGCAGTTGGGTGCCTTCCTGCCGGGCAATGGCGTGGGCGGCGCGGGCCTGCATTGGTCGGGCGTGCATTTTCGGGTAGACCCCATCGAATTGCGCATGCGCAGCCACTACGAAGAGCGCTACGGCAAACATTTCATTCCCAAGGACATGACCATCCAGGACTTCGGCGTCAGCTACGAAGAGCTGGAACCGTTCTTTGACTATGCCGAAAAAGTCTTCGGCACCTCTGGCCAGGCCTGGACCGTGAAGGGCCAACTGGTGGGTGAAGGCAAGGGCGGCAACCCTTACGCGCCGGATCGTTCCAGCCATTTCCCACTGGAGTCGCAGAAAAATACCTACTCGGCGCAGCTGTTTCAGCAGGCCGCCACTGCCGTGGGCTACAAACCCTACAACCTGCCTTCGGCCAATACCTCGGGGCCCTACACCAACCCCTATGGCGCGCAGATGGGCCCGTGCAACTTCTGCGGGTTTTGCAGTGGGTATGTCTGCTACATGTACTCCAAGGCCTCGCCCAATGTGAACATCCTGCCGGCCCTGCGCCAGGTGCCGAACTTTGAGCTGCGGCCAAATTCCCACGTGCTCAAGGTCAATCTCGACAGCAGCAAGCGCAAAGCCACCGGCGTGACCTATATCGACGCCCAGGGCCGCGAGATCGAGCAACCGGCGGACCTGGTGATTCTCGGTGCCTTCCAGTTCCACAACGTGCGCCTGATGCTGCTCTCGGGCATCGGCAAACCCTATGACCCGATCAGCGGCGAAGGGGTGGTGGGCAAGAACTTCGCCTACCAGAACATGGCCACCATCAAGGCCTACTTCGATAAAGATGTGCACACCAACAACTTTATCGGCGCCGGCGGCAATGGGGTGGCGGTGGACGACTTCAACGCCGACAACTTCGACCACGGCCCCCACGGCTTCGTCGGCGGCTCGCCGATGTGGGTCAACCAGGCGGGCAGCCGGCCGATTGCCGGCACCTCCAACCCGCCGGGCACGCCGGCCTGGGGCAGTGCGTGGAAGCGCGCCACGGCCGATTACTACACCCACCAGGTGTCGATGGATGCCCACGGCGCCCATCAATCCTACCGGGGCAACTACCTCGACCTGGACCCGGTTTACCGCGATGCCTACGGCTTGCCGCTGCTGCGCATGACCTTCGACTGGCAGGAAAACGACATCAAGATGAACCGCTTCATGGTCGAGAAAATGGGCAAGATCGCCGAAGCGATGAACCCCAAGGCGATTGTCGTGCTCGGCAAAAAAGTCGGCGAGCACTTCAACACCGCGTCCTACCAGACCACCCACCTCAACGGTGGCGCGATCATGGGCACCGACCCGAAGACCAGCGCATTGAACCGCTACCTGCAGTGCTGGGATGTGCACAACGTGTTTGTCCCAGGGGCGTCTGCTTTCCCACAAGGCCTGGGTTACAACCCTACGGGCCTGGTGGCGGCACTGACCTATTGGTCGGCCCGGGCGATTCGCGAGCAGTACCTGAAAAATCCCGGCCCGCTGGTTCAGGCATAAGGAGCGACGACCATGAAAGCATTTGTTATCGCAACCCTGGCCCTGTTCAGCAGTTGCTCGGTGAGCGCCGCGCAAACGGATCTGATCAAACAAGGCCAATACCTGGCCCGCGCCGGTGACTGCGTGGCCTGCCACACCGCCAAGGGCGGCAAGCCGTTTGCCGGTGGCCTGGCGATGGAAACCCCGATTGGCGTGATCTACTCCACCAACATCACCCCGGACAAAACCGGCCTGGGGGACTACAGCTTTGCAGACTTCGATAAGGCCGTGCGCCATGGTGTCGCCAAAAGCGGTAGTACCCTTTACCCGGCGATGCCCTACCCGTCTTACGCACGCGTCAGTGAAACCGATATGCAGGCGCTGTATGCGTACTTTATGAACGGCGTGGAGCCGGTCGCCCAGGCGAACCAGGACAGTGATATTCCCTGGCCCTTGAGCATGCGCTGGCCCCTGGCGGCATGGCGTTGGATGTTTGCGCCCGAGGTGGCGGGCTATCAGGCCCCGGCCGGTGCCGACCCGGTGATCAGCCGGGGTGCCTACCTGGTGGAAGGCCTCGGCCACTGTGGCGCCTGCCACACTCCGCGGGCCCTGACCATGCAGGAAAAGGCCCTGAGCGCGTCGCAAGGTACGGCGTTCCTGTCCGGCAGTGCGCCCCTGGAAGGCTGGATCGCCAAAAGCCTGCGCGGCGACCACAAGGATGGCCTGGGCAGTTGGAGCGAAGAGCAACTGGTGCAGTTTCTCAAGACCGGTCGCAGTGATCGCAGCGCAGTGTTTGGCGGTATGAGCGATGTTGTCGTACACAGCATGCAGTACATGTCTGAAGACGACCTGAACGCTATCGCCCGCTACCTCAAGAGCCTGCCGGCGGTGGACCCCAAGGATCAGCCGCACCAGTACGACAAGCAAGTGGCCGAGGCGCTGTGGAAAGGCGATGACCGCCAGCCGGGCGCGGCGGTGTACATCGATAACTGCGCGGCCTGCCATCGTACCGATGGCCATGGCTACACCCGGGTGTTCCCGGCGCTGGCGGGCAACCCGGTGGTGCAGACGGCGGATGCCACATCGTTGATCAACATCGTGTTGAATGGCGGCACCCTGCCGGCCACTCACACCGCGCCTTCTACCTTCACCATGCCAGCCTTTGCCTGGCGGCTGTCGGATCAGGAAGTGGCGGATGTGGTCAGTTTCATCCGTGGCAGTTGGGGGAACCAGGGCGCGCCGGTGAAGGCCGGTGATGTGGCCGACCTGCGCAAGTGACGGCGAGTCACTGATTCAACCTTTGCCGCCCAACGGCACTGGTCAGATAGGTCGCACCTCGATACTGTATATAAAACCAGTATCGAGGCGCTCTCATGTCCACTCCTCTGCCACCACGCGGGCGAGGCACCGCCACCAACCTGCACAATCGTTTCGCGCCCACGGTCAGTGTGGCCGAGGACGACGGCTGGTATCAGGAAGTACCGCCAACCCAGGGCACCGAAGTGCGTATCGAGACGGCGAAGACCATTATCACCCGCAACACCTCGCCGGACCTGCCGTTCGACCGCTCCATCAACCCTTACCGGGGCTGTGAGCACGGTTGCATTTATTGTTATGCGCGGCCCAGCCATGCCTATTGGGACATGTCCCCGGGCCTGGACTTTGAAACCAGGCTGATCGCCAAGAGCAACGCCGCCCAGGTGCTGGAGCAACAACTGTCCAAGCCTGGCTATGTGTGCGCGCCGATCAACCTGGGTTCCAACACGGACCCCTACCAACCCATCGAGCGCGAGTACCAGATCACCCGGCAAACCCTGGAAGTGCTGCTGCGCTATCGCCACCCGGTGACCATCGTGACCAAGGGCTCGCTGATCCTGCGTGACCTTGACCTGCTCACGGCGCTGGCTCGCCAGCGGCTGGTGGCGGTGATGATCAGCCTCACCAGCCTGGACGATGAGCTCAAGCGCATCCTGGAGCCCCGGACGGCGGCGCCCAAGGCGCGGCTGCGGGCGATCCGGATGATTCCGATGATCAACGACAGCGAACTGGAAAGCCTGCTGGCCGAAGCCCATGCTGCCGGGGCGCAGAGCGCGGCCTATATGATGCTGCGCCTGCCCCTTGAAGTGGCGCCGCTGTTCGAGGAGTGGCTGGCGGCCCATTACCCGCAACGGGCGGCCCATGTGATGAGCCTGGTGCGTCAGGTGCGCGGTGGCGAAGTCTATGACAGCCGCTTTGGTGTACGCATGCGCGGTGAGGGGCCGTTTGCCGATTTGCTGGCACAACGATTTGCCAAAGCGATCAAGCGCTTGGGGCTCAAGCATCGGGAGGGGTTCAATCTTGATTGCAGTGCATTCTGCCCGCCCGGCAGGCAACTGGCTTTGTTGTAGACTGACACAAATATATGCGTTGCCTTGTCAGGGTGGTCGCGATTTGACATCACTGAAACCCGCGAAATAGAGCGGTTCATTCAGTTTGAGTTAAGTTTCGGCAGGTACTTTGTTCATCGAGTGACTGATGGGGCGGCGGTGCAGGCGGGACACTTTTTTGTGTGGTTTCCCCTGCTATGCGCGTCGACCTGAACTGCAAAACTCCCCGCGAGGATGAATCATGAGTGACAAGGATAAACAGCCGTTGGCTGCGTCGGCTTCAGCCCCCCACGAGGCGGAGTCCGCCGATGCAGCGCTGCAACACATTGTTGATGGTTTTTTGCATTTCCATAACGAGATCTTTCCCCAGCAGGAAGAACTCTTCAAAAAGCTCGCCACGGCCCAGAGCCCACGGGCGATGTTTATCACCTGTGCCGACTCGCGCATTGTTCCCGAACTGATTACCCAAAGCTCCCCGGGCGATCTGTTCGTCACCCGTAACGTGGGTAACGTCGTGCCGCCCTATGGGCAGATGAACGGTGGTGTGTCCACGGCCATCGAGTACGCGGTGCTGGCCCTGGGCGTGCAGCACATTATTGTCTGTGGCCACTCCGATTGTGGTGCGATGCGGGCGGTGCTCAACCCCCAGAGCCTGGAAAAAATGCCCACGGTCAAAGCCTGGCTGCGCCACGCCGAGGTCGCCAAGACCATGGTCCAGGACAACTGTGATTGCGCCAACGAAGGCGAAAGCATGCAGGTGCTGACCGAAGAAAACGTCATCGCCCAGTTGCAACACTTGCGCACCCACCCTTCTGTGGCTTCGCGCATGGCCAACGGTCATCTGTTTATCCATGGCTGGATCTACAACATCGAGACCAGCGAGATCAAAGCCTACGATGCGGACCAGGCTACGTTCCTGCCGTTGAACGGTTCGCTACCGATCCCTTCGGCGACGCCAAAAGCGCGCTTCTAAAACATTCCCTGCCGGGTAACGCGATGGCTGCCATGGATGCAGCCAGGCCTTGCCACGCCCGGCGAATGCCTCGGGAGAGTCATTATGCGTGCAGCTCAATTAAAAACAGTGCTGCCACGGGAGCTGTTGGCTTCGGTGGTGGTGTTTCTGGTGGCCCTGCCCTTATGCATGGGAATCGCCATTGCCTCGGGCATGCCACCGGCCAAGGGCCTGATCACCGGGATCATTGGTGGCCTGGTGGTGGGCTGGCTGGCCGGCTCGCCCCTGCAAGTCAGTGGCCCGGCGGCCGGCCTGGCGGTGCTGGTGTTCGAGCTGGTGCGCCAGCACGGCATGCAGATGCTTGGGCCGATCCTGCTGTTGGCGGGCTTCCTGCAACTAGTGGCCGGGCGCCTGCGCCTGGGCTGCTGGTTCCGGGTGACGGCGCCGGCGGTGGTCTATGGCATGTTGGCGGGGATTGGGGTGTTGATTGTCCTGTCGCAAGTGCATGTGATGCTCGATGGGGTGCCCAAACCCTCGGGGCTGGATAACCTCGCCGCCTTCCCCGCTGCGCTGGCCCAGGCCATTCCCGGCCTGGGTGGCGGGCTCGGTTGGCAAGCCGGCCTGCTCGGGTTGGCGACGATTCTGGTTATGTGGTTGTGGGACAAATTCCGCCCGCAAACACTGCGCTTTGTCCCGGGCGCGCTGCTGGGCGTGGGCCTGGCGACCGTGACCAGCCTGGTGTTGGCCTTGCAGGTCAAGCGTGTGGAAGTGCCGGAAAACCTGGCCGATGCCATTGATTGGCTGCGTCCCAGCGACCTGCTGAACCTGGCCGATCCCAGCCTGTTGATCGCCGCCTTCGCGGTGGCCTTTATCGCCAGTGCCGAAACGTTGCTCTCGGCGGCGGCGGTGGACCGCATGCACAACGGCCAGCGCTCGGACTTCGACAAGGAATTGTCCGCCCAGGGTGTAGGCAACATGCTCTGCGGCCTGGTGGGGGCGTTGCCCATGACCGGGGTGATTGTACGCAGTTCGGCCAACGTCCAGGCCGGGGCGACCACGCGCTTGTCGGCGATGTTCCATGGCCTCTGGCTGCTGGCCTTTGTGCTGTTGCTGTCGAGCGTGCTGCAAAGCATTCCGGTGGCGAGCCTGGCGGGGGTGCTGGTATACACCGGGATCAAGTTGGTGGACCTCAAGGCATTCCGTGGCCTGGCGCGTTATGGCCGGATGCCGATGTTCACCTACGCGGCCACGGCCCTGGCGATCATCTTGACCGACTTGCTGACGGGCGTACTGGTAGGTTTCGGGCTGACCCTGGTGAAACTGGCGTGGAAGGCTTCACGCTTGAAAGTCAGCCTGATCGACCTGCCCCAGGACGGTGAAATGGAGTTGCGCCTGATTGGTGCCGCGACGTTTCTCAAGGTGCCTGCCTTGACCCAGGTGCTGGCGAGCGTGCCGGCGGGGACCACGGTGCATGTGCCGCTCAATAACCTGAGTTACGTGGATCATTCGTGCCTGGAGTTGCTGGAGGAATGGGGGCGGGCCAATGCGGCGAAGGGCTCGACGCTGGTGATCGAGGCGCGGGGGTTGAAGCGTAGGCTGGAAGGGCGGATACGGACCACGACCCGGATCGGCTCTGCCCCGCAGCTGGCTGACGAAACCGGATAAAAATGTGGGAGCGGGCTTGTGTGGGAGCCGGGCTTGCCCGCGATGCAGGCACCGTGGTGTATCAGTTACACCGCGGTGATGCTATCGCGGGCAAGCCCGGCTCCCGCACACATTTGTTCTATGCCTGGTAGGAAAACTCAGGCCGGCTGATCCAGCTCCAACTCCACGCCCAATTGGCGCGACAGGCACGGCCAGCGCTTCCACGCGGCTTCCGTTGCCGGGCTCTTGAGCTGGTCGCGATAGGCCTCGACGGACTCCAGGGCAAAGCTTTCTTCATTGAGCATTTCATCCACCGCCAGGTGCACGGCTTCGTCCAACTGATTGGCGAATGCTTCGCCGATCAACTGGTGAGCAATCACGTTGGCAACGGTGGTGTCCGCCGGAATCAACGGCTGGCCGAAATGCTTGATATACAAATCGTTTACTTCTTCCACCAGCCGATGGGCCAGGTAGGCCTCGTCCAGCAGGCCGTTGAGGCCTTCATGGGCGGCCAGGATGGCCGGTGGCTGGAGAAAGAAATGCTCGGCGATTTTCAGTACGGGCTTGATCTGGCTTTCGATCCCGGCTTCCCGGGCCACGTCGTTGGCGGCATCCAGCAGGTCCGGGACCTGATCGATGTAGGCAGTGACGAAGCGCGTCATTACGGCATTACGGTCACCCTCGGCCAGGGAAATGGCCGAGTGCAGGTGCGGTAACTGTGCGTCCAGTTGTTTGGCCAATTGGCCAGTGGACGCTTCGTGTTGATGGGCACGGGAAATCTGCTCGCGCAATGCGGCGGTGTTCATGAAAGCTCCAGGAATACGGGCGTAGGAAAGAGGATTGCATAAGGTAGCTCGTTTATACGAGCCCCTAAGATGCATTTGTCATAATTATTTCATGGTTATGCGCCGTGGTTATATCGAATAGCCATCGTTCGTCGGATAGGCCCTAAATCTGTGGGTCATCCAGCGCCGTTCGTCTCTTTTTACTGATTTGCCCTCATACATTGCGGGGTCGCAGTCGCTGTCTATACTCGGGTTTGTACGCAATTAGCTGATGACGCCCAACTGCATTTAGGCAGGCAAGGCTTGGCGGATGTAAGCAGTTTGGAAGCCGCCCCCTTGGCCGCAGGTGCAAACCGGCGGGATAACAAGAACGATAAGGGGAACCCGCAATGACGCGACATCCACATGTTTGGATGGGCTTACTCTTGTGGTCAGTATTCAGCCAGGCGCAAGCCGCCTGGACGGTGAATATGGCACCAGGGGCCACTGAAGTCAGTCACGCCGTGTTCGACCTGCACATGACCATTTTCTGGATCTGTGTGGTGATCGGCATCATCGTGTTTGGCGCCATGTTCTGGTCGATGATTATGCATCGCCGCTCCACGGGGCAGGTGGCGGCCAAGTTCCACGAAAGTACGACGGTGGAGATTCTCTGGACCGTAGTGCCCTTGCTGATCCTCGTCGCCATGGCTGTTCCGGCGACCAAGACCCTGATCAACATCTACGACAGCAGTGAGTCGGATATCGATATCCAGGTCACCGGCTATCAGTGGAAGTGGCACTACAAATACCTGGGCCAGGACGTCGAGTTCTTCAGCAACCTGGCCACCCCCGCCGAGCAGATCCATAACCAGGCGACCAAGGGCGAACACTACCTGCTGGAAGTCGACCAGCCGCTGGTGCTGCCGGTGGGCGCCAAGGTGCGCTTTTTGGTGACCGCCGCCGACGTGATCCACTCCTGGTGGGTGCCGGCGTTTGCGGTCAAGCGCGATGCCATCCCCGGCTTCGTCAACGAGGCCTGGACCCGGGTCGACAAGCCTGGGATCTACCGTGGCCAGTGTGCGGAGCTGTGCGGCAAGGACCACGGGTTCATGCCCATCGTGGTCGAGGTCAAGTCCAAGGCCGACTACGCAACCTGGCTCGACGAGCGCAAGGTCGAGGCTGCCAAGCTCAAGGAGCTGACCTCCAAAGAGTGGACGCTCGAAGAGCTGGTAGCCCGTGGCGACAAGGTCTACCACACCACCTGCGTGGCCTGTCACCAGGCCGAAGGCCAGGGCCTGCCGCCGATGTTCCCGGCGCTCAAAGGCTCGAAAATCGCCACTGGGCCGGCGGCAGACCACCTGAACATCGTCTACCACGGCAAGCCCGGCACGGCGATGGCGGCCTTCGGCAAGCAACTGTCGGAAGTCGATATTGCAGCGGTGGTGACTTACGAGCGTAACGCCTGGGGCAACAACAAAGGCGACATGGTCACGCCTAAAGACGTGCTGGCCATCAAACAGGCGCAAAGCCAATGAACCTCTTCATTGCGTATGCCCTGAATCGCCCTACCCATCCGCTTGCAGGAGAACGGCCATGAGCACTGTGATCGATGACCACGGTCATGCCGCTGACCACGCCCACGGCCCCGCCAAGGGCCTGATGCGCTGGGTGCTGACCACCAACCACAAAGATATCGGGACCATGTACCTGTGGTTCAGTTTCGCCATGTTCCTGCTCGGCGGCTCGTTCGCCATGGTGATCCGCGCCGAGCTGTTCCAGCCGGGCTTGCAGATCGTCGAGCCGGCGTTCTTCAACCAGATGACCACCATGCATGGCCTGATCATGGTGTTTGGCGCGGTGATGCCGGCGTTTGTCGGCCTGGCCAACTGGATGATCCCGCTGATGATCGGCGCGCCGGACATGGCCCTGCCGCGCATGAACAACTTCAGCTTCTGGCTGCTGCCGGCGGCGTTCCTGCTGCTGGTCTCGACCCTGTTCAGCCCGGGCGGCGGGCCGAACTTTGGCTGGACCTTCTATGCCCCGCTCTCCACCACCTACGCCCCGGAAAGCGTGACGTTCTTTATCTTCGCCATCCACCTGATGGGTATCAGCTCGATCATGGGCGCGATCAACGTGGTCGCCACCATCCTCAACCTGCGCGCACCGGGCATGACCCTGATGAAGATGCCGCTGTTCGTCTGGACCTGGCTGATCACCGCCTTCCTGCTGATTGCGGTGATGCCGGTGCTGGCCGGTTGCGTGACCATGATGCTGATGGATATCCACTTCGGCACCAGCTTCTTCAGTGCTGCCGGCGGCGGTGACCCGGTGTTGTTCCAGCATGTGTTCTGGTTCTTCGGCCACCCCGAGGTGTACATCATGATCCTGCCGGCCTTCGGCGCCGTCAGCTCGATCATCCCGACCTTCTCGCGCAAGCCGCTGTTTGGCTACACCTCGATGGTCTACGCCACGGCGAGCATCGCGTTCCTGTCGTTTATCGTGTGGGCGCACCATATGTTCGTGGTGGGTATTCCGTTGGTGGGCGAGTTGTTCTTCATGTACGCCACCCTGCTGATCGCGGTGCCCACCGGGGTCAAGGTGTTCAACTGGGTCAGCACCATGTGGCAAGGCTCGCTGACCTTTGAGACGCCGATGCTGTTTGCCGTGGCCTTTGTGATCCTGTTCACCATCGGCGGCTTTTCCGGGCTGATGCTGGCCATCGCCCCGGCGGACTTCCAGTACCACGACACCTACTTTGTAGTGGCGCATTTCCATTACGTACTGGTGCCCGGCGCAATCTTCGGGATCTTCGCCTCGGCCTACTACTGGCTGCCGAAATGGACCGGCCATATGTACGACGAAACCCTGGGCAAGCTGCATTTCTGGCTGTCGTTCGTGGGCATGAACATGGCGTTCTTCCCCATGCACTTTGTGGGGCTGGCCGGCATGCCACGGCGGGTGCCGGACTACAACCTGCAGTTCGCCGACTTCAACATGGTGTCGTCGATTGGCGCCTTTATGTTCGGCGCCACGCAGATCTTCTTCCTGTTTATCGTGATCAAGTGCATCCGTGGCGGCAAGCCGGCGCCGGCCAAGCCGTGGGATGGCGCCGAAGGGCTGGAGTGGAGCATTCCTTCGCCAGCGCCGTATCACACCTTCACCACACCGCCGGAGGTCAAATGAGCCCGGTCATGAAAACACCGCCGCCCCCCTGTGGGAGCGGGCTTGCCCGCGATGACGGCCTCAAGATCCGCCGCGAACTTGAAGCCCTCATCGCAGGCAAGCCCACAGAAAAGCCAAGAGCAGGTGGGCGCCATGGCTGATTCCGTGCCCCTCAACCGCCTGGTCACGCGCCTGTTGATCCTGGTGCTGGCGATGTTCGCCTTCGGCTTTGCCTTGGTGCCGATCTACGACGTGATGTGCAAGGCCTTCGGCATCAATGGCAAGACCGCCGGGCAGTACGAAGGCTCACAGGTGGTCGACCCGTCGCGCCAGATACGGGTGCAGTTCCTGTCGACCAATGCCATCGATATGGTCTGGGAGTTCCACTCCAAGGCCGACGAGATTGTGGTCAACCCCGGCGCGGTCAACGAAATGGTGTTCGTGGCCTTCAACCCCACCGACAAGCCGATGACGGCCCAGGCGATCCCGAGTATTTCCCCGGCCGAAGCGGCGATGTACTTCCACAAGACCGAGTGTTTTTGCTTTACCCAGCAAGTGCTGCAACCGGGAGAGCGCATCGAGATGCCGGTGCGCTTCATTGTCGATCGCGACATGCCCAAGGATGTGAAGCATTTGACCCTGGCGTACACGCTGTTCGATATCACTGCGCGCCAACCGCCCGTGGCTGTCCATACCGGCGGCTAGGCGTGCCTGCGGGCTCGATTAGGAGAACGGATACATGTCGACTCATGATACGTACTACGTACCAGCGCAAAGCAAGTGGCCAATAATTGCCACGTTTGGGCTGTTGATCACCGTGTATGGCCTGGGTGTATGGTTCAACGACCTCAAGGCGGCCCGCCCGGAATCCCACGGCCCGCTGATCTTTTTCGTCGGCAGCCTGCTGCTGGCCTACATGATGTTTGGCTGGTTTGGCGCGGTGATCAAGGAAAGCCGCGCCGGGTTGTACAGCGCGCAGATGGACCGCTCGTTCCGCTGGGGCATGACCTGGTTCATCTTTTCTGAGGTGATGTTTTTTATCGCGTTCTTTGGCGCGCTGTTCTATGTGCGGCATATGTCGGCGCCGTGGCTGGCCGGTGAAGGCTCCAAGGGCATTGCCCATATGCTGTGGCCCAATTTCGAGTTCGCCTGGCCGCTGCTCAACAACCCGGACCCCAAGCTGTTCCCGGCGCCGGAAGGCACCATCAGCCCGTGGGGCCTGCCGTTGGTCAACACCATCTTGCTGGTGAGTTCCAGCGTGACCATCACCATCGCCCACCACGCCCTGCGCAAGGGCCATCGCGGCGCGCTGAAGATCTGGCTGGCGCTCACCGTGTTGCTGGGGGTGGCGTTCCTGGGGTTCCAGGCCGAGGAATATATCCACGCCTATAAAGAGCTGGGCCTGACCCTGGGCTCGGGGGTGTATGGCGCGACATTCTTCATGCTCACGGGCTTTCACGGCGCCCACGTGACCATCGGCACGATCATTTTGTTCGTGATGCTGATGCGCATCCTCAAGGGGCATTTCAATGCCGAGCATCAGTTCGGTTTCGAGGCGGCCAGTTGGTATTGGCACTTTGTCGACGTGGTGTGGATCGGGTTGTTTTTCTTCGTCTACGTGCTGTAGCGCCTTACCAGGGGGCGTGGGACACCAGTTGGCCGCTGAAGAACCCCCAGGTGATCAGCGCCAGGGTGATCACGGCCAGCACCACACGCACGGTCAAGGCGGTGACGAGGCGATTGGAGTGGCCCTCGTCCTTGACCAGGAAGAACAAGCCACTGAACAGGCTCACAACGGTAGCGATCAGCATCAGGGCGATAGCGGCTTTGAGCATGGTCAGGCTCCAGGGCTCTTATTTTGAGGGGCGGGCAATGAGATTCAGTATAGCCAGCGCAGCATCGACCTTCGTGGTAACGCCATGAAACGCTTTCGCCCCGGGATTGCGCCGACGTTGGTGGTGCTGGTGTTGTTGCCGCTGATGGTGTTCCTGGGTTTTTGGCAAGTGTCCCGTGGCCAGGAAAAACAGGCGCTGCTCCAGAGTTACGCCGAGCGTCGGGCGGCGCAGCCCATCAGCGTCGAGCAGTTGACGGTGGTGGCGGATCCGGCCTTTCGCCGGGTGCAGTTGCGCGGGCAGTTCGACGCCGGGCACAGCGTGCTGCTGGATAACCGCATGCGCGACGGCAAGGCGGGCGTCGAGTTGTTGCAACCCTTTCATGACCAGGCCAGCGGCCAGTGGCTGTTGCTCAATCGCGGCTGGCTGCCGTGGCCGGATCGGCGCACGCCGCCAGCCTTCACCACCCCGGACCGGCCTTTGAATATCAACGCCTGGGTGTATGTCGCCCCTGGCGAGACGTTCCAGCTGCATGCCGACCCGGCAGCCGCGCAATGGCCGCGCCTGTTGACGGCGTTGCACCCGCAGGTGTTGTGGGCCGAGCTGGAGCGTAGCGGGTTTGCCTTTGAGCTGCGGGCCGAAGCGGGCCCCGCGACCTATGAAACCCAGTGGCCGGTAGTGGCCATGGGGCCGGAAAAACACCTGGGGTATGCCGTGCAGTGGTTCGCCATGGCGCTGGCGCTGCTGGGCCTTTACCTCTACCTCGGCTGGCACAACGCAAGGGAGAAGCACCATGGGAGCGGCCATGAATCCACTCAACATGTCTGACACGCCAGCGGCGCCCAACCGCAGCAAAGGGCGCTGGCAACTGATCCTGATCCTGCTGATGGTGATCGGCCCGATGGTGCTGGCGACCCTGATGTACAAGTGGCAGTTCTGGGTGCCGGACAACCGCAGCGATCATGGCGAGATGATCGGTAATGGCCAGACCCGCGCCGATATCGGTGTGCAGGCCGACGAGCAGCGCTGGCAACTGCTGGTCACCGCGCCTGCGGCCTGCGCCGCCGATTGCCGGCAGTTGGTCTACCTTGCGCGCCAACTGCAGATCGGCCTGGGGCGTGATGCGTCCCGCGCCAGCCATGCCCTGGCCAGTGCGCAGCCGGTCAGTGCCGAGTACGAGGCCAAGCTCAAAGCCGAATACCCGCAATTGCAGCGCTTGCCCCTGGACCTGCCGACCTTCAAGCAGAACGCTGCCGCACCGGGTGATGCGCAACTGTGGATCGTCGACCCCCACGGCAACCTGGTGCTGCGCTACGACGCTCGGGTCAAGGGCAAGGACCTGCTCAACGACCTGCGCCACCTGCTGAAACTGTCGAATATCGGATAAGGGCATCGTCATGGCCAAACCTGGATTTCGCCTCGCGCTGTTTGCCACCCTGCTGGCGCTGATTGTGGTGCTGCTGGGCGCCTACACGCGCCTGACCCATGCCGGCCTCGGTTGCCCGGACTGGCCGGGTTGCTATGGCTTTATCAGTGTGCCGAAAAGCGAGGCCCAACTGGCCCATGCCGAACTGCACTTTCCCGACGCGCCGGTGGAGGCCGACAAGGGCTGGAACGAGATGATCCATCGTTATGCGGCGGGCACCCTGGGGCTGTTGATTGCGCTGTTGGCCACCCGTGCCTGGACCCATCGGCGGCATCCGGGGCAACCCTTGA
>Ga0208123_100252_pt1 | contig 25764 bp, 24 predicted proteins | sample LakWasMe92_HOW11_2_FD_183914 | JGI IMG/M metagenome (GOLD analysis project Ga0208123, IMG submission 183914) | Freshwater sediment methanotrophic microbial communities from Lake Washington under simulated oxygen tension - Sediment Metagenome... | ecosystem: Environmental > Aquatic > Freshwater >... | reverse complement strand
CGGGTTAGCCGCGCTGGGCCATGGATGGCCCATCGCGGCGGCCCCCCAAATCAATGTCGGATGACGGGCACACCGAGCCTGGGCGAGGTGCCGAGTGGTGGGGCAAGAGCCCTTTGGTTACTTTGGGGCTTTTCCAAAGTGACCCGCCGTCAGGGCGGAACCCTAAGTGGCCGTTACCGCAGCAATGGATATGTACTCATACCTAAAAGAGAGTTGTGTAGATACCTATGGCTATCGCGGGCAAGCCCGCACACAGGGGATCTCGCCGGGGCACAGCATAGTACCGGCAACGCGCGCCCGTCGAAAAACACAGGTCGCGCCCATTTCTGGGATACAGGGGTTGGCCTTGGTATCCTGCCAGTCCGACCTACCAGATGCCCGACCATGCACATTGCCCCGTCCCATGTCCTTCACGAAACCGAACACTGGCTGCTCAACCATCACTTGGCCTCGGCGCTGCCCGGTTATTTGATGCTGGGGGCCAAAATGCCGATCAGTTCACTGGCTGACCTGCCGGACGCGGCCCTGGCGGAACTGGGCGGCCTCCTGGCGAAAACCCAGCGGGTCATGGAAACGCAACTCCAGCCCAAGTGGCTGTATATCAGCCGCTTCGGACATATGCCCGGTTTCCCGCTGCACTTTCATATGATCCCGGTCTATGACTGGGTCGAAACGCTGTTCTGGCAGGATGAGCGCTACCGGGTGCTGCAAAATTTCGGCGCAGGCAGCAACGGGCAAGCGTTGACGGATGGGGCTGAACTCACCCTGTTTATCTGGCGCGAATTCGCTGAGAATCCAACGCCGCCAGCCACTGCCGGTCTCTCGGTGCCGATTGTGATCGAGCGCCTGCGCGCAGCCTTCAAACAGCCAGGCGCTTGACCATCGACACACACGCCAGCTCCAGCCCCGTCGGTGAATGATAGATGGACTGTTCACAGCCTTCATAACCCCGGCTGCGATAGAACTGCGCGGCATTCAACGTGGCGTCCAGCACCACCGCCTCAATCCCCAGCTCCAGCGCCACTTGCTCCAGGTGCTCAAGCATCTGCCCACCAAACCCGCGCCCGATAAAACCAGGCAGCACAAACAGTGCCCCCACTTCCCGAGGGCCCGGGTCGAGCATACCAGTGGCGACCGGCTCGCCATTGACGCACCCCAGGTAGAACGGCTTGGCCATCAGCGCGGTATAGCCGTCCTCGGCCGCGCCACGAGTCCAGGTCAGCATCTGCTCGGCGGTGTAGGCGCCGATGCATTGGCTGCGGATCGCCTGCAGGCGGATATCGAAGGCGATGGGGCCGTCGTCGAGGGTGGCGCGTCTGATTTGCAGCATGTGAATCTCCCTGAATAAACCTGTTTACCGTGACCTCAATGTGCCACTAGCACACTTGTGCTAATCGACCCGACAGGCCCCCGGCGCTATATTCCCCGGCACCCCAATGCTCCCCGCCAGCACGTCGAACCCGCCGTGCAAGGGATCGTTGTGCGTTGAAAACACCCAAACAACCCCAAGGAAGACGCGCCATGAAACTGCACTCCCCTGTCACCCGCCTCGCTCTGCTGGGCGCCCTGATGATCGGCGTTGCCGGTTGCAGCAATATCAAGCCCACCGAAGACCACCTCAAGACCCTTTCAGAAACCAACCTCGGCGAGCCGGTCAAGCGTGTGTCCAATGTGCGCAGCGATTCCATGACCACCTATTACATCGCCAGTACCGCTTCCGGTGACTACAACTGCTCCGTGCCCAGCGGTGCCAGCGGCGGGATGTTTGCCGTGGCCAGCTTCGGCATGATGAAGCCCGCCGCCTACTGCCAACCCAAGGGTGCCCGGGGTAACGGGTTGACGCCGTTCAACCAGTAACAGCCCCCTGGCTGAGGTCGCGCAGGGTGCCCCGTAGTTCAGCGGGGCGCACTGGCTTGGACAAAATGGCGATCTGCCGGTCGTGCAGCGCCGCCTGGATCTTCTCCACATCATGCCCGGTCAGAATCAACGCCGGCACCGCCACGCCACGCTGGGCGCGCAGTTGGTCAATGCACTCGATACCGGTGGCATGGTTGCCCAGGTCATAGTCGGCGACGATGATGTCGCAATCACTGACCAGGTCATGCCCGCTCAATTGCGCCTGCACCTCGCACCCCCAACGCTCCAGCAAGGCCTGGGTGGCCAGCAGCACGTTGTGGTCATCTTCCACCAGGCACACTTTCAAGCCGGTCAACAACCCGGCCTGGCGTGCATCATCGCGCACCAGGGGCTGATGGGGCGCGGGCGCCAGGGGCAAGCCGCGCAGGCTGACGGAAGTACCATGGCCCACCCGCGAGCGCAGTGCCACGTCCATGCCCATCAACAGTCCCAGGCGCTTGACGATGGACAAGCCCAGGCCGACGCCTTCAACGTCCTTGTCGCGCAACTGGCGCACGCGATAGAACTCCTCGAACACCCGGGGCAGATGCTCCTCGGCAATCCCCCGTCCCTGGTCGTGAATCTCCACCCTCACCTCGCCGCCCCGCTGGCGTACGCCGATCAGCACCGGGCGCTGACCGCCGTACTTGAAGCAATTGGAGAGCACGTTCTGCACCATGGTCGTGAGCAGTGCCGGATCCACCCGCACCCAGTGGGCACTGGGGCGCAGGCGCAGTTCCACCCCAGCCCAGCGGGCGGCTTCGGTGTTCTGGCGCAGCAAATCCGCCAGCAACTCCCCCAGGTGCACAACCTGGTATTTGGGCAGCAACTGGCCGTTGTCCAGGGTGTAAAGATCGAGGATCGAGCGGAACAACTGCGAGACGTTGAGCAACGAACGGTCGATATTGTCCACCAGGCGTCGTTCTTCATCGCCCAAGCGCGCTTCACGTAGGCAGGCGGTAAACAGGCCGATGGAGTGGATGGGCTGGCGCAGATCATGGCTGGCCTGGGCGAGAAAGCGCGACTTTTCCAGGTTGGCGGCGATGGCCTCTTCGGACGCCTTGCGCGTGCGCTCCAGCAACAGGTGGGCGTAGATCGGGATCACCGTGCTGGTGATCATCAGCATCAGCACCATAAAGGGCTGCGCCTGCCACAGCGGGGTCAGCCGATACACAATCAACAGCGCCAGCAACGCCAGGCCCGTGGCAATCGCCAGGTAGCGCGAGCCATAGCGCATGCCATTGCCCAGGTTGACCCAGACCATCACCGCATACAGCGGCAACGCCGCCTCACCACCCACCACTAGGCCGAACGAAGTACCGGTGTAGTCGTGGATCATGCCGAACACCCGGCGCGCCGGGTAATGCCCGGGCCAGCGGGCAATCACCTGGCGCAGCACGATGGAGGCCAACAGGAACAGTACGATATACAGGATCACCGGCAGGTAGGTGTCTAGCGACTGCCCTGGCAAAAAGCCCAGCAGGCTGATGTAAACAATGGCGATAGCGGCGACCACAATGCGCAGGTTGGCTTGGTCCAGTTCGGCGTCTTTCACGAACTTCATGGGCAACATCCTTGTACGGTCTTCGTCAGATCCGCCGCACCGGCAGGCAGGCGGCGAGCGGAGTGTTAAAGTAGCACGCCACAGGACAACCTGGCCCCAGGGAGCAACACACCATGACATGCCGGATCATCATCGCCGACGACCACCCCATGTTTCGCGAAGGTATGCTGCGCACCGTGCAACGCCTGCTGCCCGAAGCCCGCGTGGAGCAGGCCGGCGACCTGGATACAGTGCTGCAGATGCTCAAGAGCGGCAGCGAAGTCGACACCCTGATCCTCGACCTGCGCTTCCCCGGCCTGACCTGCATCAGCCAGTTGGGCGAACTGCGCCAGCAACTGCGGCGCACCACGCTGATCGTGGTGTCGATGGTCGATGACCCCGTGTTGATCGAACAGGTGATGGCCCTGGGCGCCGATGGGTTTATCGGCAAAAACATCGCCCCCGACGAAATCGGCCAGGCCCTGCTCGCCATCCGCCAGGGCGAAGTACTGGTCAAGTTCGCCCCCTCGGGGCTACTGCCCCTGGACACCAACACCCTGACCACGCGCCAGCAAGAGGTCTTGCGGCTGATCGCCCAAGGCAAGACCAACAAGGAAATCGCCAAGGCCCTGGATATTTCGCCGTTTACCGTGCGCATCCATGTGTCAGGGTTGTTGAAAAGCCTGAACGTGCCATCGCGGGCAGCGGCGGCCGTCAAATACAGCCCCCCTCTATAGGTACTGCATGAACACCCAAGTCAGAGTTGCCACCCCGGCAGACGCCGCCCGCTGCTATGCGATCGAAACCAGCGCCTACGAGGGTGATGAAGCCGCGACCCTGGAGAAGATCGCCACGCGGATCGCCCTGTACCCGGAGGGCTTCCTGATCCTGGAAGCGGACGGCCAGGTGGTGGGTTTTATCAACTGCGGTTGCGCCCATGAGGTGGTGATGTCGGATGAGGCCTTCAAGGAGTTGGTGGGGCATGTGGCGGATGCGCCGAATGTGGTGATCATGTCGGTGGTGGTGGACCCGGCGCACCAGGGCCAGGGCTACGCCACGCACTTGATGACGGCCTTTGTGCAGCGCATGCGCGGGATGGGCAAGCAGGCCCTCCACCTGATGTGCAAGGAGCAGCATGTGCCGTTGTATCAGCGGATGGGGTATGGGTATGTGCAACCTTCGACATCTGACCATGGCGGCATGGCCTGGCATGAGATGGTGATGCGGCTCCAGGGGCCTTACTGCCCGGGAAAGTCCGACTGATAGCACACGGGCGAACTCCCCTCCCCGCGCCGATCCAGCTCGTCTTCCAGCCATTGGGCAAGGACCACGGCGTTGTTGGCCACTTGGTCGTGGGCCGAGTAGACCAGCGTCAGCGTACCGGCCTGGGCGATATCCACCAGTTTCCACCAGGCGCCCGGCCGGGCTGCGAGTTCCTGGCGATAGGCCTTGGAAAACTGCGCGAAGTTCAGCCCGCCGGACTTGAATGCCTTGCGCAGCCCGGTACTGGGCGCCACGTCCGGCAGCCACTCATCCAGCACCAGGGAGTCCTTGCGACAGTTGCGCGGCCATAGGCGGTCCACCAGGATACGCGTACCGTCGTCCGGCCTGGCAGGGGTGTAGGCACGCTTGCACTGGATCATGGTGGGCGACTCATGGGCAACGACATCTGTTCAGCATAGCCTCACCAACTCCCCGAAGCCCCACCGCCGCCACTGGAGCCGCCGCCGCCGGAAAACCCGCCACCTGAGCTTGAGCTTGAGCTTGAGCTGGAACTGGAGCGGTCGCTGGAACTAGAGCCTGAGCTCGATCCGCCCGTCCCCTGACCATAGATGAACAGCGCCGCGAACGAGCTGATGGGCAAGGCGAACAGCCAGCCATCAAGCCCCATCTCCAGCATGTACCCCGCCGCGCCATACACCCCCAGCACCATCGCCGATTGCACGCAGAACCCCAGCCGACTGTGTTTCCAGGCGGCTTTCATCACCGCGAACAGGATCAGGTACAGGCCCAGCACCACCAGCGCGGCCAGCGGCCAGGCCAGCCAGTTCATAAAGGACACTTGCGTCAGGTAGTGATCCACCAGCCCCAGGCCGACGCTGTAGGCCATCAGCCCCAAGACGCAATAAAACACCACCCTGGCCTGCCACAAGGCGCCGAAGATGGCCGCGCTGATGGACATGCAAAACGGCAGCGCCAGCAAATAAAAGGGCCAGGCCTTGCCATTGATCGCGGCCAGCGCCGTCAGCAGCACGCTCAGCCCCAGGGCGGCGATCAGGCCGCGTCGCCAATGCAGCTTGCCCGAGGCCAGCAGCACGCCACCAACCGCGCCGAAGATCAACGCCAGCAACGCCGCCGACTCATCCACCGTCTCCCGGGTATCGTCCACGGCCGGCAAATCGCCCCCCTCGACCAACACGCTCAGGGCATCTACGGCATGTTGCACACCGGCGGCGTAATCGCCCTGGCGAAACGCCGGGGTCATCTGCTCCGTGATAATCCGGTGGCTCAACAGGTCCGTGACCACCCCTTCCAGGCCGTAACCGACTTCGATCTTCACTGTGCGGTCGTTCTTGGCCACCAGCAGCAAAATACCGTCGTCGATGCCCTTGCGCCCCAATTTCCAGGCGCGCAACAGTTGGGTGGCGAACGCTTCGATGTCAGTGTCCCCCGTGCTCGGCAGCAGCATCACGGCAATCTGCGCGCCCTTGCGCTGTTCGAGGTCGGCCAGTTGAGCGCTCAGGCGCTCCTGGGTCGCCGTGTCCAGGGTGTGGGTCAGGTCGATCACCCGCTGGTTCAGCGCCACATTCGCCAACCCTGGCGGCGCCGTTTCGGCCAGGGCCAGCGCGGGGAACACCATGACCAGCAGGCCCAAGGCCGATTGCCGTAAAAACTGCCGCATACTTTGTTACCTGACGTTTCATCCTGAAGGCGCCGACTTTACCCTATCAACGCTATATCGAGTGCCCCCCTGCGGTTGACTCTCTAAACTGACGGCAAACCCTCATAGCAACACGCCATTACGAGCGCGCCCATGGACCTTCGCCATCGCAACAACGTCAACGTGATGGGCAACGGCGCCTCGACCCTGGTGTTTTCCCACGGTTTTGGCTGCAACCAGGCCATGTGGAATGACCTGCTGCCCCATTTCGTCGAACGTTTTCGCGTGGTGCTGTATGACCTGGTCGGGGCCGGCCTGTCAGACCCTGCGGCCTACGACAGGGACAAATATGCCACCCTGGGCGGTTACGCCGCTGATCTGAACCAGATCATCGATGAGTACGCCAGTGGCCCGGTGATTCTGGTGGGGCACTCGGTCAGCGCCATGATCGGCACCCTGGCCGACCGCGCAGCGCCCGGGCGCATCGCCGCCCATGTGATGATCGGCCCCTCCCCCTGCTATATCGACACCGACGACTACGTGGGCGGGTTCAAGCCCGACGATATCCAGTCGCTGCTCGACACCCTCGACAGCAACTACCTGGGTTGGTCCAGCACCATGGCCCCGATGATCATGGGCGCGCCGGGGCAACCGGCACTCAGTGAAGAGCTGACCAACAGTTTCTGCCGCACCGAGCCCGAGATCGCCAAGCACTTTGCGCGGGTGACGTTCCTCTCGGATAACCGCGCCGATATCGCGGGCCTGCCCACCCCCACGCTGATCCTGCAATCGACCGATGACCTGATCGCACCGGTGTGCGTGGGCGAGTACCTGCACCGCGTCTTGCCCCACAGCACCTACGGCCTGATCGACAATGTGGGCCATTGCCCTCATATGAGCGCGGCACCGGCCTGCGCGGCGGCGATGGAAAGCTTCCTGCTGCCATGGACCGTTGCCCATGCCGATTGACGAACTGCCCGACTCCCAGGCGCTGTTCGACGGTGCCGCCTGTGCGCTGGCCGTCACCGCCGAAGATGGCACCCTCCTGCGGGTCAACCGCTGTTTCTGCGACTGGCTGGGCATGGCGGCGCACGAGTTGCACGGGCGGCGTTTCCAGGACCTGCTGACCATGGGCGGGCGGATTTTCCATCAAACCCACCTTGCACCGCTGATGCAGATGCAAGGCAGTATCGCCGAGGTCAAGCTCGACCTGCGCCATCGTGACGGCCATGCCGTGACAATCCTGCTCAACGCCGTCAAACGCGACCACCCCAGCGGCGTACGGCATGAACTGGCCCTGTTCGGCACCACCGACCGCGACAAGTACGAGCGCGAGCTGCTCAACGCCCGCAAGCTGGCCGAAGCCCTGCTGCTGGAAAAGACCGCGGCCCAGACCGCCCTCCAGCAAGCCCAGGCCGAGCTCAACCAGGCCTATATCAAGGCACAGCGCCGGGCGCAGTTTGCCGAGCAGATGGTCGCCATCGTCAGCCATGACCTGAAAAACCCACTGACCGCGATCAAGATGGCCTCCGACTTTCTCGCCCGTGGCGAGCGCACCGCCAAGGAAACCCAATTGATTGGCCATATCGGCCAGTCATCGGAACGCGCGCAGCGGATGATCGCCGACCTGCTGGACTTCACCCAGGCGCGGGTCGGCGTTGGCATCGGCGTAAGCCCCATCCCGCTGGACCTGCATGAGGTCACCCAACGCGCGGTGGATGAACTGCGGGTGGCCTTTCCCCGCGCCACCCTGGTGCATCACCCCATAGGCGCTGGCGAGACCTGCCTGGATGGTGACCGCCTGCAGCAAATCATCGGCAACCTGGTGGCCAATAGCGTGACCTATGGCGACCTGCAACAGCCGATCACCATTACCTCACAGTTGAACCACGATGGGCCGAGCCTCTCGGTCCACAACCATGGGCCGGTGATTGCGGACTCGCTGATGGGCGTGTTGTTTGAGCCCATGACCCGAGGCACCGACCAGGGCTGCGACGTACGCAGCGTCGGGCTGGGGTTGTTTATCGTGCGGGAAATCGCCAAGGCCCATGGTGGGGATGTGGCGGTCAGCTCCCAGGTGGGCGCAGGTACGACGTTTACCGTCGGTTTCCAGCGCCCCGGCTGGCCTCAGGGGTAACTCAACGTCACCAGGTAAGCCCCTGAGCGCAACGGCTTGCCCGCCCCATCGCTCAAGCGGTATTGGCGATTGTAGTAACCGCCGTTGCCGACCGTCTCGGTCACCAGCTTGACCTTGACGGGCGAGTGGTCCGGCGCACTGAGCGTACGCACCGGTTCAACGCTATAGGCGCTGATGTTGCCCGGGGATGCCGGCATCGGGCAGCCGCTCAGGGCCAATGTGGACCCCGTTCGGTCCCCTGCCTCGCAGGTTGCCTCGACGATACTGCCGCGAAACTGGATAACGCCCTGGGCCAGGGGCGTCGCCGCCTGGCCGCCACCACTGGCGAGCGCAAGAAACAGGCTGATACCAACTGCCACATGTTGACTGCTCATATTGAACGCTCCTGGGTATGTACCCATCACGTCGGCAAGTCAGGTTGGTTTCTTGAATATTTAAGAAATAGCTGATGGCTATTCGTTCAGGGATGCCAACGGCGTCTCATCCTGGAGTGATCGATGGCCAGCCGACGCCTACAGGACCGCGCCCAGGGCCTTCAACAACACGCCATCGCGGCCATAAATATCCGGCGCGTACAGCAAGGCCCCCTGGCTATCCACCTGCACCGTCCAATACCCCAGCAACACCGGCACCGGCGTGGCCAGGCGGAACTCATGGGTCAGCCCGGTCGCCAGCAGCGCCTCGGTCCGCGCCTTTTCCTCCGGGCTCACCAACAGATCGCGTAATAACATCGGCTGTTCTACCCGCACACAACCCGAGCTGAACGCCCGCGGCCCCTTGCTGAACAGCGGCTGGCTGGGCGTGTCGTGCAGGTACACAGAAAACGGGTTGGGGAAGCGCAGGACAATCCTGCCCAGCGGGTTGCGCGGGCCGGCGTCCTGGCGCAGAAGGATATTGCCGGGGTGCGACCAGTCCACCTGCTCGGGCGACAGCGCGCGCCCCTCGCTGTCGAGCACTTTGAGGTTCTGTTGGCGCAAGTACTCCGGGTTCAGGCGGATGGCTGGCAGCTTGTCCTCGCGCATGATGGTCGGCGGGATGGTCCAGGTGGGGTTGAGGGTCAACCGCGTGATGCGCGACTTGAGTAGCGGCGTCTGCCGTTCGGCGCGGCCCACCTGCAAGCGGGTCTGCCACACGGGGATGCCGCCCTGGTAGACGCTCAACTGCGCGGCTGCGACGTTGACCAGGATGCCATCGGGCTCCAGGTCCTGGGCCAGCCAGCGAAAACGTTCGAGGTTGACCCGCAGTTGCTCGCGGCGCACCGCCGGGCTGACGTTGAGCTCGGCCACCGTGCCCGCGCCGATCACCCCGTCGGCTTGCAACGAATGGCTGGCCTGGAAGCGCTTCACGGCCGCCACCAGGTCATCGCCGTATTGATGGCCCTTGGGCACGCTCGCCAGGTAGCCGCCACTGACCAGGCGCCGCGCCAACGCTGGCACCCGCGGGTCTTCGCGGCCGGGGCGCAGCAATGGGCCGTCGGCAATCACGCCCCACTGGGGCAAGGGTTGCCGGCGTTGCGTGGCGTAGGCGGCGCGCAGGCTGCGGTACAGCTCGGCACTGGGCCGGGCCCGCTCGAAGGCTGCCGGCATGTCGGCAAGCCCGGCGGTGGCCAGGGCCAGCACGGCGACGGCCGGGTCCTCGCTGGGCGGCTGGGCATGCCACAACGGTTCGTAATGAGCCTGCTGCAAGCGGCCATAGTGCACGTCATGCAAGGCTTGCAGGTAGTGCTGGCTGATTTCGAAGTCAGTGCACAGGACATTGCGGCTGGCCGCCACGTCGGGCAGCCGATAGTGCGCCGGGTCCAGGCCATCGTCGGCCAGCAACCGCAACTGGCCCTGCAACGCCGTGCGCCGTGCGTCCTCCGACCACAGGGCGATATTGCCCTGTTGCTGGTAAAAAGCCTGCAGCCGCCGCTCGGCCGGTGTATCCAGCTGGGTCGCCAAACCGGGGCAAACGCTCGACAACTGCCCAAGTGCCAGCTGTACTGGGTTTGACGGTTCGACCGGCACTTCATCGGCCATGGCGACCAATGGTGCTACGAGCAAGCAAAGGCTCAAGTAACATGCGTGTTTTTTGAACAAGGGCTTAGCTCCAATCTACGGCGGAGATGCTATATACATGCTGAATATTGACTGCCGACTCGGCCTGATCGCCGCCACCCTGGCCGCGTTCTGTACGGGTGCCTTCGCAGAGAATGCCAAACCTCATGCCTTGTATAGCAGCCTGGCGCGCTCGGCTCCAGAACTCAATCCCGCAGTCCTTAAAAGCGCCCTCGGTGCCATGCAGTGTGCCGTCAATAACGGCCAGGAACGCGCCGAACGCCTGGCCGTGATCGACTACTCGCAACCTTCAACCGCCCGTCGCCTGTGGATTTTCGACCTGCGCCAGAAAAAGCTGGTACTGCGCGACCTGGTGGCCCACGGGCAAAAATCCGGGGAAAACTTCGCCACCCAGTTCTCCAACAGCGAGGGCAGCCATCAATCCAGCCTCGGCCTGTTCCGCACCCAGGAAAGCTACCAGGGCACCCATGGCTACTCGCTGCGCATGGACGGCCTGGAGCCGGGCTTCAATGACCAGGCCCGCGACCGCGCCATCGTGATCCATGCCGCCGACTACGTCAGCCCCCTGTGGAGCAAGCGTGAAGGCCGCATTGGCCGCAGCCAGGGCTGCCCCGCCGTGCGCCCGCAAGTGGCACGCCAGGTGGTGGACAAGCTCAAGGATGGGCAGTTCATGTTCTCCTGGTACCCCGACCAGCGCTGGCTGAAGTCCTCGGCCTACCTCAATTGCAAGCCGCGCCAGATCGCCAGCGCCGGTTGAGGTAGTATCTGGAGGGCCGAGCCTGACCAGAGAGAGAACTTCAAATGCTTTTGCACCAGTCAACGTGGATCGAGATTGGCCAATTTCTCGACCGTAGCCGCACCGTGGTGATTCCCATCGGTTCCAACGAACAACATGGCCCCACCGGCCTGTTGGGCACCGATTGGATGTGCCCGGAAATCATTGCCCATCACGCGCAAAAAGGCGCCGACATCCTGGTCGGCCCCACCTTCAACATCGGCATGGCCCAGCACCACCTCGGGTTCCCCGGCACCCTCTCCCTGCGCCCGTCGACATTTATCGCCGCCATTGGTGACTGGACCCGTTCCCTGGCGGCCCATGGCTTTGAGAAAATCCTCTTTCTCAATGGCCATGGCGGCAATATCGCCACCATTGAAGCGGCCTTTTCCGAGCTGTACGCCGAAGCCAGCTTCGCCCGCCGCCCCGCCGGCTTCGCCTTGAAACTATGCAATTGGTGGGACCTGGAAGGCGTGGGCGAACTGGCCCGGGCGCAATTCCCCACAGGGCATGGCACCCATGCCACCCCTTCGGAGATCGCGATTACCCAGTGGGCTTACCCCGACTCGATCAAGACGGCGGACTACTCGCCAAAAATTGCCCCCTCCGGCCCGATCCGCGAGGCCCAGGACTTCCGCGCCCGCCACCCGGACGGGCGCATGGGCTCCGACCCGGCCCTGGCAACCCCGGAGAAAGGCGGTGAACTGGTGGCCCTGGCGGCCAGGGGGCTGGTAGCAGCGGTTGAAGCCTTCAGCCGTGAAGCCACGCCCAACTGACGCTTGCGACACAGGCACACAATAAAATCTATAAGAAGGACCTCTCCATGAAACCCCATCAGAAGACCTTTGATCGCATCCGCAACGCCGTCCTGCCGGAGTTTCGCGAGCGTGTTGCCGACTATTTGGTCGAGTACGAAAACATCCTGCAGGCCCCCGCTAACGACACCGACCAGGCCTGCGCCGCCGCCCAGCAACTCCGCGGTTACCTGCGCGGCCTGAACACCACCCGGGTGCTCGGCATGGAAGACTGGGAAGACCTCGACCGCCGGGTCGCACAGGCGTGGCCGCTGGGCGCTACAACGAAGGACGTGCCTGGGTCGGCCCATTCCCTCGGGGAATACTAGCCAGAAAATCCGCCGCCCGTGAGAAAGGCCTGCTCCTGCTCAGTTGTCACCCGACCCAACGCCGCATTGCGATGGGGAAACCGGCCGAACCGCTGAATGATCTCGGCATGCTCCTTGGCCCAGTGGTAGGTATCGGCATCCAACTGTTTGTTCAGTGCCAGGGAACGCTGCTGGTCCTCGGGCTGCTCGGAATGCTCGAAAGGCAAGTAGCAGAATGCGCGCAATGCCGGGTCGACCAGGCGGTCCATTCCCGCATCGACCATACGCCCGGCGTAAGCCCTGGCCAGTGGATCGGTGGCAAACATATGGGCAGTGCCGCGGAAGCTATTGCGTGGGTATTGATCGAGCAGGATCAGCAGTGCCAACGCGCCTTCGGGCTCGTTCAGCCAGTGCTCCAACTCGCCCCTGGCCGCCTGGAAGTGGGCCTCCTGGAAACGTGCGCCGAACTCGGCATCGAACTGTGCATCTTTCTTGAACCAACGGGATGGGCCCGCCGCCGTCCAGAATTGCACGACAGCTTTGAAATCAATCGGGGCGCTCATAAGTGACTCCTGGGTCGTCAAGGTCTATGGCCTACCCTAGCATCTGAATGATCTGATTCCGACTGGGAAATCCATGGGCGCCAGCCAATACAAAACAAAGGTGGGAGCTGGCTTGCCTGCGATGGCGGTGTATCTGCCGCCGGAAATGTTGGCTGGGCTGGCGCTATCGCGGGCAAGCCCGCTCCCACAGGGGATTTTGGCTGGGCACAAGATCTGCGCCGCACCACAAAACAAAGGTGGGAGCTGGCTTGCCGGCGATGGCGGTGTATCTGCCGCTGGAAATGTTGGCTGGGCTGGCGCTATCGCGGGCAAGCCCGCTCCCACAGGGGATTTTGGCTGGGCACAAGATCTGCGCCGCGCCACATAAGCCCGCTTCCACAATGGGATTTGTGTCAGCAGCCGTTACGCCAATTCAGCCCGCAATTGCCGCGCGGCCGCCACCATATGGATCAACGCCGCTTCCGTTTCCGGCCAGGCGCGGGTCTTCAGGCCGCAGTCGGGGTTGACCCACAGCCGTTCGGCCGGGATACGCCGGGCGGCCTTGCGCAGCAGGTTGGCCATTTCCGAGGCGTCCGGTACCCGTGGCGAGTGGATGTCGTAGACTCCCGGGCCGATGTCATTGGGGTAGTCGAACGCTTCAAACGCGTCCAGCAACTCCATATCCGAACGCGAAGTCTCGATGGTGATCACATCGGCATCCATCGCCGCGATGGACTCGATCACATCGTTGAATTCGCTGTAGCACATATGGGTATGGATCTGGGTTTCATCGCGCACACCCGAGGCGCACAGGCGGAAGACTTCGGTGGCCCAGTCCAGGTAGTGTTGCCACTGGTCCCGGCGCAGGGGCAGGCCTTCACGGAATGCCGCTTCATCGATCTGCACGATCTTGATGCCCGCCGCTTCCAGGTCCAGCACTTCATCGCGGATCGCCAGGGCCAGTTGCCGGGCCTGCACTTCGCGGCTCACGTCCTCGCGGGGGAATGACCACATCAGCATGGTCACCGGGCCTGTCAGCATGCCCTTCATCACCTTGTCGGTCAGGCCTTGGGCGTAGCGGATCCACTCCACGGTCATGGCGTTCGGGCGGCTCAAGTCGCCGAAGATCACTGCTGGTTTCACGCAGCGCGAGCCGTAGCTCTGCACCCAGCCAAAGCGGGTGAACACGTAGCCATCGAGTTGCTCGGCAAAGTACTCGACCATGTCGTTACGTTCGGCTTCACCGTGCACCAGCACGTCCAGGCCGAGGTTTTCCTGCACTTCAACGGCGTGCCTGATCTCGCTGTGCATCGCCTCGACATATTCGGCTTCGCTCAACTTGCCGGCCTTGAACGACTGGCGCGCCAGGCGGATCGATGCGGTCTGCGGGAACGAGCCAATGGTGGTGGTCGGGAACAGCGGCAGGTCGAGGCCGGCGCGCTGCTTGGCGATGCGCTGGGCAAACCGCGACTGGCGCTGACTGTGCTTGGCGGTGACGGCCGCAACACGAGCTTGGACCGCCGGCTTGTGGATACGCGGCGAGGCTGCACGGGCCGCCTGCACGGCACGGCTTTGGGCCAGGGCAGCCACCACGTTCGCGGCTTCTGGCTGGTTGATGGCCTGGGTCAGCACGGCCACTTCTTCACATTTTTGTACGGCGAAGGCCAGCCAGCTTTTCAACTCGGCGTCGAGCTTGTCTTCACGCCCCAGATCAACCGGGCTATGCAGCAGCGAGCAGGACGGCGCGATCCACAAGCGATCACCCAGGCGCTCTTGGGCGTGCTGCAAGGTGGCCAGGGCATTTTCCAGGTCGCAGCGCCAGACGTTGCGCCCGTTGACCACCCCCAACGACAACACTTTATAGGCCGGCAGGCGGTCGAGAATGGTCGGGTATTGTTGCGGCGCACGCACCAGGTCAATGTGCAGGCCATCGACCGGCAAGTTGGCCGCCAGGCCCAGGTTCTCTTCCAGGCCGCCAAAGTAGGTGGCGACCAGTTTTTTCAGCGGGTCACGCTGGATCAGGTTGTAGGCGCGCTCAAAGGCATTTTTCCAGGCCTGGGGCAGGTCAAGCACCAGGATCGGCTCATCGATCTGCACCCACTCCACCCCCAGCTCCGCCAGGCGCTGGAAGATCTGGCCGTACAGCGGCAGCAGGCGGTCGAGCAGGTCGAGCTTGTCGAAGTCGCCGCCCTTGGCCTTGCCCAGCCACAGGTACGTCAGCGGCCCGATCACCACCGGCTTGACGGTGTGCCCCAGGTCGCGGGCTTCCTGGACTTCTTCAAACAGTTGGTCCCAGCCCAGGTGGAACTGCTGGTCCGCGCTCAATTCTGGCACCAGGTAGTGGTAGTTGGTGTCGAACCACTTGGTCATTTCCTGGGCGTGGGCACCACCGCAGCAGCTGTCGCTGACGCCACGGGCCATGGCAAACAGGGTATCGAGGGTGGCATGCCCATCGGCCGGGCGGAAACGCTCGGGGATCACGCCGAACATCAGCGAGTGGGTCAGCACCTGGTCGTACCAGGCAAAATCCCCGGCCGGCAGCAGCTCGATACCGGCCTGTTTCTGCAAGGCCCAGTGGGTTTTGCGCAGCTCACGGCCGACGGCGCGCAGGCCGGCTTCGTCCAACTCCCCCTTCCAAAACGCTTCCTGCGCTTTTTTCAGTTCACGATCGCGTCCAATGCGCGGAAATCCAAGGGAATGAGCGACAGCCATGACAAAAAACTCCAATGTGCGGGGATGGGAGCTATTGTCGGCAGTGAAGCATAGTGAGACAAACTCATTTTATTTCAGATGATCGCGAATTTAACTCATGATCGAAACACCCCAGGCTTTTCAAGAAAACCGGTGAAGTCCAGCAGTGATGTATTGCCCATTACGTCGTACTTCGGCGCTATAGGTTCCACTGGGGCCATGACAAGAATTTACGGGTGGCCAGCGCACAACCTGAATACCGTGCAGGCAAAGCCTGCAAATTCCGCTGACGAACCTTTCGATCCTGAGCAAGTGCGGGCACAATGCCTGTCCTTTTTTGGCAGGCTCCGCCACAGGCTCTGAAAAATGATCAAAACCCCGTATTACCTCATCGATAAACAGAAGCTTCTGCTCAACATGCAGAAGATCGCCTACGTGCGTGAGCAGTCCGGCGCCAAGGCGCTGCTGGCGCTCAAGTGCTTTGCCACCTGGTCGGTGTTCGACCTGATGCAGGAGTACATGGACGGCACCACGTCCTCGTCGCTGTATGAGCTCAAGCTCGGTCGCCAGAAGTTTGAAGGCGAAGCCCACGCCTACAGCGTGGCCTGGGCCGACGATGAGCTCGAAGAGATGCTCGACAACTGTGACAAGATCATCTTCAACTCCATCAGCCAGTTGCAGCGCTTTGCGCAGCGCAGCGAAGGCAAGACCCGCGGCCTGCGCGTCAACCCGCAAGTGAGCAGCTCCGACTACCTGCTGGCCGACCCGGCGCGCCCGTTCAGCCGCCTGGGCGAGTGGGACCCGGTGAAGATTGAAGAAGTGATCGGGCAGATCTCCGGTTTCATGTTCCACAACAACTGTGAGAACGGTGACTTCAGCCTGTTCGACCAGATGCTGAACACCATCGAAGAACGCTTTGGCGCACTGCTGCACAAGGTCAACTGGGTCAGCCTCGGCGGCGGCATCCACTTTACCGGTGAAGGCTATGCCATCGACGCCTTCTGCCAGCGCCTCAAGGCCTTCTCGCAGAAGTACGACGTGCAGGTGTACCTGGAACCCGGCGAAGCGGCGATCACCAACAGCGCTTCCCTGGAAGTGACTGTGCTCGACACCCTGTACAACGGCAAACATCTCGCCGTGGTCGACAGCTCCATCGAAGCCCACTTGCTGGACCTGCTGATCTATCGCCTCAACGCCAAGCTGGCGCCGAGCACCGGCGAACACACCTACATGGTGTGCGGCAAATCCTGCCTGGCCGGGGATATCTTTGGTGAGTATCAATTTGATCAGCCGCTGGCCATCGGCGATCGACTGTCGTTCATCGACACGGCAGGCTACACCATGGTCAAGAAAAACTGGTTCAACGGCCTGAAAATGCCGTCCATCGTAGTGAAACAACTCGACGGTACAGTCGAGGTGGTTCGTGAATTTGGTTACGACGACTACCTGTCCAGCCTTTCGTAAAGCGGACAGATAAAGGAGAGATAAAGCAATTGAAAAAGAACGTTCTTATCATTGGTGCAGGAGGTGTCGCCAAGGTGGTGGCCCACAAGTGCGCGCAGCACAACGACGAGCTTGGTCGTATTGCTATCGCGTCGCGCAACATCTCCAAATGCCAGGCCATCATCGACAGCGTCAAGGCCAAGGGTAGCCTCAAGGTACCCGCCCAGATCCAGGCCTTTGCCCTGAACGCCCTGGACGTGGAAGCGACCAAGGCACTGATCCGCGAGACCGAATCGCAGATCGTCATCAACGTCGGCTCTGCCTTCCTCAACATGTCGGTACTGCGTGCCTGCATCGATACCGGCGTAGCTTACCTCGACACCGCCATCCACGAAGAGCCGGGCAAGGTCTGCGAGACCCCGCCGTGGTACGGCAACTACGAGTGGAACCACCTGGAGGAATGCAAGCAGAAGAACATCACTGCGATCCTCGGTGTGGGGTTTGACCCCGGTGTGGTCAACGCCTATGCGGCGCTGGCGCAACAACAGCATTTTGACCGCATTGATTCGATCGACATTCTCGACGTCAATGCCGGCAGCCACGGCAAATATTTCGCCACCAATTTCGACCCGGAAATCAACTTCCGCGAATTCACCGGACAGGTGTGGAGCTGGCAGGACAGCCAGTGGACCCGTAACACCATGTTCGAGGTCAAACGTACCGACGACCTACCGGTAGTGGGTTTGCAGAACCTGTACCTGACCGGCCACGATGAAGTGCACTCGTTGTCGAAAAACCTCGACGTGCCCAACGTGCGGTTCTGGATGAGCTTCGGCGAACACTACATCAATGTGTTCACCGTGCTGAACAACCTCGGCCTGCTCTCCGAAAAACCGGTCACCACTGCCGAAGGCCTGCAAGTGGTGCCTTTGAAACTGGTCAAGGCCGTGCTGCCTGACCCGTCCTCGCTGGCACCGGGCTACACCGGCAAGACCTGCATCGGCGACCTGGTCAAGGGCACCAAGGATGGCCAGCCACGCGAGCTGTTCATCTATAACGTGGCCTGCCACGAAGCCGCCTATGCCGAGACCGACAGCCAGGGTATCTCCTACACCGCCGGCGTACCGCCAGTCGCCGCTGCGCTGCTGGTAGCCCGTGGCGAGTGGGACGTGCAACGCATGGCCAACGTTGAAGAACTGCCCGCCGAGCCGTTCCTCAAGGCGCTGGACGTGATGGGCCTGCCGACCCGTATCAAGGACGAAAAAGGCGACCGCGCCTGGGATGCTATCGCCTGATAGCGTCTTGATTGACGGATCGCTCCCACGTCCTGTGGGAGCGATCAAAAACATTGCCCGGATCGTTGCGAGGGCGGATATCAATGTTGCCAGTGCCTACAACTCCTACATTAGATCTCCATGCCCGGTTGCACGCCCGTGCGGCATCTGAAATGCAATCCCCCAAACAATGAAGATCAAGGTGGGAGCTGTCTCGCCCGGCGAGGCTGCGATGGCGGCAGCACTGCTGGCATTGATGTTGGCTGAACCACCGCTATCGCAGCCTCGCTAAAGCTCGACAGCTCCCACAGGGTTTATCGGTGTTGGCCGGAGCTGTGTACCTTAACGCTGGCTCCCTCCAGCGAACACGGTATGCCAGTTGGCCCAAAATACTGTGGGAGCTGTCGAGCCCCGGCGAGGCTGCGATGGCGGCGGTACCTGCTGGCATTGATGTTGGCTGAACCACCGCTATCGCAGCCTCGCCGGGGCTCGACAGCTCCCACAGGGTTTCTCGGTGTTTGCCGGATCTGCGCAGCTTAGCGCTGGCGCACCAGATGCTTCCTACACCTGTTTCAGGTTGTCCCTCGGAAAGGTGCTGACTAACCTTCCCGTTGCCGCTGCCAAATCAGCGGCCGGATTTGACCGTCCGACTAATTAAAGTACTGCTACGCCAAAACCTATTTCAGGCGTTTTTTTTGTGCCTGATGTATCGTGTCGCGGCGGCTGTGCGCGGGATACCCTCGGGTATGCCGGGTTTCTTTGATTACCGGTCGGTCAACCCGCGTACAGCTGCCACCCTAATTCGTTTGACCGCGGAAGGTGGCGGCTCCATTAATCAAAGGAGCTTCACCATGATCAAACACAGCCCCAACCCCCCACCCAGCTACGATGCCAGCCTGCTGCGCGATGCGGCGTATCGTGCGATCAACCACTATCTACACCCTGAAAACCCCGCCCCCAGCGACCCGGCCTCAGCCGTATTATTTACCGTACGCACCGACCTGGACGCCGAAACCCTGCTGATCAATGCCTCACAAGACCTGGCGTCGATCAACGTGCTCGCCACGCACCTGGCCTTTGAAATCGACGGCACACCCCGCAGCATGGCCCTGGGTATTTGCCGGATGCTCGAAGGCGTGCAGATGCTGGTCGACCAGGCGCTGGATGGCTGCGCACAATCGGCCCTGTAGAGCTGTGCTTGATCGGCCGTGGCGTCCTGGCGGACGCCATCGCTGGCAAGCTGGCGCTACTTGCCCTGTTCGTTCGATCCGACCTGCCCAAACCGATAAATCGACAGGCAATACACCCCCAGCGCCGCCACCGCCAGCAAGCCCCCCGCCGCGCCGATCCAGGCAAAGCCAAAGTGCCCGCCGACCCAGCTGCCCAGCAAGGCCCCGCCGCCAATGCCGATGTTGTAGATCCCGGAAAACATTGCCATCGCCACATCCGTCGCGTCCGGCGCCAGCACCAGGACCTTGGACTGCAACGCTAAGCCAAAGGCCATGATCGCCATGCCCCAGAACACGCTCAGCACCACCAGGTACGACACGTCGCCACTCAAGGGCAACAGCAGCCCCAGGCACAGCGCCAGCACCGATACGGCCACCAGCAAAAAACGATAAGGGCTGAAACGGTGCAACAGGCTGAACAGCAACGAACCGATGATCCCCGCCCCGCCAAACACCAGCAGCACCAGGGTCACCGCATTGCCACCCAGGCCCGCAACGCGTTCGACAAAGGGTTCTATATAGCTGTAGGCCGTGAACTGGGCGGTGACCACCATGGCCGTCAACACATACAACGCCACCAGCGCCGGGCGCTTGAACAGTATGGGTAGGCTACGCAGCGAGCCGGAGTTCTGGCTCGGCAACAGCGGCAAGGTACGCGCCAGCCACAACACCAGGGCCGCGGCAAAACCGGCGATCACCAAAAAGGTGGTGCGCCAGCCCATGGCCTCCCCCAACAGGCGCCCCAGGGGAATGCCCAACACCATCGCCAGCGAGGTGCCGGTGGCCAGCAAGCCCAGGGCCTGCACCTGTTTGCCCGGGGGCGCCAGGCGTACCGCCAGGGAGGCGGTGATCGACCAGAACAACGCATGGGACAAGGCGATGCCGATACGGCTGACCATCAACAGACCAAAACTGTTGGCCACGCTGGAGAGGATATGGCTGGCGATAAACAGACCGAACAGCACAATCAGCAACTTGCGCCGTTCGACGTTACGGGTCAGCAACATCACCGGCAGCGACGTCAATGACACCACCCAGGCATAAATGGTGAGCATCAGGCCGACCCGGGCGATCGGCATGTCGAAACTGGCGCCGATGGCACTGAGCAGGCCGACCGGCACGAACTCGGTGGTGTTGAACACAAAGGCGGCCAGCGCCAGGGCGATGACCGGTTGCCAGTTGGCGGCGGGGGTTGCGGTGGAAGTGCTCATCGACAGGTCGTTTTACTCGGTTGCGCGCCGATCCTGACGGCCCGATGCCTGCCCTTGAGCGGCGCCGAAAAATAGTAACACGATGGTTCAGGGATCGACTTGCGCCATGATCTCGGGAATCGACTCCGGGCGATTGGCATAGCGCTGGGCCAGCACCGCGCAGACCATCAACTGGATCTGATGGAACAGCATCAACGGCAGGATCAACACGCCCATGGTGCTGCCGGCAAACAATACCTGGGCCATTGGCACACCGGTGGCCAGGCTTTTTTTCGAGCCACAGAACAGGATGGTGATGCGGTCCTCCTGGTTAAAGCCCAGGGCCTTGCCCAAGAAGGCGGACGCCGCCAGCACCAGCGCCAGCAAGATGCAGCAAGCCACCACCAGGCCGCCCAGTTCCCACAGCGGAATCTGGTGCCAGATGCCTTCGTTGACCGCCTCGCTGAAGGCGCCGTAGACCACCAGCAGGATCGAGCCCTGATCGACGAATTTCAGCCAGTTCTTATTGCGCCCCACCCACGCGCCAATCCAGCGCCGGGCGATCTGCCCGGCCACAAACGGCAGCAACAATTGCACGCTGATCTTGAGGACGGCATCCACAGTCGAGCCGCCGTCGCCATGCACATTGAGCAACAAGGCCACCAGCAACGGCGTGAGGAAGATACCGAACAGGCTGGAGGCCGCCGCGCTGCAAATCGCCGCCGGGATATTGCCCCGCGCCAGGGAAGTAAAGGCAATCGCCGACTGCACCGTGGCCGGCAACGCGCACAAGTAGAGCATGCCCATGTACAGGTCTTTGCCGATCATCGGCGACAACAGCGGCTTGAGCGCCAGGCCCAGCAGTGGGAACAGCACGAAGGTCAGGCTGAACACCAGCAGGTGCAAGCGCCAGTGCCCGGCGCCGGCGACGATGGCCTGGCGCGACAGCTTGGCGCCATGCAGGAAAAACAGCAGCGCAATGGCCAGGTTGGTCACCCAGCCGAACGCCACGGCGGCCTGGCCGCCAACCGGCAACAAGGAGGCGAGCACCACCGTGGCAATCAGGATCAGGGTGAAGTTGTCGGGTAAAAACCGGGGGCGTTTCATTAGCTGTTCTTCCAGGGGTTGCCAGGGCGTCGTGGCGACTCTAACGTAACAGCCGCTTACCGACTAACGCCAATGAGCCAGTAAATGCCGCCAAAAGGACATGAAAAGGCTGTTCGCCGCAGCATCCCCGGGCTCGCCAGCCTGCCGCGCCCGGTGTATGGCCGCACCGAATCCCTGCCCAACCGCGCCCTGACCCGCCGCCATAGCCACCCGTGGGTGCAGTTGTCGTATGCGATTTGCGGGGTGCTGGAGATCCACACCAGCGCCGGGCGCTTTGTCGCGCCACCGCAGCGCGCGGTGTGGATCCCGGCGGGGGTCGCGCACCGGGTGTTCAGCTCGCCCCACACCGAGATGCGCAGCCTGTACCTGGACTGCAGCGTAACGACCTGGGCCGCGGAGCGCTGCCAGGTGCTGGCGGTGAGTGACTTGCTGCGCGAGTTGATCCGCCGCTTTAGCGAACTGCCGGTGGAATATGCCGAAGACGGCCCGGATGGGCGCCTGGCCCAGGTGCTGCTGGACCAATTGGCCGCCGCGCCGCAGGTGGACCTGATGCTGCCCCTGCCCCACGACAGCCGGTTGCGGCAGGTCTATCGCAGCTTGAGCCTACACCCGGAACAGGCGACGACCTTGGGGCAGTGGAGCCAGAAGCTGGGGGTCAGTGAAAAAACCTTGAGCCGGTTGTTCTTGAGCGATACCGGCTTGACCTATCGCGCCTGGCGCCAGCGCCTACGCCTGCTGGGGGCGCTGCCGGGTCTGGAACGCGGGGAACGGGTGACGGATGTGGCACTGGGCTGTGGCTATGAGTCGGTGTCGGCGTTTATTGCGGCGTTTCGCCAGCAGTTTGCTGCGACGCCGGGGGAGTTTTTTCGCTGATTGAATACCGCGGCTTTTGACTGTCCACAATCCCCCTGTGGGAGCTGGCTTGCTCGCGATAGCGGTGGTTCAGTCACTGAATTTATCGACTGACACACCGCTAGCGCAACAAAGACGAACTGGCGCGCACCTGCAACTGCGGCGCCACCCTGATCGACTCGACAGCCTCGCCCGCGATGCGCTTGAGCAACAGTTCAACCGCATGGCGGCCCATCTCCGCCAACGGCAGGCGCACGCTGGTCAGGGGAACCATCAGTTCATTGGCCAGCGGTATGTCATTGAAACCCACCACGGCAATGTCTTTGCCCGGCATCAAGCCCTGGTCACGCGCAGCGCCCATCAGGCCGATGGCCAGGAAGTCATTGACCGCGAAAAACGCCTGGGGTCGCGGGCTCAGGCCCAGCAGATACGCGCCCTGGCGGTGCCCGGTCTGGCTGTCAAAAGGACCATTGAGCGTCCACTCCGGGCGCAACGTGATGCCTTGCTCACGGTAATAGCGGGTAAACCCACGGGTGCGGTCCGCGCCGGTCGAGGCATGCCGCTCACCCGCCAGGATCGCCACATCGCGACAGCCCAATTGGTACAAGTGCTCGGCCGCCAACCAGCCGCCCAACTCATCGTCACTGCATACCGCCAGATGCCCGGCAATCTGCCGGCTGACCAACACGTAGGGAATGTGCTTGCGCGCCAACAGGTCGAGCAGCGGCTGGCTTTCGCCTACATGGGAGTCACCGACGATCAACCCCGCTACCGAGCGGCGCAAGGCGTGCTCGGCCCGCGCCATCTGCCGGGGTTGCTGGTCGTCGGTATTGGAAACGAAGGTCAGGTAGCCGGCCTGCTCGGCGGCACTGTCGATGCTGTCATAAATGGTCGCCATCACCAGGTCGGTGAGCCTGGGCATCAGCACACAGATTTCCTGGCTTTTGCGCAGTTTCAGGCTCGATGCCTGGGTGTTTGGCCGGTAATCCAGCTCTTTGGCCAATGCACGAATGCGCGCCACCACGTCGGCCGACGCCGCTCGCTCGACCCCGGCCGGGTCGCCATTGAGTACCCGCGACACCGTGGAAACATGCACGCCCAGTGCAGTTGCCATGGATTTCAAGGTGGCAGGGCGAGAGGGGCTCGACATGGTTGAGGGGCTTCCAACGGTCTGTTATTTAGCGCGCAGAGTCTACCCGAACAGGCGTGTCGCAGCCGCAGATAAATCCTGACCCAAACGTTTGACTAAACATTTGCCGCGCCTTACATTTCGCCAACCCAAACGTTTGGGCAAACAATAAAAATACGCCGGGTGCGCCCAAGCGGTCGCCAGGTAACCCTACCCTCTACACCCGCCGTTACTGGATGGAGTTGCTGATATGAGCCTGGTGAAGCCTACCCACGCTGGATACTTTCTTGGCCTATCGATCGTCACGCTGGCCGAGCGCCTGCGTACTGGCAGCGTGACCAGTGTCGAGCTGACACAAGCCGCCCTGGACAGCATCGAACGCTTGAACCCGATCCTGAATGCCTTCGTGCAAGTCGATGCCTCCATCGCCCTGGCCCAGGCGCGCAAGGCCGACGCGCTGCTGGCCCAGGGCCGGGACTTGGGCCCGCTGCACGGCATACCGGTCGCGGTCAAAGACAACATCGACACCTTTGACTACCTCACCACCTATGGCTCCGCGCATTTCGACGGTTACCAGCCGGAGCGCGATGCCCTGTGCGTACACCGCGTGCGCAAGGCCGGGGCGGTGATTATCGGCAAGACCTTGACCCACGAGTTCGCCTACGGCCCGACCGGCGACCGCTCGTTGCAGGGCGCGGCACGCAACCCGTGGGATGCCCGTTGCATCACCGGCGGCTCCAGCGCCGGCAGTGCGGCGGCAGTGGCCAGCGGCATGGTGCCGCTGGCGCTGGGGACCGATACCGGCGGCTCGATCCGTATCCCTTCGGCCTTGTGTGGCACGGTCGGCTTCAAGCCTTCGTTTGCCTGCGTGCCGGTGGACGGCGTGTTCCCGCTGGCCTCGAGCCTCGACCATGTCGGCCCCATCGCCAATCACATCGAAGATGCGCGCCTGCTGTTCGAGGTGCTGGCCGACCGCCCATGTGCGCCAGCGGCCACTGTGCAGCCGCTGCGGGTGGGCTGGCTCACCGGTGGCAGCTTCGGCCCGGTCGATGCCGACGTGAATCAGCAGGTGTATCAGGCGGCGCAGCAGCTGTTTGGCGACACGCTTGAGCACACCGACGCACTGCAAAAAATGGCGCCGGGCATGAAAGACACCCTGCTGACCCTGCAACGTGCCGAGGCCTTTGAGGTGCATGCCGAACGCATGCAGGATGCGCCACACCTGTTTGACCAGGAGGTACGCGAACGCCTTGAGTTATCGGGCGAAGTCAAAGGCTGGCAATACATTCGCGCGCAGGCCAGCCAGGCGCAGTACCAAGCGGCAATGGCGCGTCTATTCGAGCACTATGACTTGCTGGTCTCCCCCTGCGTGCCGATTACCGCCACACCGATCAATGCGCGCACAGTCCGGGTTGGCGAACAGGACATTGATGTACGCGCCACCGTGCTCAGCCACACCAGTGCCTGGAACCTCACCGGCCTACCCGCGCTCAGCCTGCCGGTGGGGCACGTACGAGGCCTGCCGGTGGGGTTGCAGGTGGTTGGTGCCGCTGGCGCGGATGATCGGTTGTTGCAGGTGATGAGCCGGTTGCTTGTTCTGGGCCAAGGGCAAGATCGCACAGATTGAATGTGGGAGCTGTCTCGCCCTGCGAGGCTGCGATGGCGGCGGCATTGCGGGCATTAATGTTGACTGAACCACCGCTATCGCAGCCTCGCTAAAGCTCGACAGCTCCCACAAGGTTTCTCGGTGTTTGCCGGATCTGCGCGCCTTAACGCTGGCGCCCTCCAGCGAACACGGTATGCCTGCTGGCCCAAAATAATGTGGGAGCTGTCGAGCCCCGGCGAGGCTGCGATGGCGGCGGCATTGCTGGCATTAATGTTGACTGAACCACCGCTATCGCAGCCTCGCTGAAGCT
>Ga0208123_100243_pt1 | contig 26608 bp, 22 predicted proteins | sample LakWasMe92_HOW11_2_FD_183914 | JGI IMG/M metagenome (GOLD analysis project Ga0208123, IMG submission 183914) | Freshwater sediment methanotrophic microbial communities from Lake Washington under simulated oxygen tension - Sediment Metagenome... | ecosystem: Environmental > Aquatic > Freshwater >... | reverse complement strand
GCCAGCATCATCGCGATCGGCGTGGTCTACAACCATGCCCGCATCGCCTTGGCCGAGCGCGCCTGGGAACTGGCCAGCCTGCGCGTGCTGGGTTTCACGCGTGGCGAAGTGTCGGCCTTCCTGCTGGGTGAGCTGGCGCTGGAGATTTTGCTGGCCATCCCGCTCGGTCTCACCGCCGGTTACTGGCTGGCCGCCGGCATCGTGCAGTTGATCAAGACTGACGAGTTCTTTTTCCCGCTCGTGATCCATCCTTCCACCTACGCCTACGCCGCGGTCACGGTGGTGGCGGCGGGCCTGGCCAGTGCGCTGATCGTGCGTCGGCGCATTGACCAGTTGGATCTGGTCGGCGTACTGAAAACACGAGAATAGAAATCTTCAAGGCAGAGACAGATGATGATCACAAAAAAGAAGCTATGGATGGCCGGGGGTGTGGCGCTGGCCGTGTTGCTGCTGGTCTGGGCGTTCTGGCCCCGCCCCACGGAAGTCGAGGTGGGCACCATCAGCCGTGGCAAGTTCGAGCGCAGCGTGCAGGAGGACGGTAAGACCCGCCTGCGCGAGCGCTACGTGGTCTCCACGCCGCTGACCGGCCGCGTGCAACGCGTCACACTCAAGCAGGGCGATGCGGTGGAACGCGACGCGGTGCTGGCGACGCTGTGGCCAGTGATGCCCGGCCTGCTGGATGAACGCACGCGCCAGGAACAGGATCAGCGCATTGGTGCGCTGGAGGCTGCGGTGCGCCGTGCCAAGGCCAACGTGGAGCGAGCCAAGGCCTCGCTGGACCAAGCCATCGCCGACCTCAAGCGCAGCGAGATGCTGGCGCAACAGGGCTTCGTCTCACCGACGCAAAACGAAAGTGGCCGACTCACCGTGCGCCTGCGCCAGAAGGAACTGGACAGCACCCACCTGGAAGAGCATGCCGCTCAACACGAACTGGAACAGGCGCGCATCGCCATCCGCACCTTCGGCCAGGGCAGCACCACACAACGGTCCTGGGCCATCAAGTCACCGATCGCCGGCAAGGTGCTCAAGCTCACCCAGGAGAGCGAAGGCCTGGTGCAGGCCGGCACAGCCCTGCTGGAACTGGGCGACCCGGCCAACCTGGAAGTGGTGGTGGACCTGCTGACCGAAGACGCGGCCCAGGTGCGCCCCGGCACCCCGGCCACGCTGGCCAACTGGGGTGGCCCGCAGTTGCTGCAGGCGCGTGTGCGCCTGGTGGAGCCTGCCGCCTACACCAAGGTCTCGGCCCTGGGCGTGGAGGAACAACGCGTCAACGTGGTGCTCGACATCACCTCGCCACCCGAGCAGTGGAGTGCTCTGGGTGACGGCTTCAAGGCCGACGTGCGCATCGTGGTGCAGACCGTGGCGGACGCGCTCAAGGTGCCGGTCAGCGCCCTCTTCCCCGCCGGTGCCCGAGCTGCCCTCTACGCGATGGACGGCGGACATGCCCGCCAGCATGAGGTGGAGGTACTCGCGCGCAACGGCAGCGAGGCCTGGATCAAGAGCGACCTGACCCCAGGCACCGAGGTCGTTCTCTTCCCGCCCAGTTCGCTGCAGGATGGCCAACGGGTGCAGAAACTGGCCCCCTGACACCGGCCCGACCACACCATGAGCAACCGCGCTGAACTCGCCCCCGCCTGGTGGAGCCCGTCGCTGGTCGACACCTTGCGCACTCTGCAGACCAGCCCTGAAGGCCTGAGCTCATTGGAATCTGCCCAGCGTCTGCAGCGCCACGGCCCCAATGTGCTGCAGGGTCGGCAGACCCAGACGGTGTTGAGTCTGCTGCTGCGTCAGCTCGCCTCGCCCATTGTTCTGATCCTGATTGCGGCAGCGCTGTTGTCGTTCGCCATGCGCGACCCCACCGATGGCGTCATCATCCTTGCCATCGTGACGCTGAGCAGCCTGCTCGGTTTTTGGCAGGAATACCGAGCCGTCACCGCCGTAGCAGACCTGCAAAGCATGGTGGAAGTCCGTGCCGAGGTGTTGCGTGACGGCCAAGCCATCACGATACCGGTGGCGCAGGTGGTGCCGGGCGATGTGGTGCTGCTCTCGGCCGGCGCCAGCGTGCCAGCCGATTGCCGCCTGCTGGAAGAACGCGACCTGTTCACCGACGAAGCCACACTGACTGGCGAGACCTTTCCGGTGGAAAAGAACGTAGGCGAACTGCCGGTCGACACCCCGTTGGCGCACCGCAGCAATGCACTGTTCCAGGGCACGCATGTGGTGAGCGGCACTGGACGTGCGCTGGTGCTGCGCACAGGCAACGCGACCGAGTTCGGCGCCATTGCGCAGCGCCTGCGCATTCGTCCCGAAAAAACCGACTTCGAGCTCGGCGTGCGCGCCTTTGGCAACCTGCTGCTGCGCATCACACTGCTGCTGGTGATACTGATCTTCGCCTTCAACGTGGCACTGCAGCGGCCGGTGCTCGACTCCTTCCTCTTCGCGCTGGCGCTGGCCGTAGGCCTGACACCGGAACTGCTGCCCGCCATCATCAGCGTGAACCTGGCCAGCGGTGCACGGCGCATGGCCGCGCAGAAAGTCATCGTTAAACGCCTGGTGTCGATCGAGGATTTCGGTAGCATGAACGTGCTGTGCTCCGACAAGACCGGCACGCTGACCGAAGGCCAGGTTCACCTGAGCGGTGCGCTCGACATTGAAGGCGCGCCCAGCGAACGGGCTCTGCGCCTGGCCGCCATCAACGCGGCCTTCCAGACCGGTTATCACAACCCGATCGACCTGGCCATCACTGCCGCCGCCAAGCCGCTGGCGACCGGTGTGCTGCGTCTGGATGAGTTGCCTTACGACTTCACACGCAAGCGCCTCAGCATTCTGGCCACCGTAGACGGCCAGCCTCTGCTGATCACCAAAGGGGCACTGAGCCAGGTGCTGGAGGCCTGCAGCACGGTGGAGCTGCCGAACGGTGACGTGCGCCCTTTGGCAGAGCAGGCAGCACGCTTGCACGAACAGCACGCGGCCTTCAGTGCCCGCGGCCTGCGCACGCTGGGTCTGGCCTGCAAGCCCCTGCCGGGGCGCCACAGTGTCAAGAACGAGGATGAAACCGGTCTTGTGTTTCTCGGCTTCCTGGTCTTTGCCGACCCGCCCAAGGCGGGTATTGCCGACACCATCCGGCAACTGCAGGCTCTGGGCGTGGCGCTCAAGGTCATCACCGGCGACAACGTGCTGGTGGCGCGGGAAGTGGCCAAGCAGATTGGCCTGCGCGACGTGCACATCGTCAGCGGCCCTGAGCTGCGCAGCGTGAGCGACGAAGCGCTGCCACAACTGGCGAGCAAGGCCCATGTCTTTGCCGAGGTGGAACCCACGCAGAAGGAACGCATCATCCGCGCCCTGCGCAAGGCCGGCCATGTGGTGGGTTACATGGGCGACGGCATCAACGATGCCCCCGCGCTGCATGCCGCCGACGTGGGCATCTCGGTGCAGGGGGCGGCCGATGTGGCCAAGGACGCGGCCGACATCGTGCTGCTGGAGCGCGACTTGGCGGTGCTGGCCAGCGGCATCCGCGAGGGGCGCACCACCTTTGCCAACACCCTCAAGTACGTGTTCATGGCCTCCAGCGCCAATTTCGGCAACATGATCAGCATGGCGGCCGCCTCGCTGCTGCTGCCCTTTTTGCCGCTGCTGCCCAAGCAGATCCTGCTCACCAACCTGCTCACCGACCTGCCCGAGATGGCGATTGCAACCGACCGGGTGGATGCCAGCGCACTGGAGCGCCCGCGCCACTGGGACGTGCGCTTCATCCGCAACTTCATGCTGTACTTCGGCCTGCTGAGTTCGGTGTTCGACTTCCTCACCTTCGGCGTGCTCTATTACCTGTTGCACGCCTCGCCCGCGCTGTTTCGTAGCGGCTGGTTCGTGGAGTCCGTCGTCTCGGCCTCGCTGGTGGTGCTCGTCATCCGCACCCGTGGGCCATTCTGGCGCAGCCGCCCTTCACTCACCCTGACACTGGCCACCCTGGCCATCGTCACCTGCACGGTGGCCCTGCCCTACACCCCGCTGGGTCCGCTGTTCGGCTTTGTGCCACTGCCGCTGGAATTTCTGGGGCTGATGGCGCTGCTGGTGCTGCTGTATGTGGCCAGCGCCGAAGGGCTCAAACACCTCTTCTACCGCCGGCACCGGCAGCGCGGCGTCAGCACGCCACGCGGTACTCGCGCGTGATCTGCGCCACCTCCACGGAATAAGACGCATACCAGCGTTCGCGGCCGGCCTGCTGGGCCAGCACATGCTCGGGGTGCGACTTCCAGGCCCGGATGGCCTCCTCACTCGGCCAGTAGGACAGCGCCACCTCGTCCTGCCCCTCCGTCACGGCATGGAACCCGGTGCAACCGAATTGCTCCAGCGCCAGCTCGCGCATGCGCGCGGCCACCCGCGAATACTCGTCATCCAGTGCCCTCAGCCGGGCGCGAAATATCACCACGTACATCGGCTTTTCTCCTGATGGGTTGGCGCACTCCGCTCATTCATGTGGCGCGTCATATACGCCGTGCAACATTGTGAGCAGATCGATACATTTTTTTGCATGGCTGCCACACGCTTGTAAAACTTGGCGTGCAGACTATTCTCCTCAACAGTGGGTTTCCCAGGGGGAAGATCATGAACACGTCGGCCTACAAGATCGAAAGCTCTCAGCCCATCGTCTCCACGCTGCTGCGCGCCGGCATCTACAGCGGCGCCACCCTGGCCAACCGCGAACTGGCCGTAGCCCTAGCCGCCAAGAGCCTGACCTCGCCACCCGGCGGCGAAATTCGAGTGGTCCATATCCCCAGCGGCGAGGTCGTCTTCCGCAAGACCGGTGAATCGCGCGTGTTTGACGCGTGACGCGAGGGGCGTGCGCGGACGGTACGTTCGACAAGAAAAAACCGTCTCGAGTTGCAGACTCAACTGCTCGATCAATGACGCAAATCGACCCAAAGCGGCATTCCGTTGGATCAATTTCAGTGCCCTAAAACGGACATTCAGAAGCGTTCGAACATAGCTCTCACTCACCGATATGTGCGATAGAAAGAGCCATGTTGGGCACGGCATTCGAAAACGCGTAACCATACAGAACGTATATGATACGAATATATTTCGTATAGATGGTGATTATGGGTATCGTCAAAATTTCAGAACAAATGCATGAGAACCTTCGCGTCGCAGGGAATGCGCTTAGCCGCTCCATCAATGCGCAGGCAGAGCACTGGATGCGAGTCGGCATGCTGACCGAAATGCACCCGGACCTGGACTACCGGGAAATCTGCCAACTGTTGATACAGGCAGAACTCTCCGGGGGGCTGGACATCGTGGGGGCGGCGACCAATCAACTTGTCAAACCTGGCACATCTTCACCGAAGAAGCACTGATGGCGCACGACGTTCCTATCCGTTCCGCCGAGGAACTCGTGATGGCTCGCCGTGCCGCAAGACTTGCCGCAGAGGTTCTAGGCATGATCGAGACCCATGTAGTACCAGGGGTGAGCACGGAGACGCTGGACCGCATCTGTCACGACTACATCGTGAACACTCAGGGTGCCATTCCCGCCAACTTGGGGTACCAAGGGTATCCCAAGACAATCCTAACCTCTGTCAATCAGGTGGTTTGTCATGGCATCCCGTCGCCCGACAAAATTCTGAAGATGGGTGACATCGTCAACATCGATGTTGCAGTCAACAAGGATGGATGGTTTGGTGATACCAGTCGTATGTACTTCGTCGGAGCCCCCAATGTTTTGGCGCGACGCTTGGTAGATACAACGTACGAGGCTTTGCGTGCTGGCATTCAACAGGTCAAGCCGGGCGCGACATTGGGCGACATTGGCCATGCCATTCAATCGGTAGCTCACGCAGCGAATTTCAGCGTGGTGCGTGAATACGGCGGGCATGGCATTGGCCAGATCTACCACGATGAACCGCAAGTGCTGCACTATGGGCAGCGCGGGCAAGGGCTCAAACTTGAGCCCGGGATGGTTTTCACCATCGAACCTATGCTGAACGCAGGTAGACGGGAAACCAAACAACTTGCCGATGGATGGACGGTTGTGACCAAGGACAGATCTCTGTCCGCCCAGTTTGAGCATATGGTCGCTGTTACATCCTCAGGGTATGAAGTCCTTACAGTTTGGCCGGGTGGCACCGGCCCCTACACGCCTGTTTGAAGTATGCGTCATGGGCATACGACGGCCCGCGTGAACGAACAGCACTAGACCGCTCACTCGCCAACGTCAGCATCTGGCCGATATCAGCCATCCAAAACGAAAATATCTAGCCCATCACCTCGCCCAACCTGGACTTCACGGTGTCCGCGAAAGCTTGTGCGGACACGGCGCTTGACACCAACACCTCGCAATTCACCGTCCGCTGCCGCAGCACCGCCTTATCCTCACCGCGCTGCAGTGCCTCACACAACAGCGCCCACGGCGGCTCGGTGAGCAGCAGCCCGGCCACCAACAGCACGCCTGTCTGCCGTCGGCGCTGCGCCAAGCCCACGAGCTTGCGCCCCTGCGCGTCCACCACCTCCCACGGAGACAGGTTGCCAAAGCAAGCCCAGTCCAGCACGGGCAGATCACGCGCGATGAGGGCGGCCTGCTGTGCGGGCAGTTCGGCCGGTGGCAGGGCGCGGGCTGGCACGCCCTGAGCAGCCAGCACTTGCACAAACAGTTGCCCCAAATGGCGGTAGCTTTCCAGCAGACCCTGCCCCAGCCAGGGGTGGCCAATGGGCAGCGCAAGGGACAAGCCCAGCATCCACGGGCCGGTGAGCACAGCGCCGCCGCCGGAGTCGCGCAGCAGCACCTCCACGGGCGGACCGACGGATGTGGCCAACAGGCGTTCGTAGACGGCGCGCTGCGAGCAGCCCAGCACGATGGCGGGCTGCTCGTAGCGCCAGAGGCGCCATTGCGGTGCCGTCACCGGCTGCGCGAGCTGGTCACGGTTCCAGGCCTGTTCTTCGGCGGCAACGCTGATGATGGGCACTACTCCAGCACAGCGATGGGCTTGCCGCGTGCAAAGGTACTGCCAGCCGGCACCAGGATCTGCGCCACACGGCCGGCCGTCGGCGCAGCAATTTCCAGGTTGGACTTCACCAGCACCACGTTGGCCAAAGGTTGACCGGCCTGCACGGTATCACCGGCCTGCACCAGCCACTTGTCGACCAGCGCTTCAACGGTGGCATCAACGCCTTCCCAGGCTTCGGGCTTCAGCGTCACCTCTGTCATGCCGCAACCCCTTCCGCCACTCGGCCCTTCATCAGCGCCTGCGACGCTTCCACGATGCCTTTGACCTGCGGAATAACGAACTGTTCCAGCGGCCGGCTGTAGGGAATCGGCACATTGGGCACGGCCAGCCGTTTGATGGGCGCCTTCAAGGCCACGGTATCGAGGTTCTCGGCCACGATGGCCGCAATCTCGCCGGTGAGGCCAAAGCCCAGGTAGTCCTCGTCGGCCACCAGCAGGCGACCGGTCTTGCCCACGGACTTCAGCACCGCGGCTCGGTCCAGCGGCACCAGCGTGCGCAGGTCGATCACTTCGGCGCTGATGCCCTGCTTGGCCAGCTCTTCCGCGGCCAACAGGCTCTTCTGCACCATCTGGCTCAGGGTGACGATGGTGAGGTCAGAACCCTCACGCACCACCTTGGCCTGGCCAAATGGGATGGTGTAGGCCGCTTCAGGCACCTCGTTGCTGCTGCCCTCAAAAAACGCCATCCACGGCAGGCCCATGATGCCCTTGTGGTACATGAACATGACCGGGTTGTCGTCGCGAATGGCCTGGATCATCAGGCCCTTGGCGTCATAGGCATTCGATGGCACCACCACCTTGAGGCCCGGCATGTGGGCAAAAGTGGCGTAGAGGCACTGCGAGTGCTGCGCCGCGTCGCTGTAGCCGCCGCCGATGGCGGTGGTCAGCACCACCGGCAGTTTGATGTGGCCGCCGGCCATGTAGGTGTTCTTGGCCAGGTGGTTGTAGATCTGGTCCATGCAGACACCGAAGAAGTCGACGAACATCAACTCGGCAATCGGCCGCAGGCCAGCGGCGGCCGCGCCGGTGGCGGTGCCGATGAAGGCGGTCTCGGAGATCGGCGTATCCATGATGCGCTCCGGGCCGAACTTGTCGAGCAAGCCGCCGGTGGCACCGAAGATGCCACCGTACTTGCCAATGTCCTCACCCATGACGAAGACCGTCTTGTCGCGCTCCATTTCCTGGCCGATGCCTTCGGCAATCGCCTGCGCCATGGTGAGTTTGCGGGTGGTACTCATATCGTGTTCCTCCTCTGGTCCGGTTCAGGCGAAAACGTTCTGCAGGGCATCCTGCGGCGCCGGGTAGGCACTCTCTCGCGCAAAGGCAAAGGCGTCCGCCACGCGCTGTTTGGCGCGCGCAACGATGGCAGCATCTTCTGCCTCACTCATCTGCCCGCCCTTCTTGAGCTGTGCGGCCAGCTTCGGAATCGGGTCGTTCTTGCGCAGGTTGGCCACCTCGTCCTTGGGCCGGTAGACCTCCGGGTCACCCTGGAAGTGGCCCAGGTAACGGTCGGTCTTGACTTCGATCAGGCTGGGGCCCTGCCCGGCACGCGCGCGGGCAATGGCGGGCGCGACTGCCTCGTACACCTCCAGCGCGTCGTTGTGGGCCACCTTGATGCCGGGCATGCCATAGGCCGGCGCACGGTCGGCCACCCAGTCGATGGACGTGGCGTGGTCTTTGGGCACCGAGATCGCCCACTTGTTGTCTTCACAGACAAAGATCACCGGCAGGTTCCACAGCGCCGCCAGATTGAGCGACTCGTGCACCGAGCCCTGGTTGGCCGCGCCTTCGCCGAAGAAAGCCACTGCCACCCAGTCACGGCCCATCTTCTTGGCCGCAAGACCCGCGCCACAGGCCGGCGGCAGACTGGCACCGATGATGCCGCTACAGCTGAACTTGTGCGCCGGGTCGAACAGGTGCATGTGGCCGCCCTTGCCCTTGCCCAGACCGGTGACCTTGCCGAACATCTCGGCCGTCATCGGGTTCAAGGGCACGCCCTTGGCAATGGCGAAGTGGTGCGGCCGGTGCGTGCCGACCACCGTGTCTTCCTGCTTGAGGTGGGCGCAGATGCCCACCGCCACCGGCTCCTGGCCAGCCGCCAGGTGCATCTCACCGGGTACCGGGCCGGAGCCGATGTCAAAGGCCAGGCCTTTCTGGATGTTGGGCGGTAGCTTGCCTTCAAGGTAGACCGTGGCCATGGTCTCCTCGTAGTGCCGGATCTCGACCATCTTCTCGTACATCCAGAGCAATTTCTCTTTGCTAGCTTGCATGTGCAACTCCTCCCTGTGGGTGTGTGGTTGACCGCTGCCGAGAGTCCAAACACGTCCGAACGCCGCTGGCACCGGAAATCGCAGAATAGGCAGCGGTGCTCGAACTTTTTTGATGCAGGTCAAGTGCGGGGCAGAAAGGTCGGTAAAGCTAGGGACTACCCTGAAGCGGCGCCTGTGACACCGGCCGCACATGAATTGATGGGTGTTTTGGGTCCCTGGCCCTTATGAAATATTCGCCATCAGCTATGTATTTGATAGCATAAAAAGAACATGTCATGCGCCTGACACATCGGCACACCCCAATGGGTCACCCGCCCTCTCACCCGCCCGAACGCGCAGCGAGAGAGATGGCGCATACCGTTGGGCGCCCTGCCTCTGGCGCACTGAGAAGGCATTGGCAAGACGCAGCATCGCGGTGGCATGGGCTACCATTAACAACAGACTGACCGGCCGTGTCGCACAACGGCCCGTCGTGGTTCCCCATGGTGCCAACGCCAGCGCAAGCGCCGACACACCAGCCAACCCACCGAGCCATCGAACGATGGCGCAGACACGATGCAGATGAAAACGAATTGGAAGACCGCCCTCGTCGCTGGCCTTGTCCTGGCTGCCGCTGCCGGTGGCGGTATCGGCTGGCAACTGTGGAACGACCAGGGTTTGGGGGATGGCTTCACCAGCGGCAATGGCCGTATTGAAGCCACCGAGATTTCTGTCGCCACCAAGCTGGCCGGGCGCGTGAAAGACATCCTGGTGGCGGAAGGTCAGTTCGTCAAAGCCGGTCAGCCGCTGGCCCACATGGAGATCGAGAGCCTGCAGGCGCAGCGCGAAGAAGCCCTGGCACGGCTGCAGCAGGCGCAGGAATCCGTCAGCGGTGCCGAACTTCAGGTGGCCTTGCGCCAGAGCGACCACCAGGCAGCGCTGGCGGTGGTGGCCCAGCGTGAGAGCGAACTCGACGCCGCGCAGCGCCGACTGCCGCGCTCGGAGAAACTGGCGAAGGAAGGCTTCTTCTCCGGCCAGTTGCTGGACGACGACCGCGCCCGTGTGCGCAGCCTGCAGGCCGCCTTGTCGGCAGCCCGCGCCCAGGCACACGCCGCGCAGGCCGGCATTGCCGCCGCCCGCACCCAGGTCACGGGGGCGCAAGCCAACGTCAAGGCCCTGGAAGCCACGCTGGAGCGCATTGACGTCGAGCTGGCTGACAGCGAACTCAAGGCCCCGCGCGACGGCCGCGTGCAGTTCCTGGTGGCGCGCACCGGCGAGGTGGTGGGCGCCGGCGGGCGCGTGCTCAACCTGATCGATCTGTCCGACGTCTACATGACCTTCTTCCTGCCCGAGACCGTGGCCGGCCGGGTGGCGCTGGGCAGCGAGGTCCGCATCGTGCTCGACGCCGCACCCCAGTACGTGATTCCGGCCAAGGTGTCGTTTGTGGCCAGCGCGGCGCAGTTCACCCCCAAGACCGTGGAGACCGAGAGCGAACGGCAGAAGCTCATGTTCCGGGTGCGGGCACAGATCGACCGCGAGCTGCTGCTCAAGCACCTGGAACAGGTCAAGACCGGCCTGCCCGGCGTGGCCTGGCTCAAGATCGACCCCAATGCCCAGTGGCCGGCCCATCTGGCGGTCAAGGTTGAGAAGTGACACCGGCGAACGAAGCCCCTCCTGTGGCCCGCCTGCAAGGCGTGTCACTGCACTACAAGAAGACCACCGCACTCGAGAACATCACCCTGGACATCCCCGCCGGCTGCATGGTGGGGCTGATCGGCCCGGACGGTGTGGGCAAATCCAGCTTGATGGCACTGGTGTCCGGCGCCCGCGCCATTCAGCAGGGGCGCATCGAGGTGCTGGGCGGCGACATGGCGCGGCGCCGGCATCGGCAGGCGGTGTGCCCGCGCATTGCCTACATGCCGCAGGGCCTGGGCAAGAACCTCTATCCCACCCTGTCGGTGGAGGAAAACCTGCAGTTCTTCGCGCGCCTGTTCGGCCATGATGCCGGGGAACGCCGGCGCCGCATTGATGAGCTGACACACAGCACCGGCCTGTACCCCTTTCTGGCGCGCCCGGCCGGCAAGCTCTCGGGCGGCATGAAACAAAAGCTCGGTTTGTGCTGTGCCCTCATCCACGATCCGGACCTGCTGATCCTGGACGAACCGACCACCGGTGTCGACCCCCTGGCGCGGGCGCAGTTCTGGGAGTTGATCACCCGCATCCGCGCCAACCGCCCCGGCATGAGCGTGCTGGTGGCTACGGCTTACATGGAAGAAGCGCAGCGCTTCGACTGGCTGGTAGCCATGGACGACGGCCGGGTGCTGGCCACCGGCACACCAGCCGAGTTGCTTGAACGCACGGGGCACCACTCGCTCGAATCAGCCTTCATCGCCTTGCTGCCGGAGGAAAAACGGCGTACCCACCGCCAAGTCGTCATTGAACCGCTGGCGCTGGACGCGCAGGCCGACGTTGCCATTGAAGCGCAGGACTTGACGATGCGCTTCGGCGACTTCGTGGCCGTCGACCATGTGAGCTTTCGCATCCGGCGCGGCGAGATCTTCGGCTTCCTGGGCTCCAACGGCTGCGGCAAGACCACCACCATGAAGATGCTGACCGGTCTGCTGCCGGCCAGCGAGGGCCAAGCCCAGCTGTTTGGCAAGACGGTGGATCCGCGCGACATGGCCACGCGCCGGCGTGTGGGCTACATGTCGCAATCGTTCTCGCTCTATGGCGAGCTGACCGTGCAGCAGAACCTGGCGCTGCATGCACGCCTGTTCCACGTGCGGCCGGCCGAACTGCCGGCCCGCGTGGCCGAGATGATTCAGCGCTTTGACCTGCAGGACGTGCAGGACGTGCTGCCGGCGCAACTGCCACTGGGCATCCGCCAGCGCCTGTCGCTGGCCGTGGCCATGGTGCACCGGCCCGAGCTACTGATCCTGGACGAACCCACGTCCGGTGTGGACCCGATCGCACGCGACAACTTCTGGCGCCTGATGATCGAGCTGGCCCGCCGCGACAAGGTGACCATCTTCATCTCGACCCACTTCATGAACGAGGCCGAGCGCTGCGACCGCATCTCGCTGATGCACGCCGGCCGCGTGCTCGACAGCGATGCGCCGGCCAAGCTGATCGCCAAGCGCGGCACCACCACGCTGAACGATGCCTTCATCAGCTACCTGGAAGACGCCAGCGACGACCCGCCGGCGGCCCAGGACGACCCCGTCCCCGCTGACGCCAGCCACTCTGTGCCGGTCGCCAACGGTGGGCTGCTGGCCCGCCTGCGCCGCAGCCTGACGCGTATCCACAGTTTCCAGTGGCGCGAGGCGCTGGAGTTGCGCCGCGACCCGGTGCGCGGCGCCCTGGCACTGCTCGGCTCACTGCTGCTGATGTTCGTCGTCGGCTACGGCATCAGCATGGACGTGGAAGACCTGCGCTTTGCCGTGCTGGACCGCGACCAGACGACGCTCAGCCGCGACTACACGGCCAACCTGGCCGGCTCACGTTATTTCAGCGAACGGCCGCCGATGGCCGACTACGCCGAGCTGGACCGGCGCATGCGCAGCGGCGAAATCTCGCTGGCGCTGGAGATTCCGCCCGGCTTCGCGCGTGATGTGGAACGCGGCAACACGGTGCAAATCGGCGCCTGGATCGACGGCGCCATGCCACAGCGCGCTGAAACCGTGCTCGGCTACGCCCAGGGCATGCACCAGCACTGGTATGCGCAGCAGGTGCACGCGCGCACCGGCCTCACACCCGCCGGTCTGATCAACGTGGAGACACGCTACCGCTACAACCCGGACGTGAAAAGCCTGCCGGCCATGGTGCCGGCCGTCATTCCCATGCTGCTGCTGATGCTGCCGTCCATGCTGACGGCACTGGCCGTGGTGCGCGAAAAGGAATTGGGTTCCATCATCAATTTCTACGTCACGCCCACCACGCGCACCGAGTTCCTGCTCGGCAAGCAACTGCCCTACGTGGCGCTGGCCATGATCAACTTTGCCCTGATGTGCCTGGCTGCCGTCACCGTGTTTGATGTGCCCATGACCGGCAGTTTTGCCACCCTGGCGCTGGCAGCCCTGCTGTTCAGCCTGTGCTCCACCGGCATGGGCCTGCTGGCCTCCACCGTCACGCGCAGCCAGATTGCCGCCATGTTCTTCACCATGATCGGCACCATGATCCCGGCGATACAGTTTGCCGGCCTGATCAACCCGGTGTCTTCTCTGGAAGGTGGCGGCCGCATCCTTGGCGAGCTCTACCCGGCCAGCCACATGTTCACCATCAGCCGCGGCGTGTTCAGCAAGGCGCTGGACTTTGCCGACCTGCAGGCCCAGTTCTGGCCGCTGCTGGCGGCGGCCCCGGTCATCCTCGGCCTGGCCATCGTGCTGCTCAAGAAGCAGGAGGCCTGACATGCTGCGCCATCTGGACAACATCTACCGCCTGGGCATCAAGGAGCTCTGGAGTCTGTGGCGCGATCCGATGATGCTGTTCCTGATCGTCTACACCTTCACGGTGGCGATCTACACCGCCGGCACCATCACGCCCGAGACGCTGCACCGGGCCTCGATCGCGATCGTGGACGAGGACGACTCGGCCCTGTCGACGCGCATCATCACCGCCTTCTATCCCCCGCAGTTCATCCAGCCGGTGCGCATCGGCCTGGCCGAGGTTGACCCGGGCCTGGATGCCGGCCGCTACACCTTTGTGCTCGTCATTCCGCCCAATTTCCAGCGCGACGTGCTGGCCGGCAAGGCGCCCGCGGTGCAGCTCAACGTCGACGCCACGCGCATGAGCCAGGCGTTTACCGGCAACGGCACCATCCAGCAGATCGTCATGGGTGAGGTGAGCGAATTCGTGCAGCGCTACCGCGGCACCGCGCCCCTGCCGGTGGAGTTGGTACCGCGCATGCGCTTCAACCCGGGCCTGAATCCGACCTGGTTCAGCTCGCTGATGGAACTCGTCAGCCAGATCACCATGCTGTCCATCATCCTGACCGGCGCCGCCCTGATCCGCGAGCGCGAGCACGGCACGGTGGAGCATCTGCTGGTGATGCCGGTGACCCCGACCGAGATCATGCTGGCCAAGGTCTGGTCCATGGCGCTGGTGGTGCTGCTGGCCACCGCCCTGTCACTGGCGCTGGTGGTGCAAGGTGTGCTGCAGGTACCGATCGAGGGCTCGCTGACGCTGTTCTTCGTCGGCACCGCCCTGCATTTGTTTGCCACCACGTCCATGGGCATCTTCATGGCCACGGTGGCGCGCAGCATGCCGCAGTTCGGCCTGCTGATGATCCTGACCCTGATGCCGCTGCAGCTGCTCTCCGGCGGCATGACGCCGCGCGAAAGCATGCCGCTGTGGATCCAGTACCTGATGTCGCTGGCACCCACCACGCACTTCACCGAACTGAGCCAGGCCATTCTTTACCGGGGCGCCGGCTTGGAGGTGGTGTGGACGTCGTTGGTCTCGCTGCTGCTGATCGGCTCGGTGCTGTTTTTCCTGTCGCTGATGCGGTTTCGCAAGACCATTGCCCAGATGGCCTGAGGCAACGGCAGGCATGGCAGAACCCCTGACGGCCATATGGCCATGGCGTGGACACGGGCAGAAGCCGCTGTCAGTTTTCGCAAGCCAGTCAGTCCATAATTACGGACTGGAAACCTGAATTCAGGGGCCAAGTTGGGGCCCCGCCTTTCGAAAGTGACTATGAAACGTCTGGATGACTTCCGCATGCAAATGGGCCGCCAAGAACTGGTGCCCATCATGATTGGCGGAATGGGCGTGGACATTTCCTCTGCCGATCTGGCGCTGGAAGCGGCCCGCCTGGGCGGCGTGGGACACATCTCCGATGCCATGATCAAGACGGTGACCGACCGTCGCTACAAGACCAAGTACGTCAAGGCCAAGCAGGCACAGTACCAGTACAACGTCGCCTCGACCGACAAGTCGGCGGTGAAGTTCGACCTGGGCGGCCTGGCCGAGGCCACCCGGATGCACGTGGAAAAAACCATGACGCGCAAGCAGGGCAGCGGCCAGATCTTCATCAACTGCATGGAAAAGCTGACGATGAACGCGCCGAAGGAGACTTTGAGCGTTCGCCTCAACAGCGCGCTGGACGCAGGCATCGACGGCATCACGCTGGCGGCCGGCCTGCACCTGGGCTCGTTTACGCTGATGGAAAGCCACCCGCGTTTCCGTGATGCCAAGCTCGGCATCATCGTGTCGTCGCTGCGTGCCTTGCAACTGTTCCTGAAGAAAAATAGCCGATTGAACCGCCTGCCCGACTACGTGGTGGTGGAAGGCCCGCTGGCCGGCGGCCACCTGGGCTTTGGCATGGACTGGGCCAAATACGACCTGGCCACCATCGTGGCCGAAATCCTGCAATACCTGAAGCAGGAGTCATTGGACATTCCCGTCATCCCTGCGGGCGGCATCTTCACCGGCAGCGACGCGGTGCGTTTCCTGGAAATGGGCGCCGCCGGCGTGCAGGTCGCCACGCGTTTCACGGTCACGAAGGAATGCGGCCTGCCCGACGACATCAAGCAGGAGTACTTCAAGGCCAACGAAGACGACATCGAAGTCAACGAGATCTCGCCCACCGGCTACCCGATGCGCATGATCAAGTCCAGCCCGGGCATTGGCGACGGCATTCGCCCGAACTGCGAGGCCTACGGCTACCTGCTCGACGCCAACGGCAAGTGCGCCTACATCGAGGCCTACAACCGCGAGGTGGCGGCCCACCCCGGCGAGCGCAAAATCAAGGTGTGGGACAAGACCTGCCTGTGCACCCACATGCGCAATTTCGACATCTGGACCTGCGGCCAGTTGACCTGGCGCCTGAAGGACACGACCTTGCGCCACGACGACGGCAACTACCAGTTGCTCAGCGCCGAACACGTCTTCAAGGACTACCAGTTCAGCACGGACAACAAGGTGCAACTGCCAGAGCTGGAAGCCGCGATCGCCTGAGCAGGCACACCTTTTTCTACTGCAGAACAACAAACAGGCCCGGCTTAGCCGGGCCTGTTTGTTTCGGGCTCGTACAAATCCTCACCCGCTCAGCGGCGCAACCGTTGCACCCCGGTCACCACTGCCAGCACCGCAGCGCCCGCGGTCACGCCCACGCCAGCCCCTGCAGCGGTGTTCAGCAAGCCACCACCCAAACTCCCCCACCCTACCGTCATGCCTTCCACCGCATGGGCCAGTGCCGGCCAGCCGTGCAGCAGGATGCCACCGCCCACCATGAACATGGCGGCGGTGCCAACCAGCGAGAGCGTTTTCATGAGCCAAGGTGCGGCTTGCAGCAGACTGCTGCCGATGGCACGGCGCAGGCTGGAATCACTGCGTTGCAGGTGCAGACCCAGGTCGTCGAGCTTGACGATGCCTGCCACCACCCCGTACACCCCCACGGTCATCAGAATCGAAACGCCGACCAGCACCGTGACCCGCTGCATCAGGGAAGCTGCAGCCACCGTGCCGAGGGTGATCACCACGATCTCGGCCGAGAGGATGAAGTCGGTCCGCACGGCGCCCTTGATCTTGTCTTTCTCGAAGGCAACCAGGTCCACCACCGGGTCGGCCAGGGCCTGCACGATTTGGCGATGTTCGGTTTCACTCTCTGCCGCATGCAGCCATTTGTGGGCCAGTTTCTCAAAACCCTCGAAGCACAGAAAAGCGCCGCCCAGCATCAGCAAGGGCGTGATGAGCCACGGTACCAGCCAGCTGATGAGCAACGCCGCCGGCACCAGAATGGCCTTGTTCACCAGCGAGCCCTTGGCCACCGCCAGCACCACCGGCAGTTCACGGCTGGCCTGCACGCCCGTGACCTGCTGCGCGTTGAGGGCCAGGTCGTCGCCCAGCACGCCGGCGGTCTTCTTGGCGGCCAGTTTGGTCATGGTGGCCACATCGTCCAGGATGGAGGCAATGTCGTCGAGCAGGGCAAGCAAGGTGGTTCCGGCCATCAAGTGTGTTCCTAGGTGAGACAGAGGGTGTCAAGCGCCAAACCGTTGTAGCAGAAATGTGGGCGGGCGGTTGATCCATCGGACCTGTTTGGCATACAAGCAAGGCCGCACGCTCAAGCGTCGCGCCTTGCGCCCCGCTTGGCCCATAATCATCGTGTCTCACACTTCTCCACGCGCCACCCATGGAAAGCCCCCGTTCCGACCGTGCTCTTGCAGTCCTCGCCCTGGCCTTGCTCGGAGCGGGTTGCGTACTGGTCCTGTGGCCTTTTCTCACCTCGCTCATCTGGGCCGCCATCCTGGCCTCCACCAGTTGGCCTGTGTTTCTGCGGCTCAACCACTGGGTGGGCAACCGGCGCACCCTGACGGCCGGCCTGCTGACAGTGCTGGGCACAGTGGCGCTGCTGGGGCCAATCGTGGCCGTGGCCCTGGCGCAAGCCGACAACGTGGCCCAACTGGCCCGTGCCGTCTCGGCGCTCGGCAAGGAGGGTCTGCCGGATGCGCCGGCCTGGCTGGCCAACCTGCCGTTGGTCGGGCCCACGCTGCACAGCTACTGGCAGCAGTTCGCCCACGACGGGCAGCGGCTGATCAACGAAGTGGGCGGACCCGCCCAGGCGGCAGCCTTGTCGGGCGGGCGCGTGCTCGCCCAGGGCGTGGTGGACATGGCCTTGTCGGTGTTCCTGGTGTTCTTCTTTTTCCTTTACGGTGAAACCCTCAACGTGCGCCTGCGCATCGCGCTGGAACACATGGCCGGCCCCCGGGCCAGCTATCTACTGGACATCGCCCGCGGCACGGTCAGCGGCGTGATTTACGGTGTGCTCGGCACGGCGCTGGCCCAGGGCGTGCTTGCCGCCATCGGTTTTGCCATTGCCGGTGTGCCTGGCGCGGTGCTATTGGGGGCCGTCACCTTCTTCTTGTCCGTGGTGCCGATCGGACCGCCCCTGGTCTGGGGCGGTGCGGCCATCTGGCTGTTCCAGCAGAGCCAGCCGGGTTGGGCCGTGTTTGTAGCGGTCTGGGGCTTCTTTCTGGTCAGCACGGTGGACAACGTCATCAAACCCTTCATCATCAGCCGCGGTGCCAGCCTGCCCTTTGCCATCGTGTTCCTAGGCGTGCTCGGTGGCGTACTGGCCTTCGGCGTGATTGGCGCCTTCCTTGGCCCCACGCTGCTGGCCGTGGGCTACCGTCTGCTGCTGGAGTGGACCGGCGAACAACCGGCAGCAGCCAACGATCAGACGATCGACTGAGGGGAAGAACGGCGCGCCTGCCCATCGTGACAGGCATCGCCGGCTCGGCGGCCATGACCTGGCTGTTTGTGCGAGGTACGCTCAAGCCTTGAGCGCGACTCAACTCAGTGCCTGCAACACCCCTCCACCCGGCAGCTCCCGCATGCGCTTGATGTCGCGCTGCGGTGGCGCGCCGAACTGGCGGCTGTACTCGCGGTTGAACTGCGAGACACTTTCGTAGCCCACGCGCGCGGCGGTGCTGCTGGCGTCCAACGCCTGGGTCAGCATGAGCTGGCGCGCCTCCTGCAGGCGCAGCTGCTTCTGGTACTGCAGCGGGCTCATGCCCGTGAGGCTGCGGAAGTGCAGGCGGAAGGTTGAGGGGCTCATGTGCGCGCGCTCGGCCAGCTCGTCCATCAGCACATCACGACTGAAATGGGTCTTGAGCCAGGCAATGGCCTGGGCCACCTGGTGGCTCGGTGTGCCCGTGGCGATCAGCTGCCGCAGATAAGGGCCATGCGGCCCCGTCAGCAGGCGCACCATGATCTCCTGTTGGATCAACGGCGCCAGCCTCGCGATATGTTGCGGCTCCCGCAGCAGCCGCACCAGGCGGATCACCGCGTCCAGCAACGGCTCTTCCAGCGGGCCCAGTGACATGCCGCGTGCGACCTGCTCACGCGGCAGCGGCGGCAGTTCCATGTCGGCGGCCAGTTGCACCAGGGCCCGCGCATCCAGCGTGAGCAGCATGCCGAGGAAAGGCCGGGCCATGTCGGCCTGGATCACCTGCGAGACCACGGGCAGATCCACCGTCACCAGCAGCGACTCGCCGGGCCCGTAGGCCAGCACCTGGTCGGCCTGCGTGACCTGCTTGCCGCCCTGCGCGACCACGGCCAGCCCCAGGGCATAAATGCAGGCCAGCGGCTCGGTGCGGCCGCTGCGCCGGGCCATCAGCAGCTGGGGGATGGCAGTCCGGTAATCGCCATCGTTTTGGGCAATCCGGCCGATTTCCTGCGCCAGGATGTCTATGGTCATGGTGAAACTTTCAAAGGCGTGATCTAGACGGTCGTCACTCTGTCACAGAGGGAATACCTGTGCACAACGTCATGGCTTGCACTGTACCTCCCCCGGTTTCCCTTTGCCTATTCGGGATGACGGTCGATCAGAAAAGGCAAAAAATAGATTGAAAACGGCAAGCCAGCAGCCAGACTAAGACCGACACTTCCGGCACTGACCGACCTTTACCGCAGGAGCTTCGTCCCATCATGAGCACTCTCCAAGTCAACGGCCGCGAGCACACGCTCAACACCGATCCATCCACCCCCATCCTCTGGGCCTTGCGCGACAACCTGGGCATGACCGGCACCAAGTTCGGTTGCGGCGCGGCACTCTGCGGCGCCTGCACCGTGCACCTGAATGGCCAGGCCATCCGCTCCTGCGTCACGCCCATCTCGGCGGCCCAGGGTGCCAAGATCACCACCATTGAAGCCGTCACCGGCGGCAAGGACCGCGTGGGTGCCGCCGTGCACGCCGCCTGGGTGAAGCATGACGTTGCGCAGTGCGGCTACTGCCAGAGTGGCCAGATCATGAGCGCCACCGCCTTCCTCAAATCCCTGCCGCACGGCAAGCAGCCCACGGCGGCCGAGATCGACAGCGCCATGGCCGGCAACATCTGCCGCTGTGGCACCTACGCCCGCATCCGCGCTGCCGTCGCCGACGCTGCCCGCGCCATCGCCTGAAGGAGCACCCCATGTTGCCCAACACCCTCGCCCAAGAAATGCCGCACGCCCTGCAACACCTGCTGGCCCGAGAAGAACAGACCGACCTGACAACCCTGCCGCGCCGCAGCTTCCTCAAGCTCGCCGGTGCCGGCGGCCTGGCCCTGGGCCTCTACCCGAGCCTGGCCACGGCGCAGGCACCCGCGGCTGGCGGCCTCAAGCCTTTTGAACAACCCACGGCCTTCGTGCAGATTGCAGCCAATGGCGACGTCACCGTCACCATCAACCGGCTCGAATTTGGCCAAGGCGTGCAGACCGCCCTGCCCATGATCCTGGCCGAGGAACTGGACGCCGACTGGAGCAAGGTGCGCAGCCAGCACGGCAGCAACAACCCCGCCTACGCTGATCCGCTTTTTGGCATGCACCTCACCGGCGGCTCCACCGCCATCAAGCACAGCTACACGCAGTACCGCGAACTCGGCGCCCGCGCCCGCGCCATGCTGCTGACCGCCGCTGCCGCACGCTGGAATGTGGACGTCAAGACCCTGCGCACGCAAGCCGGTTGGGTGCTCGGCCCCGGCGGTCGCAAGGCCAGCTACGGTGAACTGGCCGAAGCCGCCATGACCCAGCCCGTGCCCGAGAAAGTCACCCTCAAGAACCCCAAGGACTTCCGCATCATCGGCAAGCCCACCACACGCCTGGACGCCAAGGCAAAAAGCAGCGGCCAGCAGAACTTCGGCATCGACGTGCGCCTGCCGGGCCAGCTCACCGCCGTGATCGCGCGCCCGCCGGTCTTCGGCGCCAAGCTGGCTTCCGTGGATGACAGCGCCGCGCGTGCCGTGCCAGGCGTCAAGGCCGTGCTGCGTGTGCCGCTGGACCGCAGCGCCGAAGGCGTGGCTGTGGTCGCCGAAGGTTACTGGCAAGCCAAGCAGGGACGCGATGCGCTCAAGCTGCAGTGGGACACCAGCGGCGTCGAGAAGGTGGATAGCGAGAAACAACTCGCCCAATACCGCGAACTCGCGGGCCAGGCCGGCCCGCGCCACTTCGACGCCGACATGGTCCCCCTGGCGAATGCCCCGCACACCATCGAAGCCGAGTTCGTCTTCCCCTACCTGGCCCACGCGCCCATGGAGCCGCTGAACTGCACCGTGCAGATCGGTGACAACGGCGCCGAGCTCTGGGTCGGCTCGCAGATGCCGGGCCTGGACGGCATGGCCGCCGCGCGTGTGCTGGGCTTCAAGCCCGAGCAGATCCAGGTCCATGTGCAGACCGCCGGTGGCGGCTTCGGCCGCCGCGCCATCGCCACCAGCGACTACGTGGTGGAGGCCTGCACCATTGCCAAGGCCGCACGCACTGCCGGCCTCAACGTCCCGGTGCGCACGCTCTGGAGCCGTGAGGACGACATCAAGGGCGGCTACTACCGCCCCATGCACCTGCACCGCGCACGCATCGGCTTCGACGACAAAGGCCAGGTGCTGGCTTGGGACCACACCCTCGTGGGCCAGTCCATCATCTCGGGCACTTTCTTCGAGAGCATGCTGGTCAAGAACGGCATTGACGCCACCGCCATCGAAGGCATGCGCGAGCCCTACCCCCTGCCCATGCGACTCACCGTGCACCACCCCAAGCTCAATGTGCCCGTGCTCTGGTGGCGCAGCGTGGGCAGCACGCACACCGCCTACGTGATGGAAACGCTGATCGACGAGATCGCCCGCGCGACCAAGCAGGACCCGGTGGCCTACCGCCTCCAACTCATCGGCGACAAGCACCCGCGCCACCGCGCCGCCCTGCAGCTCGCCGTGGAGAAAAGTGGTTACGGCAAGAAGGCCCTGCCCCAGGGCCGCGCCTGGGGCGTGGCCGTGCATGAATCGTTCAACACCGTGGTGGCCTATGTGGTCGAGGCTTCAGTGAAAGACGGCAAGCCCGTGCTGTACCGCGTGACGGCCGGCGTGCACTGCAACCTGGTCGTGAACCCGCGCACGGTGGAAGCGCAGATCCAGGGCGCCGCGCTCATGGGCCTGGCCACCTGCCTGCCGGGTGCGGCCATCACGCTCAAGGACGGCGTGGTGCAGCAAAGCAACTTTGGCGACTACGCCGTGCCGCGCATCACCGACATGCCGCAGATCGCCGTGCACGTGGTGCCGAGCGCCGACGCGCCCACCGGCATGGGCGAGCCCGGCCTGCCCCCGCTGGCCCCGGCCTTTGCCAACGCCATCGCGCGCCTGACCGGCAAGACGCCGCGCGAGCTGCCCTTCAAGCTGGCCTGAGCGAAGCGGAGGACCGCATGGAAGATCTGGACACCACCGTCCTGCGTACCGCGCAGCGCTGGCAGTCCGAGGGGCAGGCCGTGGTGCTCGTCACCGTGGCCCGCACCTGGGGCTCCTCACCGCGCCCACCCGGCTCGCTCATGGCCATCAACGGCCGGGGCGAGACCGTGGGCTCGGTCTCGGGCGGCTGCATCGAGGACGACCTGATCCACCGCATCCGCGAGGGCGGCGTGGAGGCTGCCCTCACCGGCGCTACGCCCACCGTGCTGCGTTACGGCATCTCGGCCGACCAAGCGCACCGCTTCGGCCTGCCCTGTGGCGGCACGGTAGAACTGGTGCTGGAGCGCGTGGCGCCGCACAGCCATCTCGATGAACTGCTCACGGCCTGCGAGCAACGGCAGAGCACCGAGCGCGTACTGGACCTGGAAACCGGCACCGTCACCCTGCGCCCCGGCCGGCGCGACGGTCTGCCGCAGCTCAATGAACACACGCTGACCACGTATCTGGGCCCGCAAGCGCGCCTGATCGTGATCGGTGCCGGCGATCTCTCGCGTTTCCTGAGCCAAATGGCGCTGAGCCTAGGCTTTGAAGTGTTCGTCTGCGACCCGCGCGAGGAACACCGCGCCAGCTGGAGCCTGCCCGGCGTGACGCTCACGCACGAGATGCCGGATGACCTGATCCTGCGGCTGAAACCCGACGCCCGTACCGCCGTCGTGGCCCTCACGCACGATCCCAAGCTCGACGACTTGGCGCTGATCGACGCGCTGCAGTCAGAAGCCTTCTACGTCAGCGCCATCGGCTCCCGCCGCAACAGCGCCACGCGCCGCGAGCGGTTGCGAGTGCACTTTGATATGTCGGAAGAGATGCTGGACCGGCTGCACGGCCCGGCCGGGCTTTACATCGCCAGCAAGACGCCGGCGGAGATTGCGCTGTCCATCATGGCGGAGGTGGTGGCGGTGAAGAATGGTGTTGGAACACGTTGGCCTGCGCAAGACCACGGGATCGCCGTACCGGCGGAGATGACGTAGGGGCTTGGCGAGGAACGTCGACAGAGGGCCAATCTGGGCACCAGCGGTACACGCGTGATACACACCGTCGACCGTTATCGACCCATTGCGGACGTTCGCGCAATGCGAAAGCGGTCGTTCAACGTCTAAGGCAACCTGCCGGCCTTTGGCCGGTCAGAGTTGGCTAAGGTGTTAAACGGCAAACACGCTCGGCCCAAGAGAAGAATGCCAAAGCCAGCGATGGCCAAAGACATAAACAGAAAAGCCGCGGTCGATACCCAGAAGAAAACAGGATGGACAGCTTGGTCCACCATTAGATCTGAACGCGACAGCGCCAATACCTCCCCCGCGGTAATGCCTTCAAAGGTAATTCCCAGAATGGCGCACCCGAGCGCCAAAAACAGACCACCACAAGCGAAGAGAGTCCAACGGTTCTTCATCTTCAATCCCAGGATCAGAACCATTGCGGGAGGCATTGTCACTAAGACGCCGAGAAGTCCATACTCGACCAGGAATCTGCCCACCGCTTCAAGAGTAAGGATCGACATACCGTTTAACTTGATATAGACGTCAAACTTACCTGACTAACAAGGTCGTAGCTCATCAAGTTGTCCCCCCGTGAACCGTTGTATGTGTCTAATTTATAGCAGCATTGTCAGATCCAGATGTCGGCTTTGTGCCCAACGTGCCACCGTCCGCTTCTGGCCGCAACCGGCCCATCGGGCCCAACGCCATCGACGAAAACAACAAACCCCGCTACGGCGGGGTTTGTTGTTTGAGTACCAGCGCGTTCAACCCATGTGCAAGCCACCATTAACCGAGAAATCCGCCCCCGTTGAATACCCGCCCTCTTCACTGGCGAGCCAGGCAATGATGGAGGCGATCTCGCTCGGCTGGCCCAGGCGCTTGACCGGGATGGTGGCCACGATCTTGTCGAGCACGTCCTCGCGGATGGATTTCACCATGTCGGTGCCGATGTAGCCTGGGCTCACGGTGTTGACCGTCACGCCCTTGGCCGCCAGCTCCTGCGCCAGCGCCATGGTGAAGCCGTGCATGCCAGCCTTGGCGGCCGAGTAGTTGGTCTGGCCGGCCTGGCCCTTCTCGCCGTTCACGCTACTGATGTTGATGATGCGGCCCCAGCCGCGCTCCACCATGTCGCCCACCACCTGCTTGGTGACGTTGAACATGGAGTTGAGGTTGGTCTCGATCACGGCGTCCCAGTCTTCGCGCGTCATCTTCAGGAACATGCGGTCACGCGTGATGCCGGCGTTGTTGACCAGCACGTCGATCGGGCCGTGCTCGGCCTTGGCCTTGCCGAAAGCTTCCACCGTGGACTCCCACAGGCCGACGTTGCCGACCGAGGCGTAGAAGGTGTAGCCCTGCGCCTTCTGCTCATCCAGCCATTTGGTGAAGTCGCGCGTCGGCCCGCAGCCGGCGATGACCTTGAAGCCTTCCTTGTGCAGGCGCTGGCAGATGGCGGTGCCGATGCCGCCCATGCCGCCGGTGACGTAGGCTATTTTCTGGCTCATGATGCTCTCCTCGTTGCAAAATTGCTATCAATTCCATAGCTGTTCGCGCATGAACCACAAGGGCCAACAGCTTAAAACATGCTGAATCTCCCGGTTCAGCGTTCGATCGTCAGCGCCACCCCCATGCCGCCGCCGATGCACAGGCTGGCAATGCCCTTCTTGGCGTCACGGCGTTGCATCTCATGCAGCAGCGTCACCAGGATGCGGCAGCCGGAGGCGCCAATCGGGTGGCCGATGGCAATGGCGCCACCGTTGACGTTCACCTTGCTGGTGTCCCAGCCCATCTGCTGGTTGACGGCGCAGGCCTGGGCGGCAAAGGCTTCGTTGATTTCCAGCAGGTCGAGGTCGGCCGCTTTCCAGCCGGCACGCGCCAGCGCCTTGGTGGAAGCCGGCACCGGCCCCATGCCCATATAGGCCGGGTCCAGCCCGCTGGTGGCAAAGCTGGCAATGCGGCCCAGCGGTTTCAGGCCCAGCGCGGCGGCCTTCTTCGCGGTCATCACCATCACGGCTGCAGCGCCGTCGTTGATGCCCGAGGCGTTGCCGGCCGTCACGCCGCCGGCCTTGTCGAAGGCCGGGCGCAGGCCGGCCAGCGCTTCGGCATTGGTCTTGCGGTTGATGAATTCGTCGTTTTCAAAAACGAGCGGATCACCCTTTTTCTGCGCAATGCTCACCGGCACGATCTCGTCCTTGAACTTGCCGGCGTCCTGCGCGGCGGCGGCCTTCTGCTGGCTGGCCAGCGCCAGTGCGTCCTGCATCTCGCGCGTGATGCCGTACTGCTTGGCCACGTTCTCAGCGGTGATGCCCATGTGGTACTGGTTGTAGACGTCCCACAGGCCGTCGACGATCATGGAGTCGATCATCTTCCAGTCACCCATACGCTGGCCGTCGCGCGAACCCAGCAGCACGTGCGGGCTGGCGCTCATGTTCTCCTGGCCGCCGGCGATCACGATCTCGCTGTCGCCATAGGCCACGGCCTGCGCGGCCAGCATCACGGCCTTGAGGCCGGAGCCGCAGACGGCGTTGATGGTCAGCGCCGGGATTTCTTTCGGCAAACCGCTTTTCATCAGGGCCTGGCGCGCCGGGTTCTGGCCGGCACCGGCCGCCAGCACCTGGCCCATGATGACCTCGCCCACCTGGGCCGGGTCGAGCTTGCTGCGCTCCAGTAGTGCCTTGATGACGAGAGAGCCCAGCTCGGTGGCCGGCAGCTTGGCCAGCGCGCCGCCGAACTTGCCGACCGCGGTGCGGGCGGCGGAAACGATGACGATGTCTTCCATGATGTCCTCCAGTATTTGATCGCAGTATTTGATTGATCGGTGACAGCTTGTTTACTGCGCCTTTTCCTTGACGTAGCGGCCCGGTGCCGCTTCGATCACCTTGTACTTGCCCTTGCCGTAGGTCTTGGGCGCAGCAATTTGCTTGCCAGCCTGCGCCTTAAGCCAGGCGGCCCAATCGGGCCACCAGCTGCCGGCATGTTCCTGTGCGCCGGCCAGCCAAGCATCGAGCGTTGTCGGCAGCTTGCCGTCGGCGCGGATCCAGTGACTGCGCTTCTTTTTCTCCGGCGGGTTGATCACGCCGGCAATGTGGCCGGACGCGCCCATGACAAACCGCTTCTTGCCCGGCAACACCTGGGTGGAGGCATAAGCCCCGCCGATGGGCACGATGTGGTCCTCGCGCG
>Ga0208123_100234_pt1 | contig 27326 bp, 25 predicted proteins | sample LakWasMe92_HOW11_2_FD_183914 | JGI IMG/M metagenome (GOLD analysis project Ga0208123, IMG submission 183914) | Freshwater sediment methanotrophic microbial communities from Lake Washington under simulated oxygen tension - Sediment Metagenome... | ecosystem: Environmental > Aquatic > Freshwater >... | reverse complement strand
TGGCTGGGTGGGCATCAGCTTGTTGAATTACGCTGTGTAGTCTCTGTTTAAATATTTACCGATTACATCTGAACTGACAGGGCAGGGCCGTTTTCGGCCCTGTCTGTGTTGAACTATTCCGTCAGCCGTAGGGCGTGCTGCGCGCGCCTTAGCTCCCAATGCGTGCACAGCACGCCCCTACCCATCGTTGCCATTGGACAGGCTTAACATCGGTTAATAACTGATGTTACGCAGTTAGTCGAATTTCGATCGCTTTAAGATTAAGGAGTCGCTAGCGCGACACTTGATTGAATCGGGTTGCCGCACTCGAAGGCGAGTTACTTTCTTTTGCTTCGCCTCGGCAACTGCTCCTGCGTTGCTCTACCTCCTGCCCCTCTGCTGACGCGCGGCATCCCTGCCGCGCCCCTAACGGGCTGTTCTCGATAAAAGCCCCGGTGCTCGGCGCGGCAAACGGGAGAAATACCATCCGTGCGTAACATCAGTTATTTACACGCATATAAAAGCCGCCGATTTTTTGAGTTAGTCAATATAGGTATCATTACATATTGTGTATTCAGTTTTGAATATGTATTGTTGAACCGTGGGCGGGGTGATGGATTAGCAATTTTAGACCTGATGATGTATGAACATTTTCAGCCAATTGCAGACCTGTATATCATTTTGTCCAGTCAAGTGCCCCCTTTTGAGGAAAGGCAACAAAAAATTAAACAAACTACGAGGATTTTAAAATGGCTGAAGAAAAAGAAAAAGACTACACATGGTGGATCGCTGGCGTTGCTATTGCTGCTGTTATTGTTTTAGTTGTGCTGCTGAAAAAGGACGAAACTAAACATTTGCAAAGTGGTGCGGTAGAGCAGTTGCAAACTGAAACCTTCAAGAATATAGAAAAGAGAAAAACCAGCAACGTCACTGGTGACGTAGGTAATTGAAATACCCACCCCCGTTATGTTCATAACGGGGGTGTTGTTACTTTATGTTGATTCCCTATCGGTAAGTGCCCAGCGAGAAGGTCATGCGCAAGCATTGATTTAGTTTTAATCGAAACAAAAGTAACGACTTTTGAAGACCTCTACTCCGCTTTGTTGATACAACTAAAAGTAATCACGCAAAGTACTTTCATAAATACCCACCAAATAAGGCAACCCTGTCATTTGATAGGCCACGGCTTAGCCACAGTGCTTCCGAACTATGCCTTTACATTTTTAAAATTCCTAATGTTTCCGAAGTAAATTCAATGTGTATTGTCATAGTAATTCTAGTTCCAAAGAGCTTTAGTACGCAGATGAACCAATTAAATTAAAATACAAAAAAGAGGGGGGCATGAGATCGCTTTGCTCCCCCTAGGGCCAAAGTATCATCAATGGATGAATGGGATAGCTTAAGCGTTAATTTAGCGTTTTGGGATATGTGCGAATACTTATATCGCCAATTTTCGACAGTTTGGTTTGGGTCGAACTCCGGCCTTTCAGGAATGACGCTGTTCGGCCATGTGCGGACATCCGTTAACTTGTCACACTCGTAAAATTATCGTCGGTAACACTTCTAAAAGCAGACGTTCACAAGAAATAGCTCCCTCGACCTAAGCATCAACTGAAAGGGTATTGAGCCAAATCATCATTGCGCACCGCAAATCGCTACGAAAATTCAAAACTGCGCGGAAGTCGCTGGGTGTGCTAGGCACGATCAGCGCCAGATTCCCCGATGGTAGCCGAAGTTTACCGTGTTTTTTAACCCACCTAAACGCCAGCTTTCTCTTAATAGTTGCCTTATCAATAAATCAAATTCCTTTGATGAGCTATATTTCATGGGCATTTGACTGTTCAGGAGCATTGAATCGCAAAGACGAAGGACGTGCTGCACGTCCCTCGCTCACTCTTGATTACTTGCGTGGTGGGTTATTACCGCGGCCAGGGCCAGATGGATTGCCAGTTTTGCTAGGGGCGTTTTCAAGATTTGTGTGCATGGTATATCTCCAAAATTGACCTCGGATTGATAATGTATGCGTAAGTCCGAGGCGTACCTCACGCTATACCTGATAATGAGTTATTCGGAAGAACTGACTATCCAGTTTTCGATTTTTTTAATTAATTCGTCCATGTTTTCTATACGCCACGGCACAGGGTCGAATTTATTTTCTACATTCTCTTCCACGAGCTGAATGCGATACTTATGACCATAAAAAGACATGTCCGAAGAGGGCAGCGTTTGAACGCTTCCTGGAATTAAAACTATGTTGATTGAGTTATCTCCTGTCCTGTGGATCATCCAGCATTCAGCAGGATACCTTTGAAGATAAGGAAGGATGAACGTTTGCAGATCGCTTATTAGCCAATTTTGAACTAGATAATGACTTTGGCCCTCTTGCTGATAAGCCGTCATCAATTCTTCGGGAATTTCATCAAGATGACCGGTTATCACTTTCATTTCGCCATCTACCTCATCAAGCCCCTTGCCAGTGACTATCAGGCGCAGTCGATGTAATTGGCTTGGAGCCTGTTTGCTATCAAAACTGGTCACGAAGTTTGCGATCGAATTGGCCCAATTTTGTAGATCTCTGAGAATGTATTGATCTTTCCATGTCGTTCCCCAGCGGATTCCTTTGTCTTCAAAAGGATGGCAGCGTGTAAAATCAATTCGCATTAATCGGGGACTAAATTCTGCTCGTTTTATCTCCATGCGGCACCAAGGCATGTCTTGGAACATCCGAATGGAACTGTCACTTGGCGAAGAAGCTAAATAATCATCTAACAGCTCTGTAATAAGATTGATAAGCCTTGTTTCTCCTTGAACAATTTCTGTCCGATTGCATGCTGAACTCACAATGATTAACCAGTGCCCAAGGACATTGGCGGGGTCTAAAAGCTCTGTTTCGGACAAGCCAGTAAGCGCTTTCAACTCAGCTATTTCAGAAGGGTTTCGGCTTAATTGACTTGCTTCTATCCGTGCGCCGATATCTTTAGCGAGCGTTTCAATCGCCTTATCAGTGGAATCTGAAGAATTTTCATAGCTTTTAAATTCATGTTTTAATGCTTCGTTCTCGCCTTTTTGAACCTGCTCGTTAAGCAAATTGACAATTTTTTTTAGGTATTCCAAAGGTTCTGGTAGTTCTAAGCCTTGGAGAACTCGAACAGAAACTTTGAAGATTTCCGCCAAGGCCTCAGCTTTTTTCCTGCTGGTTTGGCCGGTTCTTTCGATTCGTTGATAGGTAGAGATAAGGCTTTGGTCACTAGTAGTGATATTTGAGTATTCTTTACCCAATGACTTGTGAAGCTCCTTAGCAATCTCAAGCTGTGTTTTACCTTTTCTCAGGCTACGTAATATCTTTTGGTCTATTTTGAATGTTGGTCTGCCCATATATCCTCCCAGATGCTTGGAAGCATGATAACAAAACCATAAATGCTGTAAATGGACATAAAAGCAGTATAAACTGAATGATATATAACTTAGAGCTCATTAATCCACAAAACACTATTGTGAATAGGACGGCAGATAGTTGTGAGTTAGCAGACATTGACTCAGGGAGGAGTCGACTGTCCGGAGAGGGTCGAACTGAGACAGTCAATGCCTGATGCAGCATAGACTCATTTTAGAAGCTGTCAGATCAAGTCCAGAGGTTTACAAATAAATAGCATTAAAACTCTTCCCAATCCGTCATTATCGGCAGGCTGTAAGCATAATTGCAGTCACCATTGAAATGGGGATAGTAATGTAGATCGGGCAATATCTTTTCGTTGTCCGACTTTTAAGCTTAATCAACGCAGTAAAGCGCACCCGTAGGATGCAATAGCGTATTGCGTCGCATGACGAGATTATCATGCGGCGCAATATGCGATAAAGCGGCTATTGCGCCCTACAGGTTGATATTCAAGTAGATAAGGAGACTCTTGTTAGCACTTAACCGCAGCAAAAGCACGCGATAATACAACTCTGGCATCGAGCATTGATTTTTTCGTATCTTCGGCGGCGTTGCTAGCCTCGGTTTTGGCTTGTTCGATACTGAGGGAATGATCCTGGATGCGAGCTGAGGCGTCTTGGGCTTGCTCGTACAATTTTTGCGCATCATCACGCATCCTCTGTGCATCATCGCGAGCCTGTTCAGCCAAGCGCTGGGAATTTTGAGTTTCCGAAAGCGCTTGTTGCAGTTGTGATAAGACAAACTCGGCCTGAGCACGAAGACCCCGTATCCTATCTATCTCTGTTTGCGCTTCACCGCGCTGTTGTTCAATTTCTTGAGCGCGACTGGCCGACTGCTCACAAAATTGGGCTGCTTGGGCGGCGTGTTCCTGAGATTGACCCACTGTCTGGCCGGTCACATAGGCGGATGTTTGAGCGTCGCTGGCAAATCGAGCGGCTTGTTGTGCTTCATTCTCCGCCTTAATGGCTGCCTGGGCTGCCGTTTGGGCGCTGCCGCTTGCATCCTGAGCGGAGTTACCGGCATTTTCAGCCTGTTGTTGGGCTTGCTCGGCACAATCTTGCGCGGTCCGTGCAGAAGCCTGGCTTTCAGTCGCCGCATGTGCGGCTGTTTCGGCGTGAGTGCTGGTTTGTTGCGCTTCATCCTCTGCCTTGCTAGCTGCCTGAGCCGCTGTTTGAGCGCTGTCATTAGCACTCTGAGCTGCGTTAGCCGCATTTTCAGCATGTATTTCAGTATGATGGAGAACTAATGCGGCTTGATGAGCGTGCTGATCAGCTTGAACTGCACGTTCGGATGCTGCTTGTGCCTGTTGTTCAGCGGCTCGTTGAGATTGTTCAGCAGACTGATAGAAATCTTCGCAACGGTTTGCCGCCTGTCTGGCGCGTTCAGCTTCTTGGTTAGCAATTTCGGATGCTTCGGAAATATATTCGGACATGAGCGTTACCTTCTTATTTGGGTAATTTATTATGGTTTAAGGCTGGTTGGATTCTAACAGTAAACGTATTGACTGAACAGCATCTTGCATTGTCTTGATTTTTATCCCTTGTTTTGCCTCTGTACGGGTCATGAATTTTTCGCCATGTAGCCGGGTAGGTCGGACAAGCTGTTTATGCCCGATCTGGCTAACGCATTTAACTGAAAAAACCGACGCTGATAGTGGTAAGTTTTGGACGCTTTTTTACGCTCTTAGTTCACGCGGGACGATCCAGCTCAGCATGAACCTATTCCTGTCTTCATCTAATCTTAATCAAACCAACAGGTTTCCTCTCATCTTGTTTATGTAATCTTTACGCTGTCGTAACGAATTGTGCATAAGGTTGTGTCGCGATGACTTTTGAGATGAGCGATTTTGACCGTTCATCATTGAATACAGACAGAATAAGGATATTAGCGAATATGTCACTCGCTTGAATGAGTAATATCGCGGGTTACGCTCCATCTGGAATTTCACGCCGTAGTCAATTGTCCTCAGTTTCAGTTCTAGTCATTCATAAAGGCGGCAACCAAAGCCATTTCTAAACTATGTTATTAAAGTACCTTCTGACGTATTTAACTGGAAAAACCGACGCCGGGAGCGGTAAGTTTTTGGATGCTTTTTACAATCAACGCACCAAACATAAATTATAAAATTTTATTTAACGATTGAAATATGCCCTTTTTTGGAGAAAAACATGAGAAAAAATAATTTAGCAACAATGTTGGTGCTTTCTGCATTAGCCACTGGGTGCGCATCTATGAGTGGCTGGCGTCCGATTGTCGATCCTCGCATGGATCAACATCCGGAAACCGCTCAGCGCGACATGGTAGAGTGTAAGGCACTGGCAGATCAAGCATCGGATATCACCAAAGAAATCGGCATGGGCGCAGGTGTTGGTGCTGTTACTGGTGCCGCTGGTGGTGCAGCTGTTGGCGCTATAGCGGGTAGTGCTGCAACGGGTGCCGCGGGTGGTGCTATTTTGGCCATTCCCGCTGGATTGTGGAAAGGTTATGAAGCCAATGAGGACTTTAAACGAGCATTCAAATCATGTATGCGTCAGCGTGGCCATACACTGGTTAACTAAAGGCAACCTTGAAAAACCGCCATTTTTGGCGAAGCAGTCTTTCCTGAAAAAACCGAAATTTCTGCTGCGGACGTACAATCAGGTAGCAAATAAAAGTGTGAACCTGATGTGCCCGCACCATATCGACACAGCTCGCGCCTGAAAGAGGGCAAAAACGATTTTGATTCCAAATGTCTTGAGGTAATCTCTTATTCTCAGGAATATTATGAACTGATGTTACGCACGTCAGTCCTGAGTCCGGCGAAAAAGCGCATCGTTCACGAACGATGCGCTTCACTGCGTTCAGCACATCCTACACACTTAGGACTCCATCAATAATAACTTCCGCTTAGGGTTCCCACGCTCTGCGCTCGTCGTTATACACAACGCTGCCCAAAAGTCGTCATCCCGGAAATAGTTATCCTGCGCCATGTCTGTCCTGAGCGTAGCCGAAGGAGGTAACTTTCGAATCAAGCAGGATGGAGCATGTTGCTCGATTCGAAACGTCCCATCTGTGTCAAAACGTTGCACGTCAGACCTTCCAGGTTTTAAAAACCTGGAAGGTCTGTATATCGCATGTTTCTCGCCTAACGACAGCCCGCAGACACTTGTGTATAAAGACGAGCGTTCTGCGTGGGAACGATGAGTTTATGTTTCGGGAAGCTATTACCGACCATATCCTTAGAGTCATTTTAGAAGCTGTCAGATCAAGTCCGGAGTTTTACAAATAAATAGCATTAAAACTCTTCCCAATCGTCATTATCAGCAGGCTGTAATTGTAATTGCAGTTTGACCGGTGAGCTTTTAACTCCACTTGTCCCGGCCAGCGTTATTTCTCTTCGTGCAGGACGATGAAAAGCATGGACCAAATTATGCGGGTTACCTTCCACTTTAAAACTGCTCATTGTGATCGCCAGATCTTGCGCCTGCTCTTCCAGCGATTCTGCGGCCGCTGCGGCTTGTTCCACCAGGGCCGCATTTTGTTGGGTCACGTTATCCATTTGAGCGATGGCTTGATTAACCTGTTCGATGCCGGAACTTTGTTCGGCGGAGGCGGCGGTGATTTCAGCCATCATACTGGTAACGCCGCGGACCGATGCGACAATTTCTTCCATTGTCAGCCCAGCTTGGGTAACCAGCTTGCTGCCGCCTGAAACTTTGCCTACCGAATCATTAATCAGGTCTTTAATTTCTCCTGCGGCCGTCGCGGCGCGCTGCGCAAGGTTGCGCACTTCCACGGCCACCACGGCAAAGCCCCGACCTTGATCTCCGGCGCGGGCGGCTTCCACCGCAGCGTTGAGGGCGAGAATATTGGTCTGGAAAGCGATGTCGTCGATCACCGAGATAATGTCCCCGATCTTGCGTGAAGATTCGTTGATGTCGTCCATCGTCATCACGACCTGGCTGATCACTTCAACGCCTTTGCCCGCGATGTCGGAGGCGTCAACGGCGAGCCGGTTGGCCTGTTGGGCGTTTGCCGCATTATGCTGTACCGCGGAGGTCAATTCTTCCATACTGGCGGCGGTTTGTTGCAGGCTGGCGGCTTGCTCCTCGGTGCGATGGGACAAATCATTATTGCCTGCGGCGATTTCTTTAGACGCGGTATTAATGCTGTCGGTGGTCTTCTTGATTTGGTTAATAATGGCTTTAAGCTTTTCCACGGTGGTATTGGAGTCATCCTTGAGTTGTCCAAAGGTGCCGGAATAGTCGTTGGTGATGGTTTCGGTCAAGTCGCCGCGAGACAGCGCTTCAAGGACGCGCACCACTTCATTGAGGCCGGATTCGCTGGTTTGCATCAGTTGGTTGATGCCGACGCTCAGTTCGCAGAAGAAGCCTTCCTTGCCCTCTAAGTCGAAGCGTTGGGTAAAGTCGCCCCGTACTGCGGCATCCACTACTTTGGCGACTTCCTGTTCAATACCTACTTCGGCCGTTCGATCTTTCCATTCCACCACTACGCCGAGTTTCTCGCCGCGTTCATTAGTGATGGGATTGGCGACCAGATAAAAAGTGCGTTCGGCGATAGTAATCTCGCTTCGTAAAGTCGAACTGAATTGTGCCAGCAATTCTTTCTGATGCGCCGGTTTTTTGTGAAAAGAGTCGATGCTCGCCCCCAACAGTTTGTCGAAATCGAAATGCGGCATGGACTTGCGAATGTCGGTTTCGGCCAGCCTCAGCATATTATGCACAGCCGGGTTCATGTAGATGATAGTGCGCTCATTGTCGGCGATCATCACGTTTGCACTGATGCAATCCAATGCTGTCTTGATGCGCAGGGCTTCGTTGGCTATTTGGCGATCCGCGGTTATGCGCTCAAGCAGTTGTTGCTGCATGTTTTTCATGGTTGCCAGCAAACTGCCGCTATCGTTTCGTTTAATGGCTATAGCATTATCCAGTTTGCCGGAAGCGATGTTTCCGGCCAAATCGGCAACATCGCCAGGCTCGCCGCCCAATTGACGAATAATGCCGCGACTGATTAATGCTGTTAATGCTACGGCCGCCGCAACGCTGAAAGCGAAAATGCCGATCAGGATGAGGCTGTACAAATGGATGGTGTTTCGGGCTTGCGCCTCATCCGTTGCATTGCGAGCCGTGGTAAGCTGCACCACTTTATCAACAGCGATACGGTGCTGTTCGTAGGCGCGGCGCATTTTTTGGAGGCTGGCTTGCGATGCGTTGCGGTCTTCTGCCTGGATGGCAGGCAGGAAATGATGGTCGGCTTCAGTATAAAAGTCTTGCGCCGCCTGGTAAGAGGTTTGAAGCAGGGGAACATGGAGCTCCTGTTCCAAAGCTTGGCCTAACCAGTAACTATGGCGGGACTCGTATTCCGTTTTTAGTGATTGAAAACGCGTCACCAAGGCGCTGATTTCAGCAGGGTCGGCAGCTTGCGTTAATTGCAGCGTTACTAGATAGGATTCGATGATGTACTCAGGCGGCGGCAGAATATCGGCAATAATATCTTTGCCCTGAACAATGCGTTGGTAAATGGGGCCATTAACATTAAGCGTGTTCATGGCTTTGAAGGTTGCGAAACCGAACAGCGAAAAACCGATGACCAAGGTACTCAAAATGATCGTAAAACGCATTTTGATCGTTAACAGACTGGGATTTTTCATCTTATTTAACATGATGCACACCTTTTTTATTTATGATGGGATTGTTACGTGCCGGTTATGCCGAATCTCAGGGGTGTGTTCGTCGCCCAACCCAAGCGATTAGAAGCGTCGCCGGAACCGGTCGGCCACTTCAATTAAGTAGAATGATCAATAGGCCCATCCATGCAGGATCAGCGTGAATATTGATTTTCCACGAGCGGGACGGGGGTTGCACCCCCGTCCCTAGCGTTTTCGATAACTACTGCCATATCTTCATCCGTCAAACGTTTCGGACGGGGTTGCAAACCCCGTCCGGCCACATTTGCAAATTAAGCGCTATTCTTCGGAGCCGTAACATTTGGGGTAATCGATGCACACCTCGCAAGAGGGGACGCGGCACAGGTACAAGCCTTCCGCTTCGCAAAGCTGCTTGTATATGAACTTTTTCCATTTCATGTTCTTGTCATTTTTTGCGGCTAATTCGGGAAAGTTGTATTGCAGCATGGCGCTCAATTGCGAGCGCGACCAGAGGCCTAAATCCTGCCATAAGTGATCGCTGCCCAGACTGCCGGCTACGATAACGCCTATGATCCAGTCTATTTCGATAATATCGGGCTTGCTGAAATGCTTGAGCAGGTTAACCAGGTCATCTTTTTCCAGCATTCGGCTAAAGTCCAGCTTGCTACCCGATGGCGCGTGATCCGGAATGCTGGTGCCGGGAAAAAGACGGTTTGTTAGCGCGTTAAACTGCCCGGACTCCAACCCCATCGTGTCAGGCAAAACGCCTTGCCCGGCACACCAACTGGCGGTCATGCAGGCCAGCCATTCATGATTGGGACTCATCATGGACTTGGGCTTTAGCCGGGCATAGATCTGCTCCCGGCTATCCTGGAGTTGGAGAGCGGCAGACATGATTAATATTCGACCAGAATATCTTCATCCCTGACTATCATCTGGCAAGCCAAGCGCCAGGGCGACGGTATATCGTCAACAATCATTTGCTCCATTTCTTCTTTGCTGATTTTGCCGCTAACGCGCAGTACTTCTTTTTCTTTTTCGGTTAAAGGGCCGCCCATGCGTTGGTGCTTTTGATCGACACTGCTGACTTTTACCAGGCAGGTGCCGCATTCGCCATCTTCGCATTCGTAATTGATCGGGATTTTGTTTTCCCGGGCCAGTTTCAGCAGTGTTTCGGTATGACTGCCTGCTACGGCGTAGACGGTTTTATCCCGGTATTCGGGATTTGAAAAAGTAACTAAAGCCATGATTTACTCCTTATGAGTGTGATGTGTTGTCGCATGTTTCCGCGTGGGGATTCATCGACGATAATTCTTATCTGCATTCCCACGCAGAGCGCTCATCTTTATACACAAGTGCCGTCATCCGGTAAGGATGACGGAACCATCTCCGCTCCTGTGCAAGCCTATATCCATCGTTACGCATTGAAGATGACTTATTGCTGCGGGAGTGCAAGCTTTGCTTGCGCTTGCAGGCGAAGCCTGCACTCCAGCTATCAGTAACTTCCTTAAAAAACCTTTGCGCTGGTTCCCGGACAGGGGATTTGGGAATCAACGAAAGATGTGTATAACGATGAGCGCGGTGCGTGGAATGAGAAACGTGTGTTTTTAAACCGGCCGGACCTTGATTGTTCCGCCCAGCACTTGCGCTTGGCACGCCAGCCGATTATGTTTACCGGCCATGTTTTCGCGCAGGACTTTATCTTCAAGCACAGACGGTTCGGCCAGATTGTTCCAGCCTTCGGTGACTTTCATAATGCAAGTACCGCAGTCGCCTTCGCGGCAGCCGTAAGTAATACCCGAACCGACCTTTTCGGAAATCTCGATCACCCGGGTGCCCGCAGGGGCCGAAACGGTGACATTAATATCTTCAAAGGTAATTGACGCTTTCGCCATTGCTACTCTCCTGATGTGTTAAAAAAATATTAAGCAAGATCGGCCATATCGATCGTTTTGGGCTGTCTTAAACCCATTAGATCCTGTGCCATTTCATGCCCGAATTCACGACAGATTTCGATTTCTTCCTCGGTCGGAATTAACTTAATGCGTATTCCCGGAATGGGCACACGCAATTTGAGACCGCGCAAGCGATCTTCAACCATTTTCACGCCTTCCCCGGTCCAGCCGTACGAGCCGAAAACGCCGCCCAGTTTCGATTTGAGATTGATGACCGCCAGTGAGGACAATAAGTCCCACACCGGTTTAACCGCATCGCCGTTAATGGTCGGCGTACCGAACAGGATGCCGTCCGCGCCTTCTATTAAGTCGACAAACGGCGCTATTTCACTGCCTTCCAGGTCGTATAACGAGACGCGCACATGCTCCACAGCCATCGCGCCTTCATAAATGGCTTCGGCCATGCGCCGCGTATTGCCGTAGGAACTGATATAAAAGATCAACAAGGTTTTTTCGCCCGCGCTGATTTCGCTTTGCAACGCCGCTGTTGATAATTCGCGATAACGCTGCACATACCGTTGCGGTTGGTCGCGTAACAGCGGGCCATGCGCAGGCAGGATTTTATTGAGCGGCAGCAAAGGTTCAATCAGGACCAGCGCCCGATTCACATACTCTTTAAACGGCCGCATGATGTGGGCATAGTAGTATTCAAACGAAAAGCGAAAATCGCCGACTTCATCGTTAAACAGCCGCGCATCGCAAAAATGGCAGCCGAACACATCGCCAGAAAACAGGGTTTTTTCTTCCACTAAATAAGTGCATTGCGTATCCGGCCAGTGCAAATAAGGGGTGTGGAAAAACGTTAAGGTGCGATCGCCCAGCGAGACCTTGTCACCGGTAAAGACCGGCGTAAAATCGAACGCATCCTGTTTTAGCAGGGCTTTGAGCATGGATTGGGCTTTCTGGGAAATATACAGCTGAGCTTGCGGCGCGCGGCGCATCAGTTCGGGCAATGCGCCGGTATGATCGGGTTCAAGATGATTCAGGACGATGACTTTAATTTCGTCATAACGCGCTACCGATTCCAATCGGGCAAAAAAATCATTGGCAAAGTTTTCCTTGACGGTATCGATGATGGCAACGCCCTCGCTGCCCCTGACCACATAAGCGTTGTAACTGGTGCCGTTGGCGGTTTTTAAGATGATGTCAAAGGTGCGTAGCGACGGATCGAGCGCACCTATCCAATGAACGCGTTCGGATAACGTAACTGCCTGCGGTACGCCGTCAATAGATAAGACCGGAGGTTTACTCATGACCGCAACTTGCTTGTGCAAGCGGGCGAGGGCAGCTTTCTATATCCTGATGAGGCTGGATTTCTTTTAAGCCGATCCAGTTATCGACCGCGTACTGATCGAATCCCGCCATCACTCTATCGCCGACTTGCATTAAGGGGCGACGAATTAACAACGGATTTTTCACCATCAGCGCTAACGCTTCATGCTCTGTCAGGTTATCAGGTTCAATCTCGCCCTGTTTGATGGCCGGGGCGCTGTAATTGAACCAATTCCGTACCGCCAATTTACCGAAAAAAGTGCGCAAGCGGTCAGGCTGCCAGGCTTCAGTCAATAAATTCAGCGCCACAACCTGATGGCCCGCCGCAGCTAATAATTTCTTTTGCCGGGTATTGTTAATGCAACCGGGTTTTTCGTAGAAAGTGACAGTAGCCATCAGGATGTCCTCAATCAGTGGCCCTGCAACTCGGCCATTGCTTCCGCCATTCTTTCCGGCGGAATGCCGGTTAAAGAGCCTGGCAAGTTAATAGGCTCGCCCAATGAATTCAATATCGCACCTTCAATAGGGCAAATACTGGCACATTGATAAACGGGGAAGTCGCCCTCGCATTCGGTGCATTTTTTGCTGTTAACCAAAAAATGCGGTTTAGCCTCATAAATGGCTTTACTTGGACAAACCGGTTCGCAAGCATAGCAATTAACGCAGGATTCAATAATTTTTACTGCCATGACAGGCTCCTAAAATACTATCGTGTGGGAATGTAGAACCGTGGACTGTGTTAACACCATGGACAGCGACTTAAAACAGATTAATTCACCACGAAGGCACGAAGTACGCGAAGTTTTTAACTTAGTTTTTCTTCGTGTACTTCGTGTCTTCGTGGTGACATGTTTTTAAGTCGATGTTTTATGGGATTACACTAACCTACGCACTGGCCCTAACTGAATCTTTAGCCTCATCCAACTTACCCGCTGCCGCCATCTCTTTGTAAACAGCCAGCACGGCTTCTTCGATGGGTTCCATTGCATGTTCGCCGTTGGGTGCGATTCCGGCCGCTTCAAGTTGCTCCCAAGGTTCATAACCGACTTTCGAACACAATACCGCTTCGCATCCTGCCAAAGCGCGTATGGTCAGTTGCAAAGTGCTTTCGCCATCGCCGCAGGTGCTGTCGCCGCCGCAATATTGGTCGGCTTTGCGATGACTGATAAAGCGCACACCGTCCGGCGAGGCTTCATAAATCAGGAATTCTTTGGCATGACCGAAGTGCATGTTAATCACGCCTTGCCCGCTGGTGGCTACGGCCATTAGCACCGGGCGCGTAGTGAGCTTGGGTTCTTCTTTAAGTTGCTGTGCCTTTTGGGCTTTTTCCAAACGTTTACTGTCCATCTCAGCCTGTATAGCGACATGAATCACTTTGCGTTTTTCCATCGCCGCCTGATAGTCGATGTCCATCTCTTCAATCTTGTCCAGCGTAAACTCGTCGCCCCGATCTTCGCCCAACAAGCCCACCGCATCGGCGCGGCATTGACGGCAATGACGCATCATGTTCATATCGCCGGAACAGCTGTCTTGCAGGTCTTGCAATTCATCGGGGGTAGGGCCGCGTTGCCCCATCACACCGTAGAAAGTGCCATGTTCGGCTTCGGCAATCAGCGGCATCACGTTGTGCAAAAATGCGCCTTTGGATTTTACAACGCGACTCACTTCCGCCAAATGCTGATCGTTTATACCGGGAATCATCACCGAGTTGACCTTAACTAAAATGCCTTTGGCAATCAGCATTTCCAAGCCTTTTTGCTGCTGTTGAATCAGTATTTTTGCGGCTTTTACGCCGGTAATGCGTTTATTGTTCCAGTAAATCCACGGATAAATCTTCGCGCCGATTTCAGGGTCAACGCAATTAATCGTGATAGTGACATGATCGATATTGTGCTTGGACAATTCCTCTACCGAATCGGGCAGCGCAAGACCGTTCGTTGATACGCATAATTTGATGTCCGGCGCTTCTTCGCTTAAACGGCGGAAGGTTTCGAACGTACGTTCAGGATTGGCTAACGGATCGCCGGGACCGGCGATCCCTAGAACGGTCATTTGCGGAATAGTAGCCGCCACCGCCATGGTTTTTTTAACCGCTTGATCCGGCGTAAGCACCTCAGAAACGACGCCGGGACGCGATTCATTACTGCAATCATATTTACGATTACAGTAATGGCACTGGATATTGCAAGCCGGAGCAACAGCAACATGCATACGAGCAAAATAATGATGGGCATCTTCCGAATAACACGGATGATTCTGTACCTTCTCCCGTATCGAATCAGGCAATGAATCCATTTGATTGTCGGTTGTACCGCATGAACTGGCTGCACAGCCGCCTTTAGCCTCAGGGGCATCGTTTAATACTGGTAATTGCATCGCATTGACCTCGTAAGTTGTGTTTACTCAAAGCAAATGCACAGGTCATGCCAATGGCAGTATTTTATTTTATAGTGTTGATTTATAGGGTTATTGTTTTGGTTGGTGGGTGTTATTGTTGCAAACGCAACAGTCATGTTTTTAGGTTTTGTAATGAATGGCACAATAGCTTGGGTGATGGAAAAATAACTGTAATTTTATGCCTTGTTGACAAACTACCAGCGCATTCATAACATGCTGGCAAGCTGCATTCACTTATAACAAGGAGCAAATATGAGCAACCTGTCTATACGCGGAATAGATCCCGATCTGGCAACAACCCTTAAACAGCAAGCGCAAGCAAGCGGAAAGAGTGTTAATCAACTGGTGCTTGATGTATTGAAAGAACATACAGGGCTGCATAAAAAAAAGCATTTCACCCAGGAATACCACGACTTGGATTTTCTTTTTGGAAAGTGGACGGATAACGAATTTCAAAAAATTCAGGGCAAAATTGACAGTGAATCCCAAATTGACGATGAGCTTTGGAAATGAACGCTCTATTGATTGATACCAATATCTACTCCCACGCAATGCGAGGTGATAGCGAAATAATCGAGACTCTTCGGCAAGTCGCCCATATTGGCATTACCGCAATCTCAATAGGCGAGCTGCTTTCCGGTTTTAAGGCGGGGAATAAAGAAAAAATCAACCGACAGGAACTCAACCGGTTTCTTGATTCTCCCAGAGTCACGTTATACTGCATTGATGAAGAGACAGCTGAGTATTACTGTTTGATTCTCGATCAACTAAAAAACAATGGAACGCCAATCCCTACCAATGACATTTGGATTGCCGCCGTTGCTTTTCAACAAGGTATGCCGATTTATACAAAAGACCAGCATTTCACCAAGATTAAGGGATTGCTACTCAGGTGATTCATTGCACAGAAGAAATACCAATTGTTACCTACACAGGAAAAAGATTAATGAGTATAAAACTTGAAAGAGGAGCCAATGTTTCATTAACAAAACTGGCACCCAAAGCTACTGCCTTTTTTATTGGGTTAGGTTGGTCGAGCAGTCAACAAATCAGCGAAACATTTGACATAGATGGCAGCTGTTTTTTGCTTGATGAAAAGAACCATGTTCGTAGCAACCATGATTTCATTTTTTACAATCAACAACAGGATTTCGATAAAGCCGTTTATCTAATTGAAGAATTTGAACAAATGCATAAAGGGAACGATAAAACTGGATTCAGTATTGATTTGAGCAAAATTCCTACTGGAATAAGCCATGTTGTTTTTTGTCTGACTATTCACAATACAGAAGAAAAACATCAGAATTTCAATATGCTAGATTGGGTGCAATTACGACTTGTAGAGCAGGAAACGCTTGAAGAAATTGCTCATTTTCGTTGCGAACAGGAATTTGATCAAGAGACTGCTGTTTTGATTGGGGAATTTTATCGTTATAACAACGAATGGAAGTTTAAAGCCATTGGCCAGGGCTATATCAATGGTTTAGGCGCATTAGCTGAAAACTTTGGCGTGTTACTTGATGAAGTTGCATCCACTACAGCAGCGACTACTGATAACGATAATGAATTGGTTATAGCCAAAAAGAAACGTAAAACAACCAAAGAAATAATTGCTGAACAGATAGAACTTATCAAATGCAAAATGAAACCGATCATGCCACAAATTACCACTTCGTTTGCAAACAATATTAACGAAAGTAATACCCGCCTTGTTCTTGATAGAATTTTTCAGGATGTTCTTGGCTACGCCATTGATGAAATTAAAACTGAACAAAAAATTCAAGGTCGTGCTGCTGATTATGTACTCTCACCGGATGGTCAGGATACTATAGTTATTGAAGCCAAGAGAGCAGGTACCCCGCTACGACAAAAGCAAATTTTTCAAGCTACTTCTTATGCTGCATATTCGGGCATACACTGGGCAATATTAACTAATCTCACCGAATGGCAATTTTATAAAGTTTCTACCATTGATAAAGTTGATCCGCATTTGGTTTTTTCCATTGATTTACAGCGTGGATTAGATGATGAAAACGCTTACAACCTAATGTTAATTTCTAAATTTGGGGTGCTTAGAAAAAGTCTTATAGATAAAGTCTGGCTTAAGAAAGTTTGTCTAAGAGTGGAGACCCTAATTGGTGCTATTTTGAACGATGAAGTAATCAGTAAAATTCGTACCATCATCGTAAAAGAAACTGGAGGACAAATTACCAATGAAGAAATTAAAAAAGCTATTGAAACTGATGTTTTAAAAATTTAGCCTTTATTGCCGGGTTATACCGGTTGTTCTTCTTCTGGTTCTCAATCTCCTTGATTGGGAACCAGCCAGCCATGTAGGTGGGCATGCTTTTTATGCCCAATATTTCGAAGCTTTAATATAGAGATGGGTTTCGCGTTTGCTCACCCCGTGCCATCGCCGGACACCGGAACGTTGGGCAACGAAAAGTTGTTGCCCAACCTACAAGACTATACAATCTCAATACAGGCTTTATTGTCGATAATTAACGCTTGTTCAATGGCTTGCTTATTGTCTAGCAAGGTTTTTATAGTTGTCGTTTTCGAATGATTGCCCATCTTGAGCCAAACAATCTTGGGAGGTTGCCCATGAATCAGGCCCATTTCGTAAAAATCTGCATCCTGAGTGGCGATGACGTAGTCGTTATCAATGGCATATTGGCGAATGACATTATCATTGACATGCTCCAGACCGATCAAAGTCACCTGAGTTGAACCAGGATAGCTGTCTTGGATGAACGGTACGATCCGCCGTGACAGGTTTTCGTCAAGCAATAGTTTCATAACGCTTTGATGATTACTGATTGGCGCTCCCTATCGGCTGCAAATTGCAGGCAGGCGGTAATATCGTCATCCGTTAATTCCGGGAAGTCTTCGACAATTTCAGTACGGCTCATGCCATCGGCCAGCCAGGAAAGCACATCATAAACGGTAATCCGTAAACCTCTAATGCACGGCTTGCCGCTACGTTTGCCGGGTTCAATGGTAATCATGTTGTGATAATCAATGCTCATGGCTTTGTACTCACTTGGGGTTCGGTTGAATTACATTATATCCCGTTGATTAATAAATGGGATAACAACCCACCTCAAGCTACATCATGATACCAATCCAAAAGCTCTTCACCGCCCCAGTTTTCCGCATCGCCGGGGATGTGTTCATCGGTTTGATAGAGCGTCATTTGTCCGGGCTTGGGCGAGGTTACCAATAAGCTTTCTGCATAATCAACTGAACAGCCTTGTTTGCCGGTTTCATCTTTTAGCCATTGCGTTGCCATCGCGATGGCTTCTTGCCTAGTTTCACCAAAGCCGAAGACGGCATAATCGTGTTGCACATATAAAATAGTCATTGTTGCTCCAAATGCTTTGGGGAGTTATTGATTAAATTTTTTGATTCACCACGAAGACACGAAGTTGATATTTATTCTTCGTGCTCTTCGTGCTCTTCGTGGTGAAAAACCTGCTCAAAGATTCCTTAAATCTGCTTCATCGTAATATCCAAGGTCAAAATCCGATAAGCGATTTGCCTCGGCGTCATATTCAGCAGGCGTGCGGCTTTGGCTTGTACCCAGCCGCTTTGCTCCAATGCGGCGATGACCCGTTCCCGGTCATCCATGTTTTCATCATTAAAATCAATCGCGGGTGATTTTTGCGGTTTATGACTGATAGCCGTGCCGATTTCGTCTTCCAGGCCGGTGCTGACCATCACGTCGCGATCGATGATGCCGTTCGGGCTCATGATGGCGGCGCGTTCCAGCCGATTTGCCAGTTCGCGGACGTTGCCGGGCCAACTGTGCTTCATCAATATACGTATCGCGCTTTCCTTGATTTCCAGCGGTCGGCCGCCTTGCTGCTGTGAAATCCTGCCGAGCAGGAATTCGGATAACTCCGGAATGTCCTCAGTCCTGTCGCGTAATGCAGGCATGAAGACCGGCATGACGTTAAGGCGATAATACAAATCTTCCCTGAATTCGCCTTTGGTCACTTCTTCTTCAAGGTCGCGATTGGTGGCTGCAATGATCCGCACATTAACCTTGATGGTTTGGGTGCCGCCGACCCGTTCGAATTCGCCTTCCTGCAATACGCGCAGCAGTTTGGCCTGGAACGAGGCGGAAATTTCGCCGATTTCATCGAGAAACAGGGTGCCGTTATCGGCCAGTTCAAAACGGCCTTTGCGTTGGCTGACCGCGCCGCTAAACGCGCCTTTTTCGTGGCCGAATAATTCTGACTCCAATAAGGTGTCGGGCAGGGCGGCGCAGTTCAGTTTTAAAAACGGCCCGCCGGCGCAGCCCGAGTTAAAGTGAATCGCATTGGCGACCACTTCTTTACCGGTGCCTGATTCGCCGCGAATTAATACCGTGGTGTTCCATTTTGCAACCTGGCGAATCAAATCGAACACTTTCAACATCGGCGGCGAATGCCCGATGATGTTCTCGAAGCTGTAGTTCTTGATCAGCGCCTGTTTGAGTTGATCCCGTTCGCTTAACAGATTGCGCTGTTTGCGCTCGATGACCCGCAACATTTTGACGCTTTGCGCAATCAGGTTGGCGATCATCTCCATAAAGCGGGCGCGCTCGCCCAGAAATTGACTGTTATCCGGTTGGGCGGCCAGCACGCCGATGGTGTCGCCTTCTTCTATATAAATGGGCGAGCCGATAAAAGGCAGTTCGGGATCGTACAAACCCAGACGGCCTAAAAAACGCGGCTCTTCGGACACTTTTTCAATGACGATGGTGCTGCCTTCGTCAAGGATGGCGCCCATCAAGCCTTCGCCGGGATTGTACCGGACCGGTTCGGTAAATTTACCGGCGCCGTTGGTATGGACGACGCTGACAATCATGCTGTTACTTTCAATTTCCCGCAGCGTTATCATGCCGGAACGCATGCCCGACCGTTTGTGCAGTATCTCCAAAACCGCCTGTAATTTGGCATGCAAATCGTGGGTGCTGTTTAATACCTGACTGATGATATACAAAGTATCAAGTTCAGCTTCGATCAGTTGTATACGCTCAGCCATTCTCTACCCCCTTAAAGACCTGTTTGTGCAGAGGAAAACTGATTTTGAACCGGCAGCCTTGATCGCAGTCCGGGTCTATTTCAATAAAGCCCTGATGCTGGTTGACAATCTCCTTGGCCATCACCAGTCCCATACCGGCTTGGTTGCCGCCCATGGCGCGCGTGGTATAGAAAGGTTCAAATACTTTGGCGCGTTTTTCAACCGGGATACCGGCGCCGCTGTCTTCAATGCTGACATAAATCAAATCGGCATCGGTGTCGGTAGTGATTTTGAGCCGTTGTTCTCCGCCATCCGACTCGCAGATGGCTTCAATCGCATTGTCTATTAATTGCTTGAATAAGATGCGCAGGCGGTTCTCGGAACCCAGCATGGTCGGTAATTTTGACAAGGGTTGCCAATGCACTTCTATATCGTTACTACAGATCCGTTGGTTATTGAGCAACAACACTTCATGCAGAATCTGGTTGATGTTAACCGGAATAACCGCCGTTTGCAGAATCTCGGGAATACATTTTTGCATGGTCGCAACCGCTTCTTCCCCGGATTGCTGGATCTGTTGCAGGATTTGTAACAGACCGGCGTGTTGATCGTCCCGCCTGTGTCGTAAAATTTGTTCGGCCGCCCTAATTTGGTTCATCGGCATTTGAATTTGGTGCATCGCGCCCAGCAATGTTTCCCTGATGCCGCGCACCCGTTCATCCTCAGCCATAATGGTTTTTAAGGTCTGAATATGCAACTCTTCCATCTGCCTGCGTTGCCGGGTGATGTCTGTTAAGGTCAGTATCAGGTACTGTTTGGATGCATTCTCAAAAAAGGCATCGGCATTCACCTCATTTTCTACAAACCAGTTTCCGGCGCAAGAAAACCAACGGGTTCGCTGGCTGCCCTTGCTTTCTACTTTAAACTCGCGGTTATTAAAACCCTGTTCCTTGCTTTGCAGCTGCGACCATAAATCGCCCATTTCCTCCCGCAGCAATCGTAAAAAATAAGTTGCAGGCTCGCCTTTATCAAGATCGCTGACCAGCGCTTTGTAGTTATGATTATCCAGGATAACCCTGTCCTGATCGTCAATGACAACCATGGCGATGGGCGATGAATTGATGACCGACTCGATCAATAATTTCTGGTTGATGACCTTTTTTTCGGATTCGTACGCTTGGGTAATATCCCTGTGCATGCCGATGTAATGAGTGATGGCCCCGGTTTCATTTAACATCGGGGCAATGGTCAAATCGGACAGATAACGCTGCCCGGATTTATGCCGGTTGCATAAGGTTCCGCGCCATATTTTCTTGCTGCTGATGGTGCGCCATAAATCGTGATACACCTCTTTAGGTGTGTGTTTGTCCGATAATAACGATTCGTTTTCGCCCAGAATATCTTCAGGCCGGTAACCGGTGACCCGGCAAAATTCTTGATTAACGTAAAGAATTTTAGCTTTTTTATCGGTAATGGAAATGGCTATCGGCACCTGTTCAACCGTTTCGGCAAACAAGCTGTACAGCATCTTGTCGCCATAGCCTTCACCGAATAAATCAGGTGCAAGTTCGCCGATGACGTTCGCCATGTTGGTATGCGTCTGTAAAAATCGCAATGAAGTTTTTTTCATGTGTTATGGCCGGGTGTGAGAGTGCTTTAAGGTAGCTTTATAAAATAACCTAGCAAATATAAAGCCAACATTAATGCGAATGTCTTGCTGATAACTCAATCTGTCATGCTCCAACCTTGTCTGTAATACAAGGCTACGAAGTAAGCGGGTTCATGAATCATAGGATATTGTAAGGTTTGCGACAAAATATTTTTATCGATGTCGATATGTATCACTTGTAACAGTTTTCATGCACTGATTTGGGCGGTTTTGTGCAGAGAGCTCGGGCGACAAACTTGCTGCGTCTGCACATTCATCGAATTGGCATAATTGATGCTTTGACCTTGCAAACAACCCTAAAAACAGCCTGGAAAAACAGTGAGTGAATATCTTCTTCTTTTATTAGGTACGGCTCTGGTCAACAACGTGGTTCTGGTTAAATTTCTCGGGCTGTGTCCGTTTATGGGGGTCTCGAAAAAACTGGATTCGGCATTGAGCATGGGCTTGGCAACCACCTTTGTATTGACCTTGGCCGCGATGACCAGCTGGATGCTGGAACACTTTATTCTGGCGCCTTTTAATATCCAGTTTTTGCGGATACTCGCTTTTATCCTGGTGATTGCCGCCGTGGTTCAGTTCACCGAAATGGTCGTGCATAAAACCAGCCCGGTGCTGTATCAGATACTGGGGATTTTCCTGCCGCTGATTACCACCAATTGCGCGGTCTTGGGCGTGGCGTTACTCAATGTGCAAGAGCAATACGGCTTTATGCAAAGCATGATTTTCGGTTTTGGTTCTGCGCTCGGCTTTACCCTGGTGATGGTGTTGTTTGCCGGTTTACGCGAGCGCTTGGCGTTAATGGCAGTCCCGACATTATTTGCAGGCACGCCGATTGCGTTTATTACCGCCGGGATTTTATCGCTGGCATTTATGGGTTTTGCAGGGCTTTACAGCAAATGATTTGGAAATGCCTTATTAAATGCAATGGAACGCAGATGACGCAGATGAATATGATAAACACAGATAACTCATGAAAAATCTTAGGTTAATCATAATTATCAGCGTCATCAGCGTTCTATTTGTTGTTGCTGAATAGTTACCAGGAAATAAACTATGTACGTTTTATCCGCCATTGTAAGTTTAACTTTGTTAGGGCTGGTTTTAGGCTTGCTGCTGGGTATTGCCGGCAAGTATTTAAAAGTTGAAAGCAGCCCGATTGTCGATGAACTGGAAGCCTTGCTGCCCGGTTCGCAATGCGGCCAATGCGGTTTTCCGGGTTGCAGACCGGCTGCCGAAGCGTTGGCTGAGGGTAATGCGCCTGCCACGATGTGCCCTCCGGGCGGCAGCGCCCTGGCTGAACAAATCGCCGCTTTATTGGGTTTGGATCTGGATTTAAGCGACGTAAAAGAACCCGAGTTACTGGTCGCCAGAGTCAGCGAAGCCACCTGCACCGGCTGCACCCGCTGTTTTAAAGTCTGTCCTACCGACGCCATTGTCGGTGCGCCCAAACAAATTCACGCGGTCGTTGCCGATGCCTGCATCGCCTGCAAGAAATGTGTCGAAGTATGCCCGACCGAATGCCTGCAAATGCACCCGATCGAAGTGACTTTGCGTAACTGGCGCTGGGCCAAGCCTCTGAATGTTCCCGTGCAACCGATGGGAACAGGGAGTAATGCCGTATGTTAAGTTTGTTTAAAAAACCGCGTTTTCGGGGCGGCGTCCATGCAGCAGAGCATAAAACCGCGACCGCGGCACTGCCCATCGCCAGCGACTTTCCGCTGCCGAAAAAACTGTATATTCCGCTGCAACAACACGTTGGCAAACCCGCAGAGCCGGTGATTATGGTCGGCGAAAAAGTGCTGAAAGGGCAGTTGTTAGCCTACAGCCAAGGCCTGATTTCCGCGCCGGTACACGCACCCAGTTCGGGTATTATCGTTGACGTTAACGACTATCCGGCACCGCATCCGTCCGCGTTGCCTATCCGAACTATCGTGCTGGAAACCGACGGCAAAGATGAATGGATGGCAATATCGGTTGTTGACGACCCGTTCCAGCTAAACCCTGAAGAAATCAGCTTTCGTGTCGGTGCTGCGGGTATCGTCGGCTTGGGCGGCGCAACCTTTCCTACCGCGGTCAAGCTTAATATGGGCCGTGAAAACCATGTCGATACGCTGATTATAAACGGCTCGGAATGCGAACCTTATTTATGCTGCGACGACCGACTGATGCAGGAACGCGCCGGGGACATTATTGACGGTGTGCGCCTGATGCTGCACGGCATGGAAACCGAGCAGGCGGTGGTGGCGATTGAAGACAACAAACCGCAGGCCTATCTTGCGATGTTGGCCGCAGCCGAACCCTATGCACAGATTAACGTCATACAAATCCCCACCCGCTACCCGATGGGTTGGGACCGGCAATTGATCCGTTATGTCACCGGCAAAGAAGTCCCGGTCGGCTGCCGCTCATCGGAAGTCGGCGTGACTATTCATAATGTCGGCACCGCTTATGCCGTGCATAAAGCCATTCGCCTTGGGCAACCTTTGCTTGGCCGCGTTGTCACCGTAGCGGGCGGCGCTGTGAAACGCCCGATGAATGTGGAAGTGCCTTTCGGTACTTTAATTTCCGAGCTGTTCGATTTTTGCGAGGTGCGTTCGGATGAAACCGCGCGCATCATTATGGGCGGCCCGATGATGGGCGATTCCCTGCCGCACACGGGTTTACCCACGGTCAAGGCCACCAGCGGTATTCTGGCATTAACGCAAAGCGAACTTAAAAACACCGAGGAACAACCCTGTATCCGTTGCGCCAGCTGTATCAGTGTTTGTCCGGCGGGACTCAGGCCTTTGGATATGGCGAACAATATCCGCATTAACCAACTGGATGCTGCGGTGGATTTAGGCTTGAAAGACTGCATCAGTTGCGGTTGCTGCTCTTATATCTGTCCGTCGAATATTCCATTGGTGCAGTTTTTTAAATATGCCTCGGGCGAAGTCATCGCCAGACAGCAAGCGCAACATAAATCAGAGCAAACCAAGCGTTTGATCGATGCGCGCAATGCCCGTATGGAACGCATCGCCCAGCAACAACGGGAAGACGAGTTGGCTCGAATAGCGGCTAAGGCAGAGCGCGAGAGGCTGAAAGCCGAGCAAGAGGCATTGGTATGATTGCGCACATGAAACCGAGCAGTGGCGCGCATGTCGGCGCTAACAACAGTGTCAGCCATATTATGTGGCAAGTCATGCTGGCGCTATCGCCTGCGACAGCTTTCGGGCTGTTGTGTTTCGGTTGGCCGGCGTTGAATCTTTTTGTTATCACCGTGCTATCGGCGGTTGCTTTTGAAGCTTTATGTATGCGCCTCAAGGGCAGGGCGGCTAAACCCGTCATTATGGACGGCTCCGCCGTACTGACCGGCTGGCTGTTGGCCATGACACTGCCGCCTTGGGCGCCGTGGTGGATAGGCGTAGTCGGTTCCGGGCTGGCGATTATTTTAGGCAAGCAGGTTTACGGCGGCTTGGGACAGAATCTGTTCAATCCGGCGATGTTGGCGCGAGTTGCGCTGCTGATTTCCTTCCCTATCGAGATGACCACCTGGGCGAATGTATCGCCGTTGTTTTTTTCGCATTCGCCGGGGCTGGCCGAAAGTTGGCATATCACTTTTTCAGGCTTGGACAATATCGACGCCAACACCGGCGCGACTACGTTGGGTTTTATCAAAACCGAGTTTTCGCAGAACCGTTTATTGACCGACATTCTCAAAGACTACTCGGGCTTTCTTAGCTTTATCGGTTGGTCGCGCGGCAGTTTGGGCGAAACTTCGACGCTGTTGCTGGGTTTGGGCGGCGTGTGGTTAATCCGCCAAAACATCATTCAATGGCAGATTCCGGTGTCCTTATTGCTGACCGTTGCGCTGTTGGCCGGGGTTTTTCATACCATGGACAGTGAGCATTATGTCAGTCCGCTGTTGCATTTGAATTCGGGCGCGTTGATGTGCGTGGCGTTTTTCATTGCCACCGATTATGTCACTTCGCCGAATACGCCTACAGGACAGCTGGTGTTCGGTGCGGGCTGCGGGCTGCTGATTTTCGTTATCCGTACTTGGGGCGCGTATCCCGAAGGTGCGGGTTTTGCGGTGCTGTTGATGAACTCGGCGACGCCGTTGATCGATCATTATATTCGCCCCAGAATTTACGGACGCGACCGTAAAGGCAAGCCGCTTGAAATACCGAAATCGTAGAAATCGTAGGTTGGGTTAGCGTAGCGTAACCCAACAATTTTGTCGCAGAGTGTTGGGTTACGCTACCGCTAACCCAACCTACAAAGCTGCTATTTAAACCCGAGCGTAAGCCATGAAACTTGACCCAGCAACCATCGAACGCCTGAAACAAAAAATCGCCGTTTATCGGGAATTCCTGAAAAACTGGCTGGAGCCGTCGAACTTGGCACAGCTCAGGCCTAAACTGGAATTTCAAACCGGCGTCTTGGCAGGCTTCGCTTTGATTGCCAGCGTGCTGCTGGGCGTGACCAATTGCAGCACCGAAGGCACGATCCAGCGCCGACTCGATGAGGACTTAAAAAAATCGCTGGAAGAAGTCGTACCCGCCGCTCTTTACGATAACGACATGCTGCAAGACACGCTGACCATTCCGTCCGCCGAATACAACATCGGTGCGAACGAAACTACCGTTTATATCGCCAAGAAGTCCGGCAACGTCAGCGCCGTATGCTTTAAATTTACCGCGCCCGACGGCTATTCCGGCGCGATCAATATGATCATGGGCATAGACCGCGACGGCAATATTTTGGGCGTGCGGGTACTCAGCCACAAGGAGACCCCTGGCCTGGGCGATAAAATCGAAGTCGCAAAATCGGATTGGATATTGAAATTTGTCGGCCGCTCCCTGGACAACTTAGCACCGGCAAAATGGGCGGTTAAAAAAGACGGCGGCGAATTCGACCAGTTCGCCGGTGCGACCATTACCCCGCGTAAATCGGTGCAGGCCATTTACCGCGGCTTGCAGTTATTTAAAGCGCATCAAGAACAATTGATCAACCCTTGAGGGCATCGCCATGTTTTTATCGGAAACCTATCGCAAAATCGCCGCCGACGGCATTTGGAACAACAATATCGTGTTCGGGCAAAACCTGGCGCTTTGCCCGTTACTGGCAGTGACCGGAACAGCTACCAACGGCTTGGGCATGGGGCTTGCCACACTGGTGGTGATCATCGCATCCAACGGCCTTATTTCAGTGACCCGGCATTTAATCCCCAGTGAAATCCGTATCCCGATTTTCGTGCTGCTGATCGCCGCGCTGGTGACTTTGGTCGATATTTTAATGAATGCCTGGGCGCACGAACTCTATAAAGTGCTGGGTTTGTTCATTGCGTTAATCGTCACCAATTGCGCCTTATTAGGCCGTGCCGAAGCCTTCGCCTCCAAGCAGCCGGTAAGACATGCTCTGTGGGACGGCCTGATGATGGGCCTGGGTTTTCTCCTCGTGCTGGTCGCACTCGGTGCGGCAAGAGAAATCAGCGCGTCGGGCACACTGTTCGCCAATGCCTCAGTATTGCTGGGCGAATCGTTCAGGTTTCTGGAAGTCACCGTTATTCCCAATTACAAAGGCTTTTTATTAATGGCGTTGCCGCCCGGCGGATTCATCATGCTGGCTTTTTTGATTGTCGGTAAACGCCTGATCGACCAGAAAATCGCAGAAAGAAAAGTATCGGTAGCCGTATTAACCCCGGTTATTGCTGAGGAGGAATCATGAACGTCGGAGTTTGTTACGCACAAGTCGATAGACAGCTATGGATGCGCCTGGAAGTGCCGGATAACAGCACCATAGAAGAAACCATTAACCTGTCCGGTGTATTAAAACTTTATCCCGAGATAAATCTGTCCAGCCAAAAAGTGGGCATATTCGGCAAAATTGCCGCGCTGGATACGCCTGTCAATGATGGGGACAGGGTGGAAATTTATCGCCAAATCACTGTCGATCCGCAGACGGTGCAACGGCGAAGAC
>Ga0208123_100232_pt1 | contig 27691 bp, 30 predicted proteins | sample LakWasMe92_HOW11_2_FD_183914 | JGI IMG/M metagenome (GOLD analysis project Ga0208123, IMG submission 183914) | Freshwater sediment methanotrophic microbial communities from Lake Washington under simulated oxygen tension - Sediment Metagenome... | ecosystem: Environmental > Aquatic > Freshwater >... | reverse complement strand
CGTCGATGTTTAATTTTACAACGGTCAGCTTGCCTGCATATTCTTTGGCAATATCATCCAGAATCGGTGCAATCATTTTGCACGGTCCGCACCATTCAGCCCAATAGTCAACCAGTACGGGACCCGTAGCTTTAATAACAGTTTCGTTAAACTCACTATCGCTTACATGAAGGACTGAATCGCTCACACTATTTCTCCAAAAATTTAAAAACAAAACTATAGGAGGGATAAAGCCGGTAGTCAATCAATTTCAGCTGTTTTGATTTTTACGTTATGCTATAGCTTATGAACAATACACATTTAACTCAAACTCGCTTCAGCAATCTTGAACTGTCTGATTCTATCTTACGCAGCTTAAAAGATGCCGGCTTTAATCACTGCACCCCGATCCAAAGACAAGCCCTGCCTTTATCGTTACGGGGCAAGGATATTGCGGGACAAGCTCAAACCGGAACCGGCAAGACCGCCACTTTTTTGCTGGCCACTTTTCAGCATTTGATTAATGATGCCGAGCAGGACGATGCAAAAATCCAAACCGACTCTGATATAGAAACAGAAAATCCCGAGCCGAAAGCCGTTGCCAAAAGCAAGCCAATTAAATATCCCAGGGCCATTATTCTTGCGCCCACCCGCGAGCTGGCCATTCAAATCCACAAGGATGCCTTGCAACTGGGCAAGCATCTCAATCTTAAATTTGCGCTGATCTACGGCGGCACCGACTATCAAAAGCAACTGGACAGCCTAAAGTCCAATGTCGATATTATCATCGGCACGCCCGGCCGCATCATCGACTTTTACCGGCAAAACGCCTTCACCCTGGATAACGTGAAAGTCACGGTGATGGACGAAGCCGACCGCATGTTCGATTTGGGTTTTATTAAGGACATCCGCTTTTTATTGCGGCGCATGCCGCCGCCCGAACAGCGCCTGAATATGTTGTTCTCGGCAACCTTGTCCTATAAAGTCACCGAGCTGGCTTACGAGCACATGAACAACCCGGTTTTGATTCGCATCGAAACCGAAGAAGTCACCTCTAAAGCTATCCAGCAAAGCGCATTTTGCCCATCGAACGAGCAAAAAATTCCGTTATTGGTCGGCATATTGAACCAGCACAAGCCGCAACGCAGCATTATTTTTGTTAACACCAAGCGCTGTGCCGAACGTCTCGATGACACCCTTAACGCCAACGGCTACAAGACTGCCGCGCTCAGCGGCGATGTGCCGCAGGACAAACGCCAGCGCCTGCTGGCCGATTTCCAGGAAAACAAAATCACCCTGCTGATTGCGACCGATGTTGCGGCCCGCGGCCTGCACATTGCCGATGTTTCCCATGTGATTAATTACGACCTGCCGCAGGATGTCGAAGATTATGTACACCGAATCGGCCGCACCGCGCGCTTTGGCGCCAGCGGCGTCGCGATCAGCTTTATCTGCGAACAATATGCGTATTCGATGCCCGATATTGAGGAGTTCATTGGCCAGAAAATTCCGGTCGAAGCCATCAGTGCCGATCTTTTGGCCGACATTGTAAAGCCGGAAAGAAGGCCTGAAAAAGTTAAAACCGAATATCAGGGCAAGCGCCCCAATCACAACAAAAACGCGTAGATCGAATTACGACGGCATGAATGCAGATTGACGGGGCATCACGAAATGTACTCCGTCTACTATTGCAAGCGATGTTAAAGGTTTGTCCCGCTTTTTAGCGCACGCTCAAAGTATGTCCCTTCCACGCAGCCGCTTGCCATCGTTGCAATGCGCCCAATAGTTCCGGTTTGCTGCTTTGTTGTTGCACCGTTGCAGTGTCCAGTTCCAGCACCTCAAAACTACGTTTATATTTACCTTCGCTACGCGCTTCACGGGCGATTAACATTTGTTTGCCGCCGGGGATCCAGCCGGAAAATTCGATATAACCGAGCTCCGGGTTACTCGCATTCGGCGGTAAAACATGCAACACCCAGCCTTGCGCGGTTTTGCGGAACAACCATATTTCCCGCCAAGCCTCCATCGGTTGCACGGCCAATGCCAGCGCATTCTGTTCGCGATTAATGCTGATGGAGTTGCTCCACACGATGCTGTAGGTGCAGCGTTTTAACAGCTCTTGTTTGCCATCGACCAGCGCCACACAGGTTTCGCCGGGTTGCCCGCTCGCGGTTACTATGTTTAAACTTTTACCTGAATTACTCGATGCGGGCAATGCCGCCCAGCGGCTGGCGCTCGCACGCATCAGGGTATCGTTGTAAGCACTTAAATCATCGTCGGGCAGTTCTTGGGCGTTGACACCGGCCAGTTCAGCCAACGCGCGATTCATGGTCGCGAGCGCATTTTCGCCGTTACGGGTTTGTTGGTAAGCCAAGCGACTCCACACGCCGGCACGGCGCATGAAGACGCGATTTTTCAGGTAATCGGGCAAATCCCGGTGTTCCACTTTATCGAGGATAGCGGCATATTGTTCGTTTAGCAGGTAACGGTCACGCGGCCCTAAATCCGGGTCGACGCATTCGGCGCGGGTCAGGGCTAATGCGGCTTGTGCGCGTTGCACTGGAGTGGCAACGCCCGCCAGCACATAACGATAAGCTTCGCCGTCATAGCAGATCACCATCCGCCCATCGCGTTCATAACTGGTGAATTTGATGCCGTAACGCGCAGCCACTTCCAGATGCGACGATAAGGCGATAGCCGCATTTTTGCTGACACCGGTACCTACTGAAGCGCGTTGGGCGAGACGTTCCGCCATGCTGCCCAATGCGTCAAATACCTCGCTGCCGGTTGCGCCGCGCAATACTTCCGCAGGCGCGGCTTTTAAATAAGCTGCGGCGTAACCGAATCCCAATGCTTCAGCGCCGGGGCTGTCGCGTACGAAACGCAAGACGGATAACAAATCAGCAGCGTCGTTAGCATCCAGGGCGGTACGGCGAATCTGACTGGCCCGCACAAAGCCGCCGCGCTCTCGGTGGTAGTCGTACACTTGCAAATAATCCATCCGTTGCCCGCGTATTTCCACCAATTCGCCTTGCCACAGTACCGCTTGTTGCTGCGCGGAATCACGCGGCGCGGCGCGTAGTGGCGTCGAATCCTGCACAATCATCGCCATTTCTGTCGGGATGGCGAATGCTGTGCTGTTTAAGCAAAGGCAGAGCAATAAACCTAAAATAGCTTGTCCACGAAATGCACGAAAAGACACGAAAATAGATGTCGCATTCATGATTAATTCACTCCTGTACTTTCGTTGGTAGAAGCAGCATTTGTCGAGCCTGCCGGTGCAGTGCCCAATAAATTGGCGCCGATAAAACCGCCGCCGACAGGAGGCGAGGCGATAATCACCTGCACTTTATCGGAGAGTTTATCCGCCAATGTTTTTTGAATCAGCAGCGGATGTTTAGTCACCAACGCGCCTTCGCGTTCCATTTGTTCGGCGTTGGTTTTACCCATGTGTTCAGCACGATACACTTCGGCATCGGCCAGTTTTTGCCGCGCGTCGGCTTCACCTTCCGCCTCGATACGACGTGCTTGCGCACTGCCTTCCGCAATGCGGATGCGGGCAACTTTGTCGGCTTCCGCTTCTAATTGGCGTTGTTGGATTTGCTTTTCTTTGAACGGCAGCACATGCTTCATCGCTTCTTCTTGCGCTTTGGCGGCAATGACTTGTTCGCTCGCCGCCGCTTGCGCATCGGTTTCGCGGCGCGCTTTTTCGGCTTCGGCCTCCAAGGCGGATTGTTTAACCTGTTTTTCCTTGAGCTCCAGGGTGTAACGCATCTTCTGGGTTGCTAATTCTTCGGCTAACAAACTTTCCATCCCCCGCCGATATTCGGCAGGTAAATCAATGTTGCCGAGTTGTACATAACGCAACACAATGCCGTCTCCGGCCAAACTTGCGCTCACTTCCTTTTCAATCAGTTGTTGGATTTCCACACGTTTGACCGAGAAAATTTCGCGCATCGTATAGTTGGCAAACACCTTATAAATCACTCCTTGTACCGCAGATTCGACTAGTCCTTTGCTGATGTCGTCGGGGCCGGTTTTAGCCAGCGCAGTGATTTTACGCGGATCCAAAGCATAGCGAACCGACAAATCAACCCCAAACGACAAACCTTCGCTGGATTGCAGCGGCGCACTGCCGGTTGCGCTCTGAATTTCACGCGGGCGATAAACTTGGTCGCGCAGTGAATACACCTGCATCTGGTACAGCCCAGGAATCACCCACACATTGCCGTTCCGCCATTCGCTCACGCTGCCGGTGAACTGATTAATCCGTACCGCCACTGAACCTTGAGGAACACTTTGAAAAGGTGGATGTTGGTAAATTCCATAGCCCAGTGCGCCCAACAAACCCACCGCAATTAAAGTTTTGCCGATAAACGAGCATTGTTGCGGTGCGATGGATATTGTTGGGACAGCAGCAAAAACTTTACGAGCGGATAGGGCAAGCAAATTACGAATGCTGTGGACGATATTCTTAACGCGATTCAACATGGTGATTCTCCTTGACTGAGGGTTAATTTACGCCTGCGTGATGCAGTGCGCTGGAAGACATTGTTCGTGTTTAGCCGGGAAGGTTCAATGCAGACGCTCGCCCAGTTATTTCACAGCAATGAAGGACTATTCCGAGCGCGGAAGAAAAACTCACACCGTTTTTTGGCGGAAGGGTTGATAATTGCGAGCAAGCACAAAATTGTAGGGGTGTTACCTGGCCGCCCTTTGAACCTAAAAGCCGTATTTGTCCACGAAAAGCACGAAAGCCACGAAAAAAACACTAAATGAATCAGCATGCTGTGTTGTTTACGCTGTTCACTGTTTTAGGTGGTGAACGACAGTTAAACTTCTCTTTGAAAAACTTCGTGCTTTTCGTGGACAAATATCAAGGTAAACGCGGAAACTCCCCCTACCAGATTGAGAATTAACTTGGCGAAACAATGACCAAAGTAGCGGTAATCGAAGACGATCGCCCCACCAGCAACCAATTTTCAGGCTGGATTAAAGCGGCGACAGCGGAAATGAACGACGTACGGATCGATCAATGGTTTACCCGTGACGATGCGCAAGCGGCCATTGCCCGCGAAGCTTACGATATTGTGGTATTGGATATTGAGTTGGGACGGGAGCGTCACGCAGGCGTAGCCATCATTAACGAGATCAATAAACTACAGCAAGGCACGCCCGTGTTGGTGGTCTCGGCGATGCCCGCCGCGATTTATCGCAGCATTATGAAAGCACTCGATGCCTGGGATTATTTGCAAAAAACCACCTTTGAAGAAAGCGACTTTATCGACACTTTCCTGGACATGCTGCGCGTGGCAAAAAGCCGTCAAGCGCAAGCGGTGAAGCCGGAACCGGTACCCGCCCAGGAATTAACCCTTGATCCGCTTTGGCAGCTCACCCCGTTATGGCGCGGAGAACGCATCAACCTACCTCTCACCGCCCAACGCATTCTCGCCACGCTATACCAACATCGCGGTGAAGTGGTGTCCTATAACGACTTGTTTGAAGTAGTGAAAAGCGGGCGTAATCGCGACAATGTGCGTAAACACGTCAGCACCATACGCGAAGCGTTCCGAGAACTCGACCCCGATTTCGACTGCATCGAAAACGTGCCGATGCGCGGCTTTCGTTGGGTAACGCGATGAACCTGGAAAAATTATTTCGTCCACGAAAAGCACGAAAAGTTTCAAAGAGCTATCAAACCATAGGCCGTCACCTAAAGGGTGAGTCGCTAAGTCAACACAACACATTGATTTATTTCGTGTCTTTCGTGCTTTTCGTGGATAAATTTCGGTTTTTAGTATGAAAGTCGTGTTGCCTGCGCTGGCCGAACTCGCGGCACCCCGTTTAGGCTTAGCCGCATTCCACAATCGTTTGGTGCTGCGCGCCACCTTTGTGCTGCTGATGCTGGCAACATTGGCGTTGGCTATCGTGTTGCTTCATGAAGAAAAACAACGCAGCTATCAAAACTACCAAAGCAGTTTTAGTAAAACTCAAGCGGAAATCATGGCGAAATTACGCCACCCATCCGGCCAATTAGCCCTGTTAAATCCCAGTGCCGGCAATTTTTCCACGCCGCTGCATCCGTTGATGTTGCCGTACGGCTCATTGGATTTCGACGATCAATATAAAGCGCAACAAGCGGTCGAAATGTCCGGCTGTAGCGTGGTATACCCCAATGGCAGCTCGATTTGCGTCGCCATCGGCAATAATCCCTATGCCGGCGGATTCATTTATTTGGTGGGCAGTTTTCCGAGCGCCGAGCTGATCGGTAGAAAACCCGGCCTGCTGCAACTGGATGCCGTCCACCGTGCGCGGGTCAATTTGCAAATGCGCGGCAAACAATGGCAGTGGATCGCGCCCTTTGAAGCGCAAAATGCGCCGGAAACGACCAGCCGGCAAGGACGACTGACCGGCTTTGTCGAAACCGGCGAGTTACTCAAAAGCGATGCCAAGCCGGTGCGCGATTTTCGCGGTTGGTTATGGCAAAGTCCGCACTGTGCGGGCGCCGTCAGCGATACCCCGAACTGCCCAAAGCCCGCCTATTTTTCCATACGCTTGCCCGTCGAACCCTTGCGCGACGCACTTTTTCAAGGCCGCCGCCCGGTTTGGCCGCCCGCTGATTTGGAAAACATCCACCTCAGCATGCAAGTGCTGGCCCCGCAAAATACCCCGCCCTTGTTCGATAGCAATACCCCGAATGCATTGCCGCCTTTTTCATTAAACGACTTACAATCCATCTTGCAACCCGGCGAAACCTTATCGGTGCGCAAACTGGGGCCGACATCCCAAGCGCTGCTAACCGTCAAGGGCAAACAAGAGGTTGAAACATCGTCTCCTTGGCTCACCCGCTTAATCCATCGTTTACCGATTCAAGACGTTCCCGAAAAGCTTGAATTGCGCGACATCATTACCACCGCAGCGGGCCGTTATGAAATGCGATTAACCGGCCAACTGCGTAGCCTTGATCGCGGTTTAAGCATTGCCGCGACGCGAACCTCCTGGTTTGTCGCGGCAATGCTGGCGGCAATTGTTCTGGCTTGGTTGGTGATTGAATTCAGCTTCGTGCGCCGCGTGGCGGTGCTTACCAAACGCGCGGCAACGGTGTCGCACACGATGCAAGAAGGACAGTTCGAGCAACTGGATTTTGCCGATTTACGCGGCCGCGATGAATTAGGAATATTGGCCGGCAGTTTGGCGGATTTATTACAGCGCGTTAAAAACGACGTGCAACGCGAACATATCCGTACGCAACAAGAACGCGAAATGTGGCATGCGGTCGGCCACGAAATCATGTCGCCTCTGCAATCGCTGATGGTGTTGCATGGTGCATCCGACGACGCCAGTCATCGCTATGTACAACGCATGCAACAAGCCGTGCGCGTGTTATACGGCAGCGCTTCGCCCAGCGAAGCCTTGGAAGCCGTAACCTTGCAGATGGATACGCTGGACATTAAGCAATTTTTACAAAATGTCGCCGACAATGCGCATTTTGCAGGCGTGTTAAACGTGCAGTTTCAAGCGGACTCGCTGCCGAACACCCCAGTCCATGCGGACGAATTTTCTCTCGAGGACGTCATCACCCACATCCTGCGCAATGCCGACCGCCATCGCATTCCGGGCACCGTCATTCAGATCAACCTTAGCGTCATCGACAACACCGCGCACATCGGCATTCACAACCAAGGCCAGCCGATCAGTCCCGCGTTGTTGGATAAACTATTCGAGTACGGTATCTCGGATACGGAGGTCTTTAATAGCAGCGAACGGCGAGGACAAGGGCTGTTTGTTGCGCGAACTTATATGGCAAAAATGGGCGGGACCATTCGGGTTGAAAATCAAGATGATGGGGTGAGTTTTGTGTTGACTTTGCAGTGTGTGGTGTAGCCGGCTGTTAATCAGTTGGTTCGCGTGGAATCCGTTCGTGCTGAGCTTGGTCTGAGCATGAGCGGATTCCACGCCCAATGCCGTTAAGGCAAGTGATTTAGAAATGGTGATCGCTGGAGTGCAAGCTTTGCTTGCGTTAGCAGGCGGAGCCTGCACTCCAAATACCGAAGACATTCCTTAACCTAACGGCATTGATCCAACTCCCACCCATTTGGAATACTCAACTGATTATTTAGGATTAATGACCTGGATGCCCAGTCCGGGAATCACCCTCAACTTTCGCCATCGGAAATCGAAAAACGGGACAAAGCACAGCAACTTTTTATTCAGGCGGGCAGATCAGGCAATACTGATTGCGCCTGATTTGCTTTACTTGGAGGTTATAAATACAGCTCAACGTTGCGGTGTTCCGCTTGAGAGCGTGGTTGAGTTGCTTGAGGCGCAGAAATATTTGCTGCAAATGCGGGCGGTTTCCGATGCTGAACGTAAAAAGGCCTTACAGATTATTGCCCAAGGTCACGACAAAAGCGGTTATCCCTCAATTTATGACGCCCTTTTTCATGCGATGGCGTTGTGTAATGAGGGCGTGTTGGTGACGGCTGATAAAAGGCATTTTGCTAAAACGGAACAGCTTGGCAGTATTTGTCTGTTGAGCGAGTTGTCTTTTTGATAAAAATATCAGTTCGTAAGAGATACGACACTATGAAAAAGCAATTTCCAAAACTTAGAACCGATGAAGCCGCCGAGTCCTTTGTAGACGAGGCCGATTTAACCCAATATGACTTGTCAGGCATGAAGCCTGTTAGCTTTGAGTTTCAGCCAAAGGATAAGAGCATTACCATGCGCCTGCCTGAAACGCTTTTTGAAGCTATCAAAGAAGAAGCCAAACGTTCACGGTTTATCCGTCAGACGCTTGAAAACGCATTGCACCTTGGGAAATAAGCTGTACTTACTTAATGAGTCCCGACAGGCAATAGCTTTTCGTTGCCCGCTCGACGTGACTGTTGTTTTCAGTGCCGTCCGATCAGGCGCATGAATGTCTAATGTCCTACATCAAAACGGTATAGCCAAGGCCTGCGTTATAGGCGAAGTTATCGATCATCGGGAAATAGTCGTGATTTGATTAGTCGGTGAGCATGCAAGCCTTGTAATCCTCACGCTTCATTCCTGGTTTGCAGCCAGATCCTGGCCTTTGCGGATAAACGGTAGCGTTGCGTCGGGCTTCGGGGAGAACCGGGCTGGGTACGGTCAAGCCAGCCGCCTTCCATGGCAGGGTTTAGGTAGTTTGCCCTGAAAGTCGGACGGTGAGAAAAGCCCAATGCATTCATCAGCTCGGAACCGCTCAGTTCGCTATTGCCTATGACCTCAAGCAGCATTTTTACTTGATCGCTTACACCCGCCTCGCGCATAACATCCCGCAGGACTTGCAACATGAACTCGACAAACGGCGCGGCATCGGCGAAGGGGTAAATAAACAGTCATGTACGTTGCGCGTACCGCATAGTGGTCGTTTAGCACGGCAAACCGGATATTTGAGATCATGATATGATACGTTAGGCTTTAAGGTACGAGCAGCGTACCCTACCGGGCTATATATAATTAATACATAAAAATTGAATTCGATTCTGCTGCCAAAGCCGCTGCTAACCTTAAATAACGACGGCATAACCATTTCATCATAACTCGCAGGAGCGGAAGATGCACTTGAGTTGGTCTACCCCACAAATTGGCTTTGCAACTTCACTAGCAACGCCACCCCCAGCGTTGGCTTCCGAACGACTTATGACGAAATGGGATTCGACTGGACAATTCTGGCGACTAGATAAACCAGAAACTGTCTATTGGGGAACTATAGCTTTCGTTCCTGGAGTTGGAACCAAGCTCGAATTAGATGGAAACGTTTTGGGTAGAAGCCTCAGACCTCCTCCATCGGAAATTCAAGTCATTCATGGCAAACTTTTTAATGGAGCACTAATCTCTTGTTTCTCATGCTGGTGTGTCGTTGAAACATTTCTAACGCCGCAAAAAAATTTTAGATCGCTGATTAATGCTCAATTTTCTGTAATTGGTGGACACTGGATGACCCCAAGTGAATGCAGGCCTAATTACATCCAGTTAAAGCTATCGCATTTGAATGAATGGTTCGAGCCTCCGTACAACATTCGCTATAAGCCAGATAGTATTGATAAATGCTTACTGAGTTTCAAAGAGAATCAACTAGTCGCCGATTTTAAATTCAAAGGTGAGAAAGTTCGCCTTGAATCTTTCTGCGCACGCCCCATCCCATCAAAGATAAATCCAGATGGAAAGAACTGGTTATACAATCATCATCTTGTGATTAGACCAGAATCACAGCAAGGCCTCGACTGGCTGTTGGATCTCGCATCTTCAATTCGAGATATTTTTATTTTCCTGATTGGTGGCGGAGTCTTTACGCTTGATGTGGCCGGGCTTTCTGATCGATCCGAAAATCGGCAGACCCAAACATTTCATCTGAATCTGCCTGTGACAGTACCCCGAGCAGTACGTTACGATGCCAAATACTTTCTTACGCGTCACCGTGACTATCACGATGAAATACCGAAACTCATCAAAACATGGTTTGAGCGTCAGGATGATCTTAGTGTAGTGATTGGAACATACAGAGAATTATTGACCTCGGACGGCGCCTCTCACACGACAATTCTCTTCAGAACAGTCCAGACCCTTGAACATCTATATGGATTGCTGTGGCAAGACGATTCACGCTACGTTAAAAAGGCTACGTTTAAGCGTTTTATAGGCTGGCTACGCGAACACCTCCCAACTGAGTTAGACCATGTCTCACCCGATGAAATGGGCAAGCTCGAGGCGAATAAAGAAATCATCATGTCTCGTATCGGAGGACTGAACGATATTTCACTACGCAGCAAACTTGAACGATTATTTAAGGAAATCCCTAAGGGCATACTAATGCCCATCCTTGGGAATCCGCCTGAGTTTGAGCCGTATTTGTTACGTTTCTTGGAGAGACTCGAAGCCACTAGACATTACTTGACCCATTTCAACGAACAGCAAAAAGCTTTGGCCTTTTCGGACAACGAAATCGAGGATGCAGCATTAGTCTGCTGGGCAATTCTCACCTATTGGATGAGCCGAGAATTAGGTCTTAGTATTAATCAAGCTCAACAAATCGCAATTAATGCGAAGAGCACTATGTTTTTGGTTCAACCAAGGTCAAATATGTAGCAGTCCTATAGGCCAAAATAAGCCGGTTCGAGCGACAGCGAGAACTGGCGTTTACGGCCTACTTCCGACGACGTCCAATCATTTCATCCTTGGAACTTGCTTTGCCCTTCAGCAATGTATATTATTTTATACATAACAAGAGAATCTTTATGGAACCAGAAAAAGAAATCCGTTGGGTTGGTTCTTCTTATCAAGACATACTCCAGTTTCCGGCAGAGCCGCGCAAAGAGGCCGGTTTTCAGCTAGGAAAAGTCCAAGCCGGATTGGAACCCGATAACTGGAAGCCCTTTGATGACGTGGGCGCGGGCACAAAAGAAATTCGTATCCGCGATGCAGCCGGTATTTATCGCGTGATGTATGTAGCCAAGTTTGAGGAGGCCATCTATGTTTTACATTGCTTCCAAAAGAAAACCGAAGCCACAGCAAAACAAGATAAGGCTATTGCGGAAGCCCGTTACCGTGCCGTTGTAAGCAAAAGAAAGGAGGATAAAAATGACCATTGATACTGAAATCCGCCACATCACCAAACCGGGCGCCAATTTGTTTTTGGAGCTTGGCTTCGATAAAGCCGATGCTGCCCGTTTTCAGACTGAATCACAGCAGCGCATCAGCGACACCAAGGCGCTCAAAGAGCAGCTCATGGATGAATTGTCGAATTGGATTGCCGATAATCATCTGAAGCAAGCCGAGGCCGCCGAGATATTGATGGTTTCCCGTCCGCGCGTCTCCGACTTGGTGAATAAAAAAACCAGCAAGTTTACTATCGATACCTTGGTGGATATGCTGAGCCGAATCGGCAAATCGGTTCGGCTTGCGGTTGGATAACTGCAACTTTTTTGTCGTTTTGAGCTGGACGGAGTATTTACCCCGTCCTTAACGTTTGATACTTTCCACAACTAGGTAGGTCGAGCATAAACAGGGTATGGGAATAGAATTCAAGACTACTTGCTGCTTTCAATTTCCGCAAGAATATCGTTTACTGAATAATTTTGTTGCCACTCTAGGCGGTCTTCTACGTAATTGCCGCGCCCCTGATTAAATTGCTGCATAAAACGGATAAAATCGCTCGCCCCTAGCCCTTTGTAAAGAATATCGATGCCCATTTTTTGAATTTCCTGCTCGGTTTTGTATTCAACTGCACTCATGGTAAAACCTCACTTAACCAAATTAAAGGATTACGGACTGATATATTTAAGTTATTGATGACCAGTGCCTTTTTTATCAACCTGTCATCAACTGTCAAAAATATATCTGAATTAACAGCTCCCCCAGCCGTTATCAAAAAACAAAAGTCATGATCCCCCGAGCCGGTATTGAGGTTTTAGCCTGTAGTCCTTCGCTCTTTAAATCGAAGTCAATTGCCTGCCCGGTGCGGTTCAAGACCACTACAGCCACAGTCCCATCAACATTCAAAAATGCGCTTGCCTCAAGGCTGTCCAGGGTTTTGGCGCAGGCCACCCGGCGCGCGCCCGGCCGGATGAATCGGGAGAAATGACCAATGTAGTAATAAGAGCTTTGGTAGCGTATTTCTCCGGCTTGGGTGTCGGCAATAATCGGCGCACTACAGAAATTGTTCACATGGTTAGGGCCGCCCGTTTCATCCAGAACCATGTTCCAGTCCACCCATGCCTCGGTCCAGCGGTTAAGATCGTTGATGATCGAATGGGCGTAACGCTCTCCGGTATCCCACGAACCGAGATGCGGCCCGCCTTCCTGGCAACCCTCTGTAAAAATAAGATGTTTATCGGGATAGGCCTCATGTGTCAGTTGGACGTTGTCGAAATGATCCCCGCAATACCAGTGGAAACCGACGCCCCAGACATAGTGGGCCGCCTTCGGATCATCAAAAACAACCTTGGCGCGCTCGAACATCCGGTCGCGATTGTGGTCCCAAACAATCACTTTAACATTGCCCAGCCCGGCGTCATGGAGGGTTGGGCCAAGGTGATCCCTGACAAAATCCCGCTCTTCTTCGCCGGTGTAAATACAGGAATCCCAAGTTTGCGTGGCTTCCGGCTCGTTTTGCACGGTCAGCCCCCAAATCGCTATGCCCTCTTGCCCGTATTCCTGAATGTAACGGACATAGTAATCCGCCCAAGCTTGGCGGTATTCCGGCTTAAGCTTGCCGCCGTTATTCATCATGCCGTTGGTTTTCATCCAGGCCGGAGGGCTCCAGGGCGAAGCGAAAAGCTTTAACTTGCCGCCGGACAAATCAATGGCCTCGCGAATCATCGGAATCAGGGCTTGTCGGTCATGCTCGATGCTGAAATGCTTAAGATCGACATCGCCGTCCACTTCCGTATAGGCATAATTTCCCAGCGAGAAATCGCAGCTGTTGATGTGGGTTCGGCATAAGCTATAGGCATTGCCGGTGTTTGGCGAGAAATAGGCTTCTAATATCTCTTGCCGCAAGTGGCTGGGCATTTTGTCCAACGTTACCGCAGCCGCTTCGGTGAAAGCCCCGCCGAAGCCCTGAATTTCTTGAAACTTAACGGTCGTGTCTATGAACACCGAAGGGCCGGAAAAATCCGTGGCAGGCTCGAACGCTATCGGTTCTAGTTCCGACAACCGATACGCTGTGTCACGAGCGGTACAAAATTGCTTTACCGGACGCTGTTTTGTCATTTGCTAACTCCATTTGTTGAGTGTTATTGAAGACAATAATCTCCAAACCTGACTATTGAGAATCATCTAATGGATTTTTTCTAAATTTGATGCGCGTTAATGTCGACCATAAACAAGGGCGTAGTAATAAAACGCCAGACTACCTGCTACGTAGTTGCCGTGACCTTGATTGAATTCTGATGCATCATGCCATCGTAACCCAATCTACAACCCAGCCATCAACTCCCGAAAATCCTCAATCGCGGGATAATCGGTTATTTCTTTTTTAGGCTGCCGGGTATCGGGCCTGCTCACCGAAATTAAATGCGCGATACCGAACTGCCTGGCGGAATTAAGCACCGCCAGGCTATCATCGATCAACAGCGTAGTTTGCTTTTCAAACGGCACCCGCTGTTGCAGCAAACGCCAAAAATCGGCGTGCTCCTTGGGAATCCCCAAATCATGAGAGCTGATAATGCCGTCGAAAAACGCCTGCAAGCAGGTTTTTTCCATCTTAAGTCCCAGGCTGCCCCGATGTGCATTGGTGACTAAATACACTTTTTTGGGCGATTGATGCGCTTTTTCCAGAAACTCCGTGACATGCGGCAATACCTCGATTAAGCCGGAAATTTCCGCTTTCAATCCGGCAATATCCAGCGCTAGAACCTCACTCCAGTAATCCAGGCAATACCATTCCAACTTGCCTTCCATGCTTTTAAAGCGCGGCTGCAATTGCAACTTTGCAGCATCGATCGACAAGCCCTGTTTTTCGGCATATTTAAGCGGCACAAACTCCTTCCAGAAATGATTGTCAAAATTCAAATCCAGCAGCGTTCCGTCCATATCCAGCAAAACAGTATTAATTTTTTCCCAATCAATCATCAGAGTGCGTTATATTTGCCAAAAAATTATTAATAAAATAGCACAATGGCTGAAAAACCAACCATCCTTAACAAAACAACTATCGCTGCCAGCCGATTATTCCGCATTGAGTCGCTGGATATTGAGTTTAGCAATGGCGAACTGCGCAACTACGAACGCCTGGCCCGGAGCGGTTCAGGCGGAGCGGTGCTGATTGTGCCGATGCTGGACGCTGAGACGGTATTGTTGATCAGGGAATATTCCGCCGGCGTGCATCGTTATGAACTGGGCTTGCCCAAGGGCAAGACCGACGCCGGTGAATCCTTCCTGGAAGCCGCAAACCGCGAGCTAAAAGAAGAAGTCGGTTATGGCGCGAGAAGCTTGCATCATTTAAGTTCTTTTTCGATCGCACCGTCCTATCTGGAACACATGACCGAGATTGTCATCGCCCAGGATTTATATGCCGAAAAACTGGACGGCGATGAACCTGAAGAATTGGAAGTCATTCCGTGGAAATTAAGCAACATCAATGAATTGTTGGCGACCGGCGAATGCACCGAAGCCCGTTCGATTGCCGCGCTGTTTATGGCTCTGGAATATTTTAAATCGTTGTAGGGGCAATCCCTTGTGGTTGCCCTAGCCACGTAGGCCGGAATAAGCCTGTTCAAGCGATAGCGAGAACTTGCGTTTCCGGCAAAACACTACATCACAACCGATAAAGCGGCTCCAATTTATCATCATCCGTAGCCGCCATTTTTTCTCGAGCCTTGTTTTCCACAAACGCTTGGAACAGCTTCTTGCCCTGCCACTGATCGACAGCCTTGCCATACAAAACCTGGTTCAGATTCAGGATTTCATCCCTTAATCTTGCGTCGCTTAGCTCGGCGATAGCGCCCAAGCTCGTCGCGCCGAACTTTTGCCGTCCCCAGGCCAGCAAAGCATCCTTGGCAGCTGCGGCATTATTATCGGCACAGGCCTTTTTCAGGCTTTTTACGCTATCTTCCAACCGTATTTCCCGCTCGCTTTTTTCCACAACCGGTTTTTTCGCCGGACGTTTAATCAGAAAATAAGCCAGCGTCGCCAACCAGCCTAAGGCCAGAAACACCGAAACCCATAGCCAAATATTTTGCTGTTGCGGCTGGGCAATCGGCGTTGTTTCGATTTTTTGCGGTTGTTGCACTGGCGTCGGAGCTACGGGAACTGCAATGTCCGGCTGAACTCCCGCCGCCTCAATCGCCGTGATCGTGGTTTCCGGAATTTTGGCGATTTCCATTTTTTGGCTTTGGCTGTTAAACCAGGGAATTTCTATTGCCGGCAGTTTATAGAATCCCGCTTTTGAGGGGATGACGGCTATTTTTTCTTCCCTGAAAGCAATCAAGCCTTCCGGTTTTTTCTGTTCCTGCAAGGCCGGCTGATCAGGATAGGTTTTCAGCTGCTCGTCAATTTTGCCGATATTTAACTCGGGCAACTGGCCGACTGTCGTGCCTTTTGCCAGCAGCGTCAAGGTCCTGGTCAAAGGCTCGCCGACTTTCATTTGCTGATTATCGCCCGACCATTCTTCCTTTAAAACCAGTTGTTCCGCCGAAAGCCAGTGCTTGCCGGTAAACGTTGCCGGAGCCGGTTTTACCTCCAGCGTCACCGATTTGGATAGAATTTTTTTGGTTTTGGTCATCTGCGAATTAAAAAAACCGTTAAAATTCGGACGCGTGTTAGCCACCACCTCGGCCGTTAACATTAAGGGTTTGATAGTTAAAGAGCCGCTTTTTTGCGGAAAAACCGCATACTTGCGCTCGGTAACCAGATAATTCACGCCATTGATCTGGGTATTGTAGTTACTGTCATCGCCGAGTTTTTCAATCACCGCATCGCCCAGTTCCGGTTCACTCAAACTGGCCTGGGCGATTTCGACTCGCCTGTATAAGCGCACGGCATAGAGAACCTGGGACTGCACATAAGGGCTTTGAGGCGTCGCATCGACCTCCAGAAACAAATCGTCGTCGGCATCGACGGCTTTATTGGCGGTCGCCTGCGTAACCAGAACGCTTGCCGGTTGACTGACATCGTCGCCAAACTTCACCGCCGGAACAATCAGGCTGCCGGGATGCTTGGCCATGACGTTAACCGTCCACTGGATAGTCTTGCTGGACTTCCCGTTAATCCATGACGAATTACTGCTCTGGCTTTGGCCGAGTATCTCGAAATCCTGTTCCAGCGGGCCAAAATCCGGGTCGTTATCCGGCGTATCGTTAGCGGTAAAAATGATCTGGAAAGACTCATCCTGGCTGACCGGATTGCGATCGAACGACACGCCGATTTGTGCGGCGAATACAATGGCTGGCGCAAAACTCAGCAACAAAAGAAAAAATAATTTTTTAATAATATTCATATTGATCATTTAATTAAACCGCAATTTATCCACTAAAAGCACGAAAGACACGAAAAAAAAGACTGCGCAACACAGCAACTCATCTTTTTTGGCTGATTCCCAATCCCACAACTCGGTAATCATTTAAATATTTTCGTGCTTTTCGTGTCTTTCGTGGACGAATTTATTTTTTATGGCATCAAGATTCCAGGCACAGATAAACGGCCGGTAAAAACTCAAATCCTGAACTGTTGCGCCTCTTTGGGTCACTACGGCAGACGCGAACCACTGCGCGCGCTCCATCGTCAGTTGCAACGGCCAGTCATGCTGCATGCCCAGCAACAAAACCGCCGCAAACGCGTCCCCTGCACCGACAGTATCGATTACGGCTAAATCAGCCATCGGCGCAACTTCAAGCAATTCCCCGGCTTGGTTGACTGCCATTGCTCCCCGACTGCCGCAAGTGACCACCAGAACCTCCAATTCATGTTGCGCCAGAAACAAGCGCATCGTCTCCTGCAAGGTGTTTTGCCGTGGCGCCAAGCTCATTAACTCGTCATCATTCAGCTTGGCCCAATGCGCCTTGCCGAGCCACTGGTTGACCGACTCTTTATGCCACCAGGGCGCTCGCAAATTGACATCGATAAAAATCTTGCCTTGGTGACGCGCGGTTAAATTCCGTAATGCCTGTTCCGATGTACGGTTACGCAAGGCTAAAGTGCCGTGATAAATAACGCTAAACTGCCGGTCTCTATCGAGCCGGTCGGCAATAAAATCGTAAGCCTGATCGGCTAAAATATCATAGCCGGGCTCGCCGTTGTTGATAGTGACCCACACCGTTCCGGTAGGATAATCGGGATCGGTTTGCAGGTTTTCAACAGCCATGCCCCAAGCCCGCATGGCCTGCCTGATTTTATCGCCTAAAGCATCATTGCCTACCCGGCTGATAAAACACGGGTGTTGATTAAACGCCTGAAGATGCCAAGCCACGTTAAAAGGCGCGCCACCTAATATTTGCTGACTGTCCGGGAATTGATCGAACAGCGCTTCACCGAAAATGGCGATTGGGTTATTACTCATGCTTACCAACCACCGGCATCACCGCTTTCCTGACCGCCGCGTCGGCCGTATTGGTATTTAAATTTACGCCTTAACAAACCGGCCGGATCGTCGGGAATGCGTTTGAGCCATTGTTCGTTGGCTTGCTGTTGTTCATCGCTTGGCTCGGCGTTAACAGGCGCTTGTTGTTTGGCTTGCTCCTTCCGATCTTTGCCCTGCTCGGCTTGCTCGGGCTTTTGCTGTTCCGACTTTTTTTCCTCGGCTTTATCTTGCTGCTGCTTGTCTTCCGATTGTTGTTTATCCGATTGCTTCTGCTCCGGTTTTTGTTCGGGTTTTTCATCGGCTTGGTTTTGATCGGGCTTTTGCTCGCCGGATTTTTCCGATTGCTCGCCATCCTTGTTTTGCTCGGAACCGCTCTTGGACTGTTGTTTATCGTCGTTTTTTTGCTTTTCCAGCTCCTTTTCTACGACTTCCTTATTGTGTTTGGCATCGCCATCGTTAGGATTAACAGCCAAGGCTTTTTCGTAGGCCTTGAGAGCCTCTTCCAACTGACCGGCTTTCGCCAGCGCATTGCCCTGATTGTAAGCGCTGCTTTCGGACTTGCTGTTTTTCAGACTTTCCAGCGCCTTGTCAAATTCGCCCACCTTGTAATGCGCCGCCGCTTTCCAATCCGGGTTTTCAAATTGCTCCGCCGCCTTGGCATAATCCTGCTTTTTATAGGCTTGCTGCGCTTGTTGATCTTTGGTCTGCCATAAATCCTGCCAGCCCAGCGCATAGCTGTTTTTAGGCAGCGGCAAGATCAGCAACAAGGCGAAACACAGCAGGCCTTTCCTGAACATCAACGCGGCCAGCGGTAAAACCGGCAATAGCAGCCAAGGACCTTTATCCGCCCACTGATCCAATAACAAGTTGTCGTTTTGCTTGCCCTGCTGTTCGACCGACCTGTCCATACCCGCCAGCACGGCTTGAATGTCCGCGTCATTGGCCGTGATGGTTTGATAAACGCCGTTACCCGCCTGCGCCAGTTGTGCCAACTCGCCGGAATTTAATTTGGGCACCACGATATTGCCCCGCTCATCTTTAACAAAGCCGCCTTCCGGCAGCGCTATCGGCGCGCCGTCATCGGTTCCGACGCCTAATATGGATAGCTGGTACTTGCCCAATGCTTTGACTGTAGCCAACGTTTTATCGACATCAACGCCATCGGTGACCAACAATATCCGGCCTTTTTGCAGGCCCGCCTGCTTGAGCAATTCCACGGCCTTTTCCAGCGCAAGCACCGCATTACTACCCTGGCTGGGCATAATGTCGGTATTTAAGGCCGACAGCTGGCTGTCGATGGTCCCGGTATCATCGGTCAGCGGCGTTACGGTAAAGGCGTCGCCGGCATAAACCAGCAATGCGCTCTGGCCGTCTTTTCGCTGTTTGAGTATGTCGGCGATTTTGTAACGCGCCATAATCAAGCGGCTGGGTTTAATATCGGCGGCGTCCATCGACCGGGACAAATCCAGCGCAATCACCAGCGCCGAGTCATTCCTGAATACCGGCGATGGCAGCCGTTCCCAGGTCGGCCCGGCCAACGCGATAATCGCCAGCAGCGCGGCGATGGCTCCGGCCGTTATCGGCCACCGGCTTTGGTTGACCGCCTTTTCCTGCAACAGATACGGCAATAATGCGGCATCGCATACGGCAGACCAGTTGCCCTGACTCAGCTTGTTCCTTAGCATTAACACCAGTATCGCCAGATACGGTAAAACCGCCATCAGCCAGTACGGCCTGATAAAATGGAATTCGACCAGATTCATGACAACCTCACTTTGGACAAAGCAATGACTGCCGCCAGACCCAATGCCAGCGACAACGGCCAGCAATACAGCTCGCTACGGGGCCTGAAATATTGTTTGTCTTTTTCGACCGGCTCCAGCTCGTCCAGTCTCATATAGATATTATTCAGCTCCTCGGTATTTCTGGCCCGGTAATATTGGCCGCCGGTACTTTCGGCAATCTTGATCAGACTTTTTTCGTCCAGGTCGGCCGATGGATTGATCTTGCGGTTGCCGAAAAAACTGCGCACGATCATTTCATCCGCGCCGATGCCGATGGTGTAAATCTTAAGGTGATTGGCGGCGGCCAATTCGGCAGCCTTTAACGGCGAGACTTCACCGGCGGTATTGGCGCCGTCGGTCATCAACACCAACACTCGGCTGTTGGCCTGCTCGTTCTTAAGGCGCTTGACCGCAAGGCCTATGGCATCGCCTATCGCGGTATTGTCTCCGGCAAGTCCCAAAACGGACTCGTTCAATAAAGTCATTACCGTTTTCCGATCGAAGGTTAACGGCGTTTGCAAATAGGCCTGGGTGCCGAACAGGATCAAACCGACCCGGTCGCCGACACGCCGGTTGATAAAATCGGCCGCAACCATCTTGGCTGCGGTCAGCCTGTCTACAGACCGCTTGTTAATCACAAAATCCTGTTCTTCCATACTGCCGGACAAGTCCACCGCCAGCATTAAGTCACGGCCGCTGACCGCCTGCTCAATCGGATCGCCCCACCATTGCGGCCGGGTACAGGCAATAACCAGCAGCAACCAGGCAAGCGCCGCCAGCAATAACGGCCATTGTCGGGTTTGGGAGACGGCCCTGGTTTCACCATCGGAAAAGTCGTCCAGAAACGGGACTTTTAATGCCGCCTGTTCCACGGGCATCTTGGCCGGAACCAGCCAGCGGATTAATAAAGGCAACGGTAAAGCGGCCAGCAGCCAGGGCCATTCGAAGTGAATCATATTCTTTCTCGTTCCCACGCGCTGCGTGGGAATGCAGTATCGGCGCGCTGCGCCGCGTGAAGCAATAGGAGGCAACCCGCGTTACAGGACGTAGCGCGTCCCTGATTCATTCCCACGTAGCGAGTGGGAACGAGATCCGGAAACGAGACTTTTAATGCCGCCTGTTCCACGGGCATCCTGGCCGGAACCAGCCAGCGGATTAATAAAGGCAACGGTAAAGCGGCCAGCAGCCAGGGCCATTCGAAGTGAATCATGATTTTGTCTGGGCTTTGAGCCAGTCTTCGCATAAGTCGATTAATTGGGAAACTTCCAATTCTGTGGGCGGCGTTTTCCGGTACGGCGCGTCAGCCAGAAGTTGACCGATGCCCTCGCTGAACGGCAAGCCTTTCACCGAAGCATCGAGAAATTCCAGCCATTGCCGTCCCGTTAGACCGGCGGCTTTTGCCCGCGGCGACACGCTGATCGCTACACGCCTGACCAGCACTGAAAGATCGGATAATTTCTGAAGATTATTCAGGCTTTTATCCCGTTTGATTTGGGCCAGTATTTTATTTGCGGTTTTAAGCGCCGTCTTGCGAGTCAACCTTTTATAAAGCCAGACCAGCAAAATTATCAGCAACGGAACGGCTATCGCCACCAGCCACCAGCCGATAGCCGGAGGCCACCAGCCGATGGCTTCGGGTTCATGGATGTCTTTTAAATCGAGAAGAGTCGGATTCATTTATCTTAAACGTTGTATCGGATCGTCTGTGGTACTGCATTGAATAAATACCAGACCCATTTTTTTTGCTATCTGCTCCAGTTGATGCAGCCGTTCGCTAAAATGCTGGTGATATTTTAATAGCCGCTGCCTATCGCCGGTATCGATAACCACATCCCGCACGTCGTCGGTCGCCGCGCCTGTTCCCGACAGGCTTGCGGCATCCCTGGCGATAAAACGATAGCGGCCTTTGTCCGGCAACCTGCTTTCCAGCGGATCATAGACAAAAATCAACACCACCTGACAATGCCGCGCCAGCTTGGCCAGATGCGTTTCAACCTGATCGTTAATGCCGCGAAAATCGCTGATGATATAAACCAGGCTGCCGGGGCGTGCGTGTTGCATAAGCCTAGCCAACACATGTTCCAGTGTAATCGCAGCTGGGTCTGCATGATTGCCGTCATCTTGATTACTGATGGCGTTTAAAAACCGCAACACGGCATGTTTGCCGTTTTGCGGTTTCAATTCACGGCACACGCTCCCGGTAAATATCTGGCCGCCAATTCTGTCGCCATGATGTTGGGCCGCCCACGCCAACAATCCGGCCAGTTTGGCGGCCAGCACCGATTTAAAAACACCCCGTGTCGCAAAATGCATGGCCGGGCGATTATCCACAGAAATAAACACCGGCCGTTCGCGCTCCTCGCGAAACACCTTGGTATGGGTTTCGCCGGTACGCGCCGTGACCCGCCAATCGATGCTGCGTATGTCATCGCCCGGTTGATAAACCCTGGCTTCTTCAAACTCCATGCCGCGGCCTTTAAAGCGGGATACATAACCGCCGCTTTGTCCGGCACGTATCGTTGAATGTTTCAGGTTTAACCCGGCGGCCGGTCTTGCTAAATCGACCAGGGTCTTTAACGACACCGAAACCAATTCACTGGTTGCTGACGCTTGTTTCCCAAAATTCATCAAGGCACTGCAACCCTGGCAATAAGTTCTTTAATAAAATGATCGGTGGTGATGCCTTCCGCCTCGGCCTCGTAAGACAATATCAAGCGATGCCGCAACACGTCGAAAGCCATATCCTGAATGTCTTCCGGACTGACAAAATCGCGTTGCGCCAACCAGGCTTTGGCTCTGGAACAGCGATCCAGCGCTATGCTGGCTCTGGGGCTTGCGCCGTATTGCAGCCAGGCGGCCAAGTCCTGTCCGTAGGCTGCGGGGTTGCGAGTCGCCAGCACGATTTGCAGCAAATAGTTTTCAAGACTTTCCGCCATGTGCAAATCCAGCACTTCGTGGCGCGCTTCAAACAAAGTCTTCTGCTCAATCGGCTGAAATTGCTCGGTATTTTTTACCGATCCCGAGCGTGCTTCGGTTCTGGCCAAATGCAGGATGCTTTTTTCATGTTCCGCTTTCGGATAATCGATTTTCACATGCAGTAAAAAACGATCCAACTGCGCTTCCGGCAACGGATAAGTGCCTTCCTGCTCGATAGGGTTTTGCGTCGCCATGACCATGAATAATTGCGGCAATGGGTAAGTCGCTTGACCTACGGTTATTTGCCGCTCGGCCATCGCTTCCAGCAGCGCCGCCTGTACTTTTGCCGGCGACCGGTTGATCTCATCGGCCAGGATCAGGTTATGAAACAACGGCCCCTTTTGGAATTCAAACGTACCTTGCTGGGGACGGTAAATTTCAGTGCCGGTCAAATCGGCCGGCAATAAATCGGGGGTGAACTGCACCCGGTGAAAATCGCCTTGTATGCCTTTGCTTAATACGTTGATCGCCCGGGTCTTGGCAAGGCCCGGAGCGCCTTCAACCAGGATATGGCCGTCAGCCAACAGGCCGATCAGCATTCGTTCAACCAGCACATCCTGTCCGATAATCTCCTGATTAATATAATTTTTCAAGCTCATTAGCGCCGGTTGGGCGGTATTTTTATTGTCGTTTTTTTCTAACATAGTTGTTCTGACATGATGATGTTTAATCTTAAACACAATACGAAAGCCTTACACATTAAGCATCAGGCTGGTTTTTTAGCTGAAAAATATTGTCTGCAAATCATTTTTCAAGGAAAGGTTACCTATTTTATACAGTTATGGCTCAAGGCAACATAGAGTAAAGCTGTTAAATAATTATGAACAAGTTGTGGATGGAGGTGTGGATAACGTTGCGGCTTGAGTTATCCACACCCCGTACACAAGATCGGGATAATCTTAACTGCATTTTACCATTGACTTCAAGCAACTGATTTTATATGTAAAAAATGACTTATCAACAGATCTGTATTGGCTTAATAGTAATAATAGGTTTTTAATATTTTCAATTTATTACTATTATTCCGAACAAAAAATCTGTCCGCTAGTCCTAATCGCCTATACTCTTTCGGACCGTTAACAAAGTAACCGAGGAAAAAATGAGAATCACACTGCTTATTTTGGGAAGCCTTTTTTCCAGCTGTACTTTTGCAGGCATTTACAAATGCATGGACATTAACGGCAAGACGGATTACCAAGCAAAGCCTTGCGGTCCTGAATATAAATCGCTGCAAATTAATGTTAAAACAGGCAGCTCTGCCGAATTGAACCCGGAAAAACAAAAACAGGATTTAGTACAAAAAGAACAGGATGAAAAGCTTGAGAAAGAGCAGATACTGAAAAAACAAGCGCAGTTAAAACAAGACGCAATGAGCGAGAGTGCAAAAAACCAGTTCCTGATTAAAAATAATCCCGAGACGTTTTCAGCATTTTCTATCCCGCCTTATGCGCTTGATCAATTGCCGGACTTAGTCAAAGAGTACCAAACCAGACTTCCCGACATCGAACGTTCAAGAAGACAAGCCGCAGAAAAAGCATTGGCTTCGGGTCAATGCCGACGCGTTGAAGCATCTGAATTACATGCTAAAAGTACCAAGAAAGCATTAGTCTTTTCAGTCAGTTGCAGCAGCGGAAAAAGTTTCTATTTTACCGAGCAGGAATTAGCCAAGTAAGCGCCTCCATGAATTCATCAAAAACAATATTAATAACAGGCTGTTCTAGCGGCATTGGCTACGCCACGGCTGTTGAATTAAAAAAACGCGGACATGCCGTTATTGCTACGGCAAGAAAACCGGACGATGTGTTGCGCTTGCAACAGGAAGGTTTTACCGCAATCCAACTGGATTTAGCCGACAGCAGCAGCATTCAGCAAGCGGTCGATTCGGCAATTAAATTAACCGACGGGAAAATCGACGCGCTGTTTAACAATGGCGCTTTCGGCCAACCGGGCGCAGTCGAAGACTTAAGCCGGGATGTGCTCAGGTTTCAGTTCGAAACCAATCTGTTCGGCACCCATGAACTGACCAACCTGATCATACCCTTGATGCGCAAACAGGGGCATGGCCGGATTATGTACAACAGTTCGATATTGGGGTTCGTCGCAATGACTTATCGGGGCGCTTATAATGCCAGCAAGTTCGCTCTGGAAGGTTTGGCCGATACCTTACGGCTTGAGCTTTATGGTACGCATATTGATATTTCGCTGATTGAACCGGGACCCATCCTGAGCAACTTTAGAAAAAACGCTTTTGCCCTGTACCGGAAAAATATAGATCCGTTGCGCAGCCACCATAAAGGCACCTATCAAGCCATGGAAGCGCGCTTGCAAAAAGAGGGGGCTGCCGCTCCGTTTACCTTGCCGGCTTTTGCCGTTACCGAAAAAGTTATTCATGCGCTGGAAGCCAAGCGGCCTAAAATGCGCTATTACGTCACTTTTCCGACTTATCTATTTGCCGTTCTTAAGCGCATTCTACCGATGTCCTGGATGGACGCTTTACTGAGGAAGGTTCAATAATGCACGAGCTTGATGAAATTATTATCGTTTGCCCTTATTGCGGCGAATCCCTGGATGTCTTAGTCGACACACATTCCGGAGCCCAGCAATATTACGAGGACTGTTCGGTTTGCTGCGCTCCGATTTTATTTATTCTGTCCGAAGATCATGCTGGAGATATGGTTCTTGACGTAAAAAGAGACGACGAATAATCCCACTCTCCTTGCCGATGGATGCTTGGTTAAGGCTTGATAACCATTGATTTAAAAGGGTTTTTATTAATTCAAAACTACCCGATTTTCAAAGTAAGAAGGGCGTAATTAATTTTTTCTGTGCTAGAATGCCTCGCGGTATTAGCCATTCATTATGTTTGATTTTTGCTTTTTTGCACAAACTCTCATTTTAATAGTTATGCTGAACACAAAAAATCAACAATATTAGGGTTAATCAATGAAAGTATTCAAAAAAATCGTAGTTTCTCTTGTTATGGCAATGTCTATGGCTGCAATTTCATCTTCTGCTTTTGCTGCTCCTGCTGGTGAAGCGGCCGTTAAAGAAGCCATTGAAAACACCATTTCCGGCATAGTGGCTGCACAAGGCGCAGTAAAAAGCGGCGACTTGCCAGCCGCTTCACAAGATATTCTTAAAGCGGCTCAAGCTTCAAAAGAGTTCCGTTTTGAAGTTACTGAACGTCAACGTCAAAAAGCGACTGATGTATTAAAGGCCGCTCGTAGATCTGTTGATGCAGGCGATAGCGCAGCTGCAGAAGCCGGCTTAGCAGAAGCTTTAAAATCATTTACGGAAATGAAAGGCAAATACGATTTAACGCATTAATAAATAAATGCTTTAAAGTCAGATTCAATTATTTTGCCAATGATGATTGAATCTGATTGTTTATTCCTCAAATAAGCCTCGCTAAAAATCGCCCTTTTCACGCCTCCACAGATAGTTTGAAAGAAATCAAAATGTGTTAAAATAATTATTGGTATTTGGCTATTATTACATTGATAGCTACGCAGCCAATTTAATTAAAAAATAACAATGACTTGAGGTCGAGTGCAATATGAAAATCTTAAAAAAAATCTTACTGTCTTTATTAATTGCATCTTCTATGGGTGCTGTTTCAACTTCAGTTCTGGCTGAAACTGATAAAGGTAGAGTTACCTATGCTCCTGCTGATGCAATTGACATTGTATCCGCTAAAATTAAAATAGCGCTCGACGCTGTAACTAGCGGCACTGAAGGAGAAAAAGTTGCTGATCTTATCAAGGACGCATTGGATGCAAGCAAAGAAATTAATGCAAACGATAAAGTTGATATGGCACGCTCAAGAGCTAATAACAAATTGAAAGCTGCCAAAACTCATGCTAAAGAAGCGGCTTTACAAGAAACTGAGCAAGAGTTAAGAGACGCAGCCAAAATGTTTGAAGCTTTGAAAAGCTTAATCTAATTTGGGCATTATCATATCAGGATGCCGCCCGGTTTCCTGATATGATCTCAGAACGCCCCGCTTATAAACCGGATTGTTATATCCGGATTCAGAAATACAGAGTTTCTTGGATTTACAATCTTTGCAGGTCATCGCAAAAGATCGTTATTACACACTATCAGCGTGATTTAGACCTGATATTTTCCGATTCCAACAGAAAAGCGGCTAGTACCTTGTCAGTGTTAAGGATATGGTTGATTAGCCAACTATTGAGGAAGGAAAGTAAATCTTCACGCGAAATCAGAACCCCGGTTTTAATCTCATTGCGCACGGCAACCACCTTGGCTGAGAAACTGCGGTGCTCTCGGATGTGGGCATCGGCCTCCTCAACACTCTCCTCAATATAGTTGTATTTCTGCATCAATACCTCTTCGGTTTCAAAGTGGTACAGTGCGTAGCTGAGCAAATTACGGGTAATTTCTTCTAAAAAAACGGCGTTATTATTGGTCGTGGTCAGCTTGATATTGGCCTCATTAAAAAGGTTGACGAGAATTTGATGTTGCTCGTCGATTTTACCAATTCCGGTGACAAGTTTTTCATTCCATACGATAAGATCGTAATCGGCCATATCTATTTTCCTTATAGTTTGCTATTTGAGTAACTCATCAGCCAGAAAATGGTGTACCAGACTGGTCAGATTATGCTGCTCGGCCAATAATTGAACTTTGTCTGCATCGGCCTCAACGTCCATACCGGCTTGACGATGCTCGCACAGATGCGCGCTAATCTGATGGATGTTTTGATGCACGGCATCAAGTGCATCAAACTCGCTTATATTGCGAAAATGGCTGACGTCTTCGTCAGAATACCACTGGCCAAAACGACATTGCCGGTGATCCAGCAGCGATTCCGGAGTCGTGTCGTCGCACGGGTCATCAAGATTAGCGATAACCCGATTAGTCCAGCTGCGGTGATTGGCTTCCGTTA
>Ga0208123_100231_pt1 | contig 27699 bp, 26 predicted proteins | sample LakWasMe92_HOW11_2_FD_183914 | JGI IMG/M metagenome (GOLD analysis project Ga0208123, IMG submission 183914) | Freshwater sediment methanotrophic microbial communities from Lake Washington under simulated oxygen tension - Sediment Metagenome... | ecosystem: Environmental > Aquatic > Freshwater >... | reverse complement strand
CTTTTGGGTCCCTCCAAAAGTGACCCGCTGTAAGAGCGGAACCCTAAGTGGCCGTTACCGCAGCAATGGATATGTACTCATACCCAAAAGAGAGTTGTGTAGATACCTATGGCTATCGCAGGCAAGCCAGCTCCCACACAAGCCACCTACATTTGGATTGCGGTGATATTTCGCTTTTCTATAGGCAAAAAAAACGGCGCACCGACCAAGTGCACCGTAAACATGCCGTGAAGCACAGCAACAACGATTCGGTAAATCAGATCAATCCAGCAGCGCCAGCGCCTGGGCGGTGACGTCCTGGATGCGCGCCCAGTCGCCGTTCTTGATCCACTCGGGGTCAAGCATCCAGCTACCGCCCACGCACATCACGTTTTTCAACGCCATGTAGTGTTTGATGTTGGCCGGGCCAACGCCGCCAGTGGGGCAGAATTTCACTTCGCCAAACGGCCCACCCAGGGCCTTGATGGCCGCCACACCGCCGCTGACTTCCGCCGGGAACAGCTTGAAGCGGCGATAGCCCAGGCCATAGCCTTCCATGATGCCGGAGGCATTGCTGATGCCCGGCAACAACGGGATCGGGCTGTCGACACTGGCTTCAAGCAGGTCGCGGGTAATGCCCGGGGTGACGATAAACTGCGAACCCGCCGCCTCGGCAGCCGCCAGCATGGTGCGATCGAGCACCGTGCCCGCACCGGTGACCAGCTCCGGGCGCTGCTCGCGCAAGACCTGGATGGCCTTGAGACCGAACGGCGAACGCAGGGTCACCTCCAACGCGGTCAAGCCCCCCGCCGCCAAGGCATCGGCCAGGGGCAGAATGTCCTGTTCGCGGGCAATGGTGATCACCGGCAGGATCCGCGCCTTGGCGCAAAGGCTGTCGATCAGGGCAACTTTATCCGCCATGGACACGGTCGGGTGAGGGCTTTTCATAGCGGCTGATCCTTGGCTCATGGGCACCAGTAAATCTCTAGAGTAGGTTGCAAAAACGCGCGAATCGGCATGCCGGCAACATCGTCGCCAGCCAGCGCTTCGCTCAGGGTGTGGAGTTTTGAATCGCCGGCAATCGACAACACGGTGTAGCGGGCACTGGCCAACAGCGCACGGCTCATGGTCAGGCGCTGATGGGGCACGCTGGGCGCCAGCATCGGCCAGCAACGGCGGGTGCCATCGGGCTGCAGCGCTTGGGCCAGGTTCGGGCTGTTGGGGAACAGCGATGCGGTATGCCCGTCATCGCCCATGCCCAACACCAGCACATCGATCGCCGGCAGTTCGGCCAACAGGCGATCCGCCTGCTCGGCAGCACCGTCCAGGTTCGCGGCGGCACTGTAGAGGCTCAAGAATCTGGCCTTGGCCGCCGGGCCTTGCAGCAGGTATTTCTTCAACAGGCCGGCGTTGCTGTCGGCATGCTCCACCGGCACCCAGCGCTCGTCGGCCAGGGTGATGGTGACCTTGGACCAGTCCAGGCCCTGCCTGGCCAGGTTCTGGAAAAACGCCACGGGGCTGCGGCCACCGGACACCACCAGGGTCGCCTCGCCACGGGCACTGATGGCCGCGCGCAGTTGTTCGGCCACGTCGTTGGCCAAGCCTTCGGCCAGCAGTACCGGCGTGCGGTACTCGTGGGGTGTTACACCCTGGGGCAGTTTCAAATCAGATATCGCCATACCACGACCTCCCATCCCGCGTGATCAGTGCAATGGAGCTCATCGGCCCCCAGGAACCCGCCGCGTACGGCTTGGGTGCATCGCCGGACTTCTTCCACCCGGCAATCAACTGGTCACACCACTTCCACGCGGCTTCGATTTCATCTTTACGGACAAACAGGTTCTGATTGCCGCGCATCACTTCCAGCAACAACCGCTCGTAGGCATCGGGAATCCGCGCGCTACGGTAGGTGTCGGAAAAATTCAATTGCAGTGGCCCGCTACGCAGTTGCATGCCCTTGTCCAGGCCCTGCTCCTTGGTCATCACGCGCAAGGAAATACCTTCGTCCGGTTGCAGGCGGATGATCAGCTTGTTGCTGATCTGCAGGCGCTGCTCGGGGGCGAAGATATAGTGGGACGGTTCCTTGAAATGGATGACGATCTGCGACAGCTTTTGCGGCATGCGCTTGCCGGTGCGCAAATAGAACGGCACCCCGGCCCAACGCCAGTTGCGGATATCGGCCCGCAGGGCGACGAAGGTTTCGGTGTCGCTCTGGGTGTTGGAGTTGTCTTCTTCCAGGTAACCCGGCACCGGCTTGCCGGCGCTGTAGCCAGCAATGTACTGGCCACGCACCACCTGGGTGGTCAGGCCTTCCGGGCTGATCGGCGCCAGGGCCCTGAGCACCTTGACCTTCTCGTCGCGGATGCTGTCGGCGGACAGGTCGGCCGGCGGGTCCATGGCGATCAGGCACAGCAGCTGCAACAGGTGATTCTGGATCATGTCCCGCAGTTGCCCGGCCTTGTCGAAATAACCCCAGCGGCCTTCGATCCCCACCTGCTCGGCCACGGTGATTTCCACATGGGAGATGTAGTGCTGATTCCACTGGGTTTCAAACAGGCTGTTGGCAAAACGCAGGGCGATCAGGTTTTGCACCGTCTCTTTGCCCAGGTAGTGGTCGATGCGGTAGGTGCGGTTTTCCGGGAAAAACTGCGCCACGGCGTCGTTGACCTTGCGCGAGGACTCCAGGTCCGAACCGATGGGTTTCTCCAGGACCACCCGGGTATTTTCCGCCAGGCCGACCTTGGACAGGTTCTCGCAGATCGCGCCATACACCGCCGCCGGGGTGGCGAAGTAGGCGATCAGGCGTTGTTCGGTGCCGGCCTTGGCGGCCAGGGCCACGTAGTCATCGGCATTCATGAAATCGACATGCACATAGGCCAGGCGCGCCAGGAAGCGCTCCGCCACGGCTTCATCCAGTTCCTGGCCGACGTATTTGCGCAGTTCGTGTTCGATGTGGTCCAGGTGCTGCTGCTCGGAGCCGGCTTCGCGGGCCAGGGCCAGGATGCGCGTGTCGGCGTGCAAGAGCCCGGCGCCATCGAGTTGGTAGAGGGCAGGAAATAACTTGCGCAGCGCCAGATCACCCAAGGCGCCAAACAGGGCAAAGGTGCAGGGTTCCACGGTTATCGAAGGCATGATGTTTGTTCTTTTATCAAGTTAAGCTACAAATACCTTTTTTCAAGGCATCACTCAAGGAAAAATGTAGTAATAACCACAACATTTTCCCAAAATACGCATTGCGAGTGGTGGTGTTCAACTACCCTCAGTAGGATAGGCCACCGCCAAGGGCCGCTCGCCGACCTTTTACTGGCTTTTACTTGCATCGTCGCCCGAAGGAAAGACTGAATGGACCGCGTGCGAAATCTTCTGGAACAGATCCGGAACCGCCTCGAAGAATTGAACAAGGCCGAGAAAAAAGTCGCCGAGGTCATCCTGCTCAACCCGCAGCAGGCGACCCGCTTCTCGATCGCCGCCCTCGCCCAGGCCGCCTCGGTCAGTGAACCGACGGTCAACCGTTTCTGCCGTTCGTTCGGCGTCAGCGGTTACCCTGAACTGAAATTGCAACTGGCGCAAAGCCTGGCTAGTGGCGCCGCTTATGTCAGCCGCGCCGTGGAGGCCGATGATAACCCCGAGGCCTACACGCAAAAGATTTTTGGCAGCGCCATCGCCTCCCTGGACAGCGCCTGCCAGGCCCTGGACCCGGCCCTTATCAGCAAGGCCGTGGACCTGTTGATCCAGGCGCGGCAGATCCACTTCTTTGGCCTTGGCGCCTCGGCCCCGGTGGCCATGGATGCCTTGCACAAGTTCTTCCGCTTCAACCTGTCGGTCACGGCCCATGCCGATGTGCTGATGCAGCGCATGATCGCCTCGGTGGCCCATACCGGCGAGCTGTTCGTGATCATTTCCTACACCGGCCGCACCCGCGAACTGGTGGAAGTGGCGCGCATCGCCCGGGAAAACGGCGCCTCGGTGCTGGGTGTGACCGCCGAAAACTCGCCACTGGCCAAGGTCAGCACGGTGAGCCTGAACATCCCGCTGCCGGAAGACACCGACATCTATATGCCGATGACCTCGCGGATCATTCAGTTGACGGTGCTGGATGTGCTGGCGACCGGCATGACCTTGCGCCGTGGTGTGGATTTCCAGCCGCATTTGCGCAAGATCAAGGAGAGCTTGAATGACAGCCGGTATCCGGTGGGCGATGAGTTCAACTAAAGCTGGAATCGCCTCCAGCAGGGCCGGCCCTATCGCAGGCAAGCCAGCTCCCACAGGCTGACCGAGTTCTACCTTGTGGGAGCGGGCTTGCCCGCGATGAGGCCCTGGGCAACACCACTAAACCCTCGCCCGGGCCTGCAAACTCAAATACGCCCGCTCCCCCGGCGCCAGGCTGGCCCCGGCCATGGCCGACTCGACACACACGAACCCCGCCGCCTCGTTGAAGCTCACCCCCAGCAACGGCCGGCTCCCCGGGTGCCAGACCACCGTATCGGCACTGTCGCCGGTATCAATGCACAGTTCGCGCTGCCAGGCGTGGTCCTTGAGCTGCAATTCGCCCTCATGCTGGAACACGCGCTGGCAGCCGCCATCGACACGCAGTTCACCTTCCTGCTGGCAAACCTGGCGACTCAACTGGTCGTAACCCTGCGCCCCATCGAGCCCAGACAGCGCTATCTCACCCACGTTGCCAATCCGCCAGTAGGCGTGCAAAGCATGGCTCAATTGGCACGGCAGCTCATCCTGATGCTCGGTGCTCAAGCGCAGTTCGAGGGTTTCGCCCAAGTGTGCGTGCAAGTCCACCTGCCAGTCGCACAGTTGCAATTGCCAGTGCAGGCGCACGCCGTCATCGGCAGTGCTGCTGCCCAGCAGCTTCCAGTCAATCAGGCGCGCCCAACCATGGGACGGCCAGGCGTTTTCGCTGGGATGGCGGCCATACCACGGCCAGCATACGGGCACGCCTCCACGGATCGCCCCGACTTGCGGCCACCTGGCCGCGCACCACAACCAGGGTTTCTGGCCACGGGGCTGAAAATGCAGTAACTGCGCGCCCTGGCGACTGAACACCGCCTGGCACAGCGGGTGGTCGATCACCAATACGTCGCGCATCTGGAAGCGTTCCCAGGCAAACACCGGGCGCTCGCGCAGGGATTTGAAAAAGCGTTGCAGCGGTTGCTCATGCATGTGCCACGGTCCTGAATATCTTTACAGCGCAACCCAAAAAAAAGCGGATAGCCATGGCTACCCGCAAATGCGCACAGAGAGAAGGAGCTTATCGCAACAGCCTTAGAACACCGACTGAATTTTCAGGCCGGCCACCAGCGCGTTATCGACTTTATCCACGCCGCCCGGTTGCACGACGTATTGCAGGTTGGGACGCACGGTCAACCAGTTGGTGACGTGGAAGCCGTAGTTGATTTCAAAGTTGTACTCGGTTTCGCGGATCGGCGAGAACAACGCGTTGTCGTAGTCGCTCACGCCATTGGCAATGTTGCGCAGCTCGGCGTTTTTCTTCACGTCTTCGTTGACGTGCAGGCGAGCGGCACCAATGCCCACGTCATCTTTTGGACGCGCATTGAATGGGCCTTTGTACACCAACATAATCGACTGGTAGTTGTCGACGGTGTTGGTTTCTTTGTCGTGGAACGTGGCGTTGGCTGCGATGTTCAGGCCGCGGGAAGCGTCGCCGTTATGGGTGGTGAGTTGCTGCTGGGCAACGAACCAGTAGCCCTTCTTGCTGCTGCGGGTACGGTAGTCGGCGCCAGTGGTGGCCGCGTCATTGCCGTTGACGTCTTCACGCACATCGGGAGCATCGGCCGCGCTCTTGTAGTAACCCACACGGTATTCGCCCGGCAGGTTATTGACCTTCGGCGACCAGACCAACTCCACCGGGATCACGGTGCCCTTGGTGCCACTGCCGCTGAGCTTGAAGCCGTTGCCGTGCTCCAGCTGCGAGGGGTTCTGGTTGTACGCGCCGATCTGCGCATACAGTTCCGGCGTGATGTGGTACTTCACGCGGATCGCGGCCTGGCTGACCGGCCAGTTGTACCAGGTGTTGACGTAGTTACCCACCTGGGAGCCGCAGAACGACAGGTTCTGGAAGTCGCACGGGAAGGTGTTGAAGTCTTCGCCTTCACCGAAGTAACCGAGTTTCACATCCAGCTTGTTGTCGAACATCTGGTGCTGGATCCAGAACTGGGTCAGGCGCACCATATGGCCACGGCCATACACTTCCTGAGACGAACTCAGGGTGCCGGCACGCGGGTCGCCGATACGGTCATTGGAAATGTTGCGGCCATTACGGCTGGTCATCTGGATCTTGGCCTGGGTGTTGTCCCAGCCCCAGAGCTTTTGCAGGTCCAGCGCAACGCCCAGACCGAACTGGTCGGCGTAACGCCCGGTCTTGTCATCGTTGTAGCCGCCACGGGCGTTGTAACCCGCTTCCCCCACGTAGTCGGCCTTGATGTCGATACCCTGCTCGATCAGCTTGGTCCGCTCGCCGCCCCAGTCGCCGGTCATCCACTTGGAATCGGCACTGAAGGCTTCGTCCGCCATCGCATTGGCAGACAAAACCAGCGCTGCCACTGCTGACAACTGGCAGATCAAGCGAGTGTTGTTGTGTTGCTTTTTCATCCCTACATCCTCGTCTTTATTGTTATTAACTGTTTTTATCTAACGCGGTTTACATCTAGTTGCGAAACACCAACATCGAATGTGTGGGAGCGGGCTTGCTCGCGATGGCATCACTGCGGTGTGCCTGGTAGACCGCGTCGCCTGTATCACGGGCAAGCCCGCTCCCACATTTTGATTTTCAGCGGCCCTTGAATTGGGTGACGTTGTCGGCGTGTTGCACTGGCACTGACGCGGCGGTGCCCAGGCGTTCGCCGGTCTTGGCGTCGAACAGCAGCACCTTGGCCGGATCGAACTGCAAGGTCAGGCTCTCGCCCACTTGCGGCGCCACGTCCGGGGCCAGGCGGCAGCAGACCTTGGTGTCATTGAGCTGGACAAACACCAGGGTGTCCGGGCCCGTGGGCTCGGTTACCTGGACTTCGGCGCGAATGCTCGGCAGGCCATTGCCCTCGGGGCCGGCCAGGACAATCTGCTCCGGGCGCAGGCCAAGGATCACGTCGCGGTCTTCCAGGCCGGCGTCGCTCATGCCCAATGGCAATTCGCAACGCGCCTGGCCGCTGTCGAGCAGGGCCAGCAGGCGGCCCTCCTTGCGTTGCAGGCGCAAGGGGATGAAGTTCATCGGCGGCGAACCGATAAAGCTCGCCACGAACAGGTTCGCCGGATCGTTGTAGATCTCTTTCGGCGTGCCGAACTGCTGGATGATGCCGTCCTTCATCACTGCCACTTTGTCGCCCAGGGTCATCGCTTCGATCTGGTCGTGGGTCACGTAGACCGTGGTGGTTTTCAGGCGCTGGTGCATCAGTTTCATTTCGGTGCGCATCTCGACCCGCAGCTTGGCGTCGAGGTTGGACAGCGGTTCGTCGAACAAGTAGATCTTCGGCCGCCGCGCCAGCGCCCGGCCCATGGCCACGCGCTGTTGCTGGCCACCGGAGAGCTGGCCCGGCTTGCGGTTGAGCAGGTGTTCGATCTGCAACAGCTTGGCCACCCGCGCCACTTCCTCGTCGATGGCCGCCTGGCTCATCTTGCGGATTTTCAGGCCGAATTCGATGTTCTCGCGCACGCTCATGGTCGGGTACAGGGCGTAGGACTGGAACACCATGGCGATGTCCCGGTCCTTGGGGCTCATGCCGCTGACGTCCTGGTCACCGATCATGATCGCGCCGCCGCTGATGTTTTCCAGGCCGGCGATGCAGTTCATCAAGGTCGACTTGCCGCAGCCCGAGGGCCCGACGAGGATCAGGAACTCGCCATCCTGGATCGACAGTTCGATGTTCTTCAGGGTGTCCGGCAGGCCGGCACCATAGGTCTTGTTGACGTTGCGAAGTTCGAGCGTAGCCATGATTACCCCTTGACCGCGCCGGCCGTGAGGCCGCGCACGAAATACTTGCCTGCGACCACATAGACCAGCAGGGTCGGCAGCCCGGCGATCATCGCCGCCGCCATATCCACGTTATATTCCTTGGCCCCGGTGCTGGTGTTGACCAGGTTGTTCAGCGCCACCGTGATGGGCTGCGAATCACCGCTGGAGAACACCACGCCAAACAGGAAGTCGTTCCAGATCTGGGTGAACTGCCAGATCAGGCAGACCATGATGATCGGGGTGGACATCGGCAGAATGATCCGACGAAAGATGGTGAAAAACCCTGCACCATCCAGGCGTGCCGCCTTGACCAGCGCATCGGGAATGCTCACGTAGTAGTTACGAAAGAACAGCGTGGTAAACGCCAGGCCGTAGACCACATGCACAAACACCAGGCCGGTGGTGGTGCTGGCCAGGCCCATTTTGCCGAGGGTGAACGAGGCCGGCAGCAACACGGTCTGGAACGGCAGGAAGCAGCCGAACAGCAACAGGCCGAAGAACAACTGCGAACCGCGAAAGCGCCACATCGACAGCACGTAGCCATTCAATGCGCCGATGGTGGTGGAGATCAGCACCGCCGGGATGGTGATCATGAACGAGTTCCAGAAGTACCCGTTGACCGTGGCCCAGGCCTTGACCCAGCCGATCCCGGTGATCACCGTCGGCCAGCTCAGCAGGTTGCCGGTGCTGATATCTTCCGGGGTCTTGAAGCTGGTCAGCAGCATGACCACCAGCGGCACCAGGTACAGCACCACGGCCAGGATCAGCACCCCATGGATCGCCAGGCGGCTGAAGCTGATGGCAGGTTTGGCGAGACTAGTCATGGCGCTTGGTCCTCAGCTCGGAGTACAGGTAAGGCACGATGATTGCGAGGATCGCGCCGAGCATCAGGATCGCACTGGCCGAGCCCATGCCCATCTGGCCGCGGCTGAAGGTGAAGGAATACATGAACATCGCCGGCAGGTCGGACGAGTAGCCAGGGCCACCGGCCGTCATTGCCGCCACCAGGTCAAAGCTCTTGATGGCGATGTGCGCGAGGATCATCACCGCGCTGAAGAACACCGGGCGCAGGCTGGGCAGCACCACGCTCCAGTAGATGCGCGGCAGGCTCGCGCCGTCGATCTGCGCGGCACGGATGATCGACTGATCAACCCCACGCAGGCCGGCGAGGAACATCGCCATGATAAAACCCGAGGCTTGCCATACCGCCGCGATCACCAGGCAATACACCACGCGGTCCGGGTCGATCAGCCAGTCCAGGCGAAAGCCTTCCCAGCCCCAGTCGCGCAGCAGTTTGTCCAGGCCCATGCCGGGGTTGAGCAGCCATTTCCAGGCGGTACCGGTGACGATCATCGAGAGCGCCATCGGGTACAGGTAGATGGTGCGGATAAAGCCTTCGCGACGGATGCGCTGGTCGAGGAAAACCGCCAGCAGCACACCGATCACCAGGGTGATGCCAATAAACATGCCGCCGAACAGCGCCAGGTTTTTGCTCGCCACCCACCAGCGATCGTTATCGAACAACCGTGCGTATTGCGCCAGGCCCACCCATTTGTAGGTGGGCAGGAAGGTGGAGTTGGTGAACGACAGCACGAACGTCCACAGGATGTAGCCATAAAAGCCCACCAGGACGATGAACATGCTCGGCGCCAGCACCAGTTTGGGGAGCCAGCGCTGCAATGCATCGAACGGCGAGACCTTGCTGAACACAGCAACAGAACTCATGGGAAAATCCAGGGCAGGGAGTAAAGGGCTAACGGCTATCCCTGAAGGAATGGGCTTTGTGTGGGAGCGGGCTTGCTCGCGATGGCATCACTGCGGTGCAACTGATACACCGTGGCGCCCGCATCGCGAGCAAGCCCGCTCCCACACAAGCCCGGCTCCTACACAAAGCCGGGGTTGCACATGGGTTACTTGGCCGACTTGACCGCTGCACCAAGCTTCTTGGCGGTGTCGGCCGGGTCGGCTTTCGGGTCGTTGATAAAGTTGGTCACCACATCAAAGAACGCGCCCTGTACCGCCAGCGTGGTCGCCATGTTGTGCGCCATGCTCGGCTGCAGGCCACCGGACTTGGCATCCGCGAGGAAATCCTTGGCCGCCGTCTGGGCACAGGCGTCGAAGCCGTACTTGCCCATGTCGGCCAGCATGTCGTTGCGCACCGGGATCGAGCCTTTGTTGATGCTGAAGACCTTTTGGAAGTTCTCGCCCAGCACCACCTTGGCGATGTCCTGCTGACCGGCCGAGGTGCCGGCATTTTTCTGCTTGAACACCGCCAGGGAGTCGATGTTGTAGGTGAAAGCCTTGTCGGTGCCCGGGAAGGCGACGCACTCGTAGTCCTTGCCGGCGACTTTCTTGGCGGCAGTCCACTCGGACTTCGCCCAGTCACCCATGATCTGCATGCCGGCCTTGCCGTTGATGACTTTGGCGGCTTCCAGGTTCCAGTCCTGGCCCTTGCCGTCGACATCCATATAGGTCGCGACCTTTTTCAGCTCGGTCAGCGCCTTGACCATCTGCGGGCCGGTCAGGGCCGCGTTATCGAGGTCGACCAGGGCTTTTTTGTAACCGTCCACGCCCATGACCGAGAGCACCACGGCTTCAAACACCGTGCTGTCCTGCCAAGGCTGGCCACCGTGGGCGAGCGCAATGAAGCCGGCGGCCTTGAGCTTGTCACCGGCGGCATAGAATTCTTCAAGGGTCGTAGGATTTTTGTTGATGCCGGCTTTCTTGAACACTTGCGGGTTGATCCACAGCCAGTTGACGCGGTGGATGTTCACCGGCACCGCGACGTAATCACCCTCGTACTTCACCGTGTCGGAGACTTTCTTATCGAGCAGCTCGTCCCACTTTTCAGCCTTGGCCACGTCTTTCAGGACGTCGGTGTCGAGCAGCCCGGTGGACGCCCATTCCTGGATGTCGGGGCCCTTGATCTGGGCAACGCCTGGCGGGTTGCCGGCGACCGCGCGGCTTTTCAGCACGGTCATGGCCGTGGCGCCACCGCCACCGGCGACGGCCCCGTCTTTCCAGGTGAAGCCGTCTTGCTCAACTTGGGCCTTCAGGACATCCACCGCCGCCTTCTCACCGCCCGAGGTCCACCAATGCACCACTTCAACCGTCCCTTTGGAGTCGGCGGCAAATGCACTGAGGGGCAACAACGAGGCCATGGAAATAGCAACGGCGAGGCGATTAATCGCGTTCATCTGAGTACCTTTTCTTGTTGTTATGCATGCAAGTCTGGCGCTTGCGCTGCATAGGATTCTAAACAGGGATTTTTGCCAGGCACGTAACAAAGGGATGGGTAAATGTCACCATTTGGTGACATAACAACCGCCCCCCAGCGCACTGGCCATGCTTGGCGATAACGGCAGGCCCGGCAGCAATACCGCCTGCCAGGCATGGTACAGGTCCGGCTTGCCACCCCAGATTCTGCTGGCGGGCTCGTTCTGCGGGTCGAGTTCGTGGTGCCAACTGCCCTGGGCCCGATCAATAAAGCGGGTTTCACAGAACTCCCAGAACCGTCGGTACCAGAGTTCGTAATGCCACTCGCCGGTGCGCTTGAGCAGGGCCTGGGCGGCGGCGCTGGCTTCGGCATGAGTCCAGTGCAGGCGCTCGCGCACCACCGGGCGGTAGTGCCAGTCCAGGGTGTAGACCAGGCCAGGCGCGCCATCCACCGACCAGCCGTATTCGCAGGCACTGGCGAACAATCCCCGGGCCGCCTCCAGCAACCACTCGGGGGTGATGAGCCCCGCCTGTTGGCGCGCGGCTTCAAGGTGCAGCACCAGGCGCGCCCATTCAAAACCGTGGCCCGGGGTGATGCCATAGGGGCGAAAACCATCGGCCGGGTTGTCTTCGTTGTAACGGTGCACGGGCTGCCAGTAGCGGTCGAAATGCTCGATTACCATAAATTCATTGGCGCCGGCGTGCTGATGGATCACCCGCTCGACAATGCGCAACGCCCGGCCCAGCCAGCGTGTGTCACCGGTGACATCGGCCAGGGCGAGAAAAGCCTCGGTGGCGTGCATGTTGCTGTTGGCGCCGCGATAGGCTTCTTCGCCGCTCCAGTCCCGGGCGAAGGATTCAAGCATGGCCCCCTCCTCCTCGCTCCAGAAATACTGGTCGATGATCTGGATGGCGTCCGCCAGCAAGGCTTGTGCCCCAGGGGCCCCCGCCACCACCGCCGAACTGGCGGCCAGGGCGACAAAGGCATGCAGGTAGGCGGCCTTGCCCGTGTTGCCGTCACGCGCACCAGGGGCGGCAAACCAACCGCCATGCTCGGCGTCGCGTAGCGGGCCACTGAGGCTGGCCACACCGTGCTCGACGAGCCCGGCATACCCCGGCAGGCCTTGGGCGTGGGCCATGGCGAAGCTGTGGGTCATGCGCGCGGTGTTCATGGTTTCGGCGTGGGTATCGCTGGGCAGGTAGCCCTGGTCGTCGAGGTTGCCGAAGCCTTCAGGCACTCGGGAGGCCTTGGCAAAGCCCAGCAGGCGCTGGCCTTCGGCGGCGAGCCAGGCATGATGGGCAGGTGCGTTCAGCCAACTGCTGGCAGGCAGTGGTTGCATGGTCATGGGTGGCCCTTTTTGTTTTTGTGGGATGACCGCAGTCTAAACAAGGGCCGGGAACCGGCAGGTAACGAAAGGGCGAGGAAATGTCACCAGATTGTGACATTTGTCGGCGCCGGTTTGCCGGCGCCGACCATCACAATGGGGTTACTGGCCCAGGGGCGCGACCCTGGCCGGTGCGCTCACTTCCCGTTGCAGGTTCTGCATCTGGGTCTGCAAGGTCGTGATGTTGCGGGTGGTCTGGATGCGGAACACGTCGAACTCTTTATTCGACGGCCCTTCGGTGGCGGCACGGTTGTCCAGCTCGCTCTTGATCACCAGCAAGTCCTGCTCCAGGCGGGCAATGGCCGTGGCCGGATTGCCCTGCTTCTTCAAGGCGGCCACCTCCGTGCCCAGCTCCTTGACGTCGGCATTCAACTTGGCGGCTTCGGCCTGCGCGGCCTTGAGGGCCGTCAGTTCGGTGGCCAACGTTTGCACCTGGGCCTGCAACCGGGTATTGGCGGTGGTCAGGTCCGTGGTACTGGCACTCATCTGCGCCAGGCGCTTGTCCAGGTCGGTGGCCTGGCCCGCCACGCCCAATTGCTGCTTGCCCTGCTCCAGCAATTGGCTTTCCAGCTGCTTGATCTGCAGCTTCAGCGCTTCACTGCCGGTATTGACGTTGGCCTCACTGGCCACCACCTTGCCGGAAATGTCCTGCAAGCGGCCGGCGGCCTCCTCGCTGATGCGCGCAAAGCTTTCCTGGGTCGCCACCAGTTGCTGCCCCATCAGGGAGATCTGCTGGAAACTCCACCATGCCAGCCCCACGAAGGCAAACAGCAGCGCGCCGACCAGGGCCCACAACGGCCCGGTACTGGCACTCTTGACCTTGACCACCGGCGCCGGGCGCGAGCGTATGGACGTGGCCGCTGTCGGCACAAAATCATCGTCGTCGCCAACGTCGGCCCGCAGGCTCGGCACATTGTCAAAGTCGTCTTTAGTATCGTTACGCATGAATCAACCTTGAAATAACTACATAAAAACGGCGGGAGTATAAACCCCTGGCCCATCGCCTTGGTCGAACGGCCAGCGAAAAATCGCTTCGCGGTGTTGCCCGGGCTACTTGGAGCCCGGATCCTGGACTTTCCACCAATGGCAAAACTCATCGAGGGCCGTCCACAGGCTGACCTTGGGCTGGTAGTCGAGGTAGTGCCGTGCGCGGCTGATATCCAGGGTGAAGTCCTTGTTCATCACCTGCATCCCCAGGCGTGACAGCGACGGTTCCGGGCGCCCCGGCCACATCGCGCAACAGGCTTCATTGAGTGCCGCGATGCTGTAGGACAAACCGTAGGAACGGTAACGCGTGACCTGGGGCATTTCCATCTGGCGCATCACGTAGTTGACCACGTCCCACACTGGCACCGGCGTGCCGTTACTGATGTTATAGGCCTTGCCCAGCGCCGAGCCGGTGGCCAGCAGGCTGCTGAGCAGGGCCTCGTTGAGGTTGTGCACGCTGGTGAAATCGACCTTGTTCAGGCCATCGCCGACGATGGCCAGGCGCTTCTTGCGCTGCATGTTCAACAGGCGCGGGAAGATGCTCATATCCCCGGCACCGGTGACAAAGCGCGGGCGCAGGGCCAGCACTTCAAGGCCGAACTCCTGGGCGCCGAAAACTTTTTGCTCAGCCAGGTACTTGGTGGCCGCATAGGGGTGCTTGAAACGCTTGGGCACTTGCTCTTCGGTCAGCCCCAGGTGATCGCGGCCATCAAAATAGATCGACGGTGACGACAAGTGCACCAGGCGCCCGACCCGTTGCTTGAGGCAGGCTTCGACCACGTTTTCGGTGACCTGCACATTGCCCTGGTAGAAGTCCTGGTAACGCCCCCACACCCCTACGGCGCCGGCACAATGGACCACGGCTTCGACGTCGCGGCACAGGTCGCGCACCAGGTCTGGGTCATTCAAGTCACCCTGGATAAATTCAGCGCCACGCCGTACCAGGTGCTCGACGCCCTCGGCCCGCCGCCCGTTGACCCGCACGTCCAGGCCCTGCTCCAGGGCGAAACGCGCAAAGCGCCCGCCAATAAAGCCGCTTGCGCCGGTGACCAGAATTTTCATGTGTTACCCCGTGTTCTTTCATTTTTCATCGCAGTTGCGTTGACGCCGACAGTCACTCCAACGGCACCAGCCATTGGCCGGTTGCCCGTGCCAGATGCTCGGTCAGCAAACCGAGCAATTGCCCACCACTGCGCCAATGATGCCAGTACAACGGCACATCAATGGGTTTATCTGGCAATAACTCCACCAGCACGCCCCGTTGCAATTGCTCACGCACCTGCAACTCCGGCACCAGCCCCCACCCCAGGCCGGCCTCGGTCAGGCGGATAAAACCTTCGGAAGACGGGCATAAATGGTGCTCGAAACCGCCGTCCACACCCAGCGACGCGAGGTAACGATGTTGCAAAAAATCATCCGGGCCAAATACCAGCGCCGGGGTCCGTGCCAGTTGATCGGCACGCACCCCGCCGGGAAAGTGCCGGGCGATAAACGCCGGGCTGGCCAGCGCCCGATAGCGCATGGCCCCCAGCAGCAGGCTGCGGGCACCGGCCACCGGACGCTCGCTGGCGCAGACGCAGGCCGCCACTTCGCCGGCGCGCATGCGCTTGAGGCCGACGGTCTGGTCTTCCACCACCAGGTCCAGCAACAAATGTTGCTCGGCGCAAAAGTCCCCCACCGCCTGCGCCCACCACGTCGCCAGGCTGTCGGCATTGATGGCAATCCGCAGGCGTTCGGGCATGCCCTCTTCGTCCAGGGCTGGCACCTGGCTTTGCAGATCGCGCTCCAGCAGGCGCACCTGTTGCACATGGTTGAGCAGGCGCCGGCCGATTTCCGTGGGGGTCGGCGGCGTCGCGCGTACCAGTACCGGCTGGCCGATGCGCGCTTCAAGCAACTTGATGCGCTGGGAGATGGCCGATTGCGACACCCCCAGCACCTGGGCGCCGCGCTCGAAACCGGCCTGTTCCACCACCGCCGCCAGGGCAGAGAGCAATTTATAGTCGAACATCAGTTTTCCTAATGAGCGATGAGCAATATTGGTTTTTCTTATACAGCGCCAGACCGGAGAATGACCAGCATCCCGCGCCTCTCTTCTTTCAAGGATCCCCCAATGGCTGGCGAAACCGCCCTGGCAACCCTGCTGCGCAGCATGAGCCCACAGCTCAATACCGGCGACTATGTGTTCTGCACCCTGGCCGACAACCGCCTGCCCGATTGCGAGGTGATCGGCAGTTTTCGCGAACAGGAAGGGCTGACGGTGATTGTCGAGCGCCAACAGGCCGAACAGGCCGGCCTGACCTTCGAGTATGTGGCGGCGTGGATCACCTTGAATGTGCATTCGGCCCTGGAAGCGGTGGGCCTGACCGCCGCCTTCGCCAGCGCCCTGGGGCGTGCCGGGATCAGTTGCAATGTGGTCGCCGGCTACTACCACGACCACCTGTTTGTCGGCCGTAACGATGCGCAGCGTGCAATGCACGTGTTGCAACAACTGGCAGCGGGCGCGGAGTAAATCCTATGTGGCAGAGTTATGTAAACGGCCTGCTGGTGGCCCTGGGGCTGATCATGGCCATCGGTACGCAAAACGCATTTGTATTGGCACAGAGCTTGCGCCGCGAACATCACCTGCCGGTGGCGGCCCTGTGCGTGGTGTGCGATGCGCTGCTGGTGGCCGCCGGGGTGTTTGGCCTGGCGACGGTGCTGGCGCATAACCCTGTGCTGCTGGCGATTGCACGTTGGGGCGGGGCGGCGTTCCTGCTGTGGTACGGCGCCCTGGCCCTGCGCCGGGCCTGTTCGCGGCAAAGCCTGGGGCAAGGCGCAGGGCAAAAGGTCCGTTCATTACGCGCGGTGATGCTCAGCGCCCTGGCCGTGACCCTGCTCAACCCCCACGTGTACCTGGACACGGTGTTACTGATCGGCTCCCTGGGCGCCCAGCAAACCGAACCGGGGGCCTATGTGGCAGGCGCCGCCAGCGCTTCGTTGCTGTGGTTTTCCGCCCTGGCCCTGGGCGCGGCATGGCTGGCCCCGTGGCTGGCGCGCCCGGCCACCTGGCGCCTGCTGGACCTGCTGGTGGCGGTGATGATGTTCAGTGTGGCCTATCAATTGATCAGCGCCTGAGGATTATTCCAAAACGCTCTGGAACCTCTATTCCACACAGTTGTTGCGTGGTTTTGCCGCACCCCCGGTGCTATGATCCAGACCCTGCGCCGCAAAGAGTACAAACTCCCCGGCGCTTGTTTGGCCGCCCGTGATCGGCCTTGCGCTCACCGCAACTGACCTGATTAGGAGAATTATCATGGCTTTCGAATTGCCGCCGCTGCCGTATGCACACGATGCCCTGCAGCCGCACATTTCCAAGGAAACCTTGGAATATCACCACGACAAGCACCACAACACCTATGTCGTGAACCTGAACAACCTGGTGCCTGGCACCGAGTTCGAGGGCAAGACCCTGGAAGAGATCGTCAAGTCCTCTTCGGGTGGCATCTTCAACAACGCCGCCCAGGTCTGGAACCACACCTTCTACTGGAACTGCCTGGCGCCAAACGCCGGCGGTCAACCGACTGGCGCACTGGCTGAAGCCATCAATGCCGCGTTCGGTTCGTTCGACAAGTTCAAGGAAGAGTTCACCAAGACGTCGGTCGGCACCTTCGGTTCCGGTTGGGGCTGGCTGGTGAAAAAGGCTGACGGTTCCCTGGCCCTGGCCAGCACCATCGGCGCCGGCAACCCGCTGACCAGCGGCGACACCCCGCTGCTGACCTGCGACGTCTGGGAACACGCCTACTACATCGACTACCGCAACGTGCGTCCAAAGTATGTGGAAGCGTTCTGGAACCTGGTCAACTGGAAGTTCGTTGCCGAGCAGTTTGAAGGCAAGACCTTCACTGCGTAAGTAACCCTTGCAGTAAAAAAGAGCCCGGCGATTGCCGGGCTTTTTTGTGCCAGATTGAAACCACCTCACCCCAACACCCGTGGAACTCACCGACAGGAATTGACCACTGAGCCGGTGAGAGAAATAACTCCCTCATCTATTTTAGGAGTATGAACCATGCTTGGAATAATGGAACTCGCCAAGGGAGCCATACCAGGGATCGGAGAGCTTGTGGGTGCCTTGGCGGGAGTGCTGGGGAATGCAATAAAGGACAAGTCAGGTGAAAACGAGGAGAAAGAACCCGGCAAAATAGCCGAAGATGTACACGCCAAAATCGATATGCAGATTACCTACCCGCCCCCTTAAGGCCATCGATGTGCTCTTGCGACAGGCAGAAAAGTCTACGCCTGTACGCCCGCCAGCCGTGCAAAAGGGCGGAAGATTTGATCCGCCCATCGCCTTCCAGATCTTGCCCCGCTAGCGTCCAGACGCCACGCACCGCAATGTTCCTTTGACTGCCACCACGGGATTGCCAATACTCATGGCATATTGAGGCTACCCGCATGGAACAAGGAATGACCCTTTGAAGCTGGAACTCAAAAACAGCTTGTCAGTGAAGTTGCTCCGGGTGGTGCTGCTGTCGGCACTGATAGTGGGCGTGGCACTGAGCGTGGCGCAGATCGTCTTTGATGCCTACAAGACACGCCAGGCGGTGGCCGGTGATGCCCAGCGCATCCTCGATATGTTTCGCGACCCCTCGACCCAGGCCGTCTATAGCCTGGATCGCGAAATGGGCATGCAGGTCATCGAGGGCCTGTTTCAGGATGATGCGGTACGCATGGCCTCCATTGGCCATCCCAACGAGCCGATGCTCGCCGAGAAGAGCCGGGATTTGCAGCACTCCCCCAGCCGCTGGCTGACGGACGTCATCCTGGGCCGGGAACGCACCTTCACCATCCCGCTGGTAGGGCGCGGGCCTTATAGCGAGTATTACGGCGACCTGAGCATCACCCTCGACACTGCCACCTATGGCCAGGGTTTTATCGTCAACTCGGTGATCATCTTTATCTCCGGGGTGCTGCGCGCCCTGGCCATGGGCCTGGTGTTGTACCTGGTCTATCACTGGCTGCTGACCAAGCCGCTGTCGCGGATCATCAGCCACCTGAGCTCGATCAACCCCGACCGTCCCAGCGAGCACAAGATCCCGCAGCTCAAGGGCCATGAGAAAAATGAACTGGGGTTGTGGATCAACACCGCCAACCAGTTGCTGGCCTCGATCGAACGCAACACCCACCTGCGCCATGAAGCGGAAAACAGCCTGCTGCGCATGGCCCAGTACGACTTTCTCACCGGCCTGCCCAACCGCCAGAAACTGCAGGAGCAACTGGACAAGATCCTGACCGACGCCGGGCGCCGTCAACGCCGGGTCGCGGTGTTGTGCGTGGGGCTGGATGACTTCAAGAGCGTCAACGAGCAATTCACTTACCAGGCCGGCGACCAATTGCTGCTGGCCCTGGCCGACCGCCTGCGGGCCCACAGTGGCCGGCTCGGGGCCCTGGCGCGCCTGGGGGGCGACCAGTTCGCCCTGGTCCAGGCCGATATCGAGCAACCCTACGAAGCCGCCGAGCTGGCCCAAAGCATCCTCGATGACCTAGAAGCCGAGTTCGCCCTCGACCACGAACAGATCCGCCTGCGCGCCACCATCGGTATCACCTTGTTCCCCGAAGACGGCGACAGCACCGAGAAACTGCTGCAAAAGGCCGAGCAAACCATGACCCTGGCCAAGAGCCGCTCGCGCAATCGCTACCAGTTCTATATCGCCAGTGTCGACAGCGAGATGCGCCGCCGCCGCGAGCTGGAGAAAGACCTGCGCGACGCCTTGAGCCGCAACCAGTTTCACTTGGTGTACCAACCGCAGATCAGCTATCTCGATCATCGCGTGGTCGGTGTCGAGGCGCTGATCCGCTGGCAACACCCGGAACACGGCCTGGTGCCGCCCGATCTGTTTATCCCCCTGGCAGAACAGAACGGCACCATCATCCCCATTGGCGAATGGGTGCTGGACCAGGCCTGCCGGCAACTGCGCGAATGGCATGACCTGGGGTTTACCGAGCTGCGCATGGCGGTCAACCTGTCCACGGTGCAACTGCACCACGCCGAGCTGCCGCGGGTGGTCAACAACCTGCTGCAGATCTATCGCCTGCCGCCGCGCAGCCTGGAGCTGGAAGTGACCGAGACCGGCCTGATGGAAGACATCAGCACCGCCGCCCAGCACCTGTTGAGCCTGCGCCGCTCCGGCGCGCTGATTGCCATCGACGACTTCGGTACCGGCTACTCCTCCCTGAGCTACCTGAAAAGCCTGCCCCTGGACAAAATCAAGATCGACAAGAGCTTTGTCCAGGACCTGCTGGATGACGATGACGATGCCACCATCGTGCGAGCGATCATCCAGCTGGGCAAAAGCCTGGGCATGCAAGTGATCGCCGAAGGCGTGGAGACGCCTGAGCAGGAGGCCTACATCATCAGCGAAGGCTGCCACGAAGGTCAGGGCTACCACTACAGCAAACCCCTGCCGGCGCGCGAGCTGGCGGCCTACCTCAAGCAGGCCGAACGCAATAACGCGGCGATCCTCTAGGCCCATGCTGGCCACCCAGGGCGCGGCCTTGGGCGGCCGGGGCTGGCCTATTAAATTTTTACGGCGTTAACCCTTTACAGAAAATGCAAATCTTTCGCATTATGTTGCAGTTTTGCGCGCCGCATTGCGCCCCCGATCCACTACCGAAGCAGGATGTTCGCCATGATTCGTATGCCCCTGGCCACCGCCAGTCTGCTGGCCATTGCCATTTCTCTCGCCGGCTGCGGCGAGGGTAAAGACAAGGCCGCCGCTCCCCAGGCGCCGACGCCAGCTGCCAGCACGGCCGCTCCAGCGGCTGGCGCTACCGCCGGCCAGGTTGACGAGGCGGCCGCCAAGGCGGTCGTCGCGCACTACGCAGACCTCGTGTACGCGGTGTACAGCGACGCCGAGGCCACCGCAAAAACCCTGCAGACCGCGATCGACACCTTCCTCGCCAACCCCAACGACCAGACCCTGAAGGCCGCCCGTACCGCCTGGATCGCCGCGCGCGTACCGTACCTGCAGAGCGAAGTATTCCGCTTCGGCAACACCATCATTGATGATTGGGAAGGTCAGGTGAACGCCTGGCCACTGGACGAAGGCCTGATCGACTATGTCGACAAATCCTACGAACACGCCCTCGGCAACCCGGGCGCCACCGCCAATATCATCGCCAACACCCAGATCCAGGTCGGCGAAGACAAGATCGACGTCAAGGAAATCACCCCGGAAAAACTCGCCAGCCTCAATGAGCTGGGCGGCTCCGAGGCCAACGTCGCCACCGGCTACCACGCCATCGAATTTTTGCTGTGGGGCCAGGACCTGAACGGCACCGGCCCTGGCGCCGGCAACCGTCCAGCGTCGGACTACCTGCAGGGCGACGGCGCCACCGGCGGGCATAACGAGCGTCGCCGCACCTACCTGCGCGCCGTGACCCAACTGCTGGTCAGCGACCTTGAGGAAATGGTCGGCAACTGGAAACCCAACGTCGAAGACAACTACCGCGCCACCCTGCAAGCAGAACCTGCGACCGACGGCTTGCGCAAGATGCTGTTCGGCATGGGCAGCCTGTCCCTGGGTGAACTGGCGGGCGAGCGCATGAAGGTGTCCCTGGAAGCCAACTCGCCGGAAGACGAGCACGACTGCTTCAGCGACAACACCCACAACTCGCAGTTCTACGACGCCAAGGGCATCCGCAACGTCTACCTGGGCGAATACACCCGCACCGATGGCACCCAGCTGACCGGCGCCAGCTTGTCGTCCCTGGTGGCCAAGGTCGACCCGGCTGCCGATGAAGCCCTCAAGGCTGACCTGGCGGCTACCGAAGCGAAGATCCAGGTCATGGTCGACCACGCCAACAAGGGTGAGCACTACGACCAGTTGATCGCCGCCGGCAATACCGCCGGCAACCAGATCGTGCGCGACGCCATCGCCGCACTGGTCAAGCAGACCGGCTCCATCGAGCAAGCGGCCGGCAAGCTGGGCATCGGCAACCTGAACCCGGACAGCGCTGATCACGAGTTCTGATCCGCACGGTTTGAATGAGGCGGCCTTCGGGTCGCCTTTTTTGTACTCATCACAAAACCCATGTGGGAGCTGGCTCCCCATTAAGCCAAGTCCTACATCAGATCCGCACGCCCTTTGCAGCCCCCGGTTTACAAGCCCTGCCCCGTAGGTAGAATGGCGCCTCCGACTATCACCCGAGCGCAATACATGGCAATGCCGACCCTGCGGATCATTGGTTTCATCATCGGCATCTTCCTGATTACCCTCGCGGTCGCCATGGTCGTGCCCATGGCCACCCTGGTGTTTTACGAACGCACCAGCGACCTGCCGTCCTTTCTCTGGGCGAGCCTGATCACTTTTATTGCCGGCCTGGCCCTGGTGATTCCCGGGCGCCCGGCACAGGTGCAACTGCGCCCCCGGGACATGTACCTGCTGACCGTCAGCAGTTGGGTGGTGGTGTGTATCTTTGCCGCCCTGCCGTTTCTGCTGACCCAGCACATCAGCTATACCGACTCGTTCTTTGAAAGCATGTCCGGCATCACCGCCACTGGCGCCACCGTGCTCAGTGGCCTGGACACCATGTCCCCGGGCATCCTGATGTGGCGCTCGATGCTGCACTGGCTCGGCGGCATCGGCTTTATCGGCATGGCGGTGGCGATCCTGCCGCTGCTGCGCATCGGTGGCATGCGCCTGTTCCAGACCGAATCCTCGGATCGCTCCGAGAAGGTCATGCCGCGCTCGCACATGGTGGCGCGCCTGATCGTGGCGGCCTATGTCGGCATCACCATCCTCGGCAGCCTGGGGTTCTGGTGGGCCGGCATGGGCCTGTTCGATGCGATCAACCACGCGATGTCGGCCATTTCCACCGGGGGGTTCTCCACTTCCGATGAGTCCCTGGCCCACTGGAAACAACCGGCGGTGCACTGGGTAGCCGTGGTGGTGATGATCCTCGGCAGCCTGCCGTTTGCCCTGTATGTCGCCACGATGCGCGGCAACCGCAAGGCGCTGATCAAGGACCAGCAGGTACAAGGCCTGCTCGGGATGCTGCTGGTGACCTGGATCGTACTCGGCACCTGGTACTGGTGGACCACCAACCTGCACTGGCTGGATGCGCTGCGCCATGTGGCGCTGAACGTCACGTCCGTGGTGACCACCACCGGCTTTGCCCTGGGCGACTACAGCCTGTGGGGCAATTTCTCGCTGATGCTGTTCTTCTACCTGGGCTTTGTCGGCGGTTGCTCGGGCTCCACCGCCGGCGGGATCAAGATCTTTCGCTTCCAGGTCGCCTATATCCTGCTCAAGGCCAACTTGAACCAGCTGATTCACCCCAGGGCGGTGATCAAGCAGAAATACAACGGCCATCGCCTGGACGAAGAGATCGTGCGCTCGATCCTGACGTTCTCATTCTTCTTTGCAATCACCATCTGCACCATCGCCCTGGCCCTGTCACTGCTGGGCGTGGATTGGATGACCGCCTTGACCGGCGCGGCCAGTACCGTCTCCGGCGTGGGCCCGGGGCTGGGCGAGACCATCGGCCCGGCCGGCAACTTCGCGACCCTGCCGGACGCCGCCAAGTGGATCCTGTCCCTGGGCATGCTGCTGGGCCGGCTGGAGATCATTACGGTGTTTGTGCTGTGCATTCCGGCGTTCTGGCGGCACTGACACTCGCCGACGCCTCCAGCAACCGCGCCCGGTATTCGCCGGGCGTGGCATCGAACCAGCGGCGAAAGGCGCGGAAGAAGTTGCTCGGGTCGGCAAACCCCAGCAGGTAGGCAATTTCCAACAGGGTCATGCTCGGCTGCGCCAGGTACTGTTCGGCCAGTTCGCGGCGGGTGTCGTCGAGCAAGGTCTGGAAGCTGGTGCCCTCCTCCTGCAAGCGACGCTGCAAGGTGCGCTGGGACAAGTGCAACGTCTGCGCCACCACCTCACGCTTGGGCTCGCCCTGGGGCAACAGCCGGCACAGCACCTGGCGGGCCTTGTGGGTCACCCGGCTCTCGGAGAACCTGGCCAGGTATTCCCCGGCAAACCGATCGTGCAGCAGCGCCATCGCTTCATTGGCGGTGGGCAGCGGCGCTTCCATATCGGCGCGCTCGAAGATCAGCGCGTCATACGGCGCATTGAACACCAGCGGCGCATGAAAGGCCTGTTTGTAAGGCTCAAGGTCCACCGGCTGGTCCCCCTGCACCAACACCTTGCGCGGCTGCAACGTGCGCCCGGTCAGCCAGCCACATAACGCCAGGGCACAGGCCAGCGAGGCCTCGGCGCTTTGCCGGGTTGGCGGCAGGTGGTCGCCGTGGACCGTGAGGATCAGGGCGTAGCCTTCGGGCAGCAGGCAAAAACTCAGGTCGGCACTTTCGGCGATGATCCGCTGGTAGCGCACCAACCGGGCAAAGCCTTCGGCCAGGGTGCTGCTGGACATCAAGGCATACCCGGCCACATGGAACGACGCCGGGCGCACCACCTTGCCCATGTTCAGGCCGATGGCCGGATTACCCGACACCTCCACCGCCCGCTGCCAGAGCCGGGTCATGGCGTCCTGGGGGAAACGCGCATCGGGGTCATCCAGGGCGCTGTAATCCAGGCCCAACTGTTTGAACAGGGCGCGGCAATCCAGGCCATCGAGCTCCAGCGCCTTGACTATCCCCATCGCCCAGCTTGCAGAAGTCGTTCGTTCGTTCATGGCGTTTTCTTGCACGCTGTCTATGACGGGACGGCTGAAACCGCAGCCTGGAACCCAAGGATACTAACCTGTAGAGGTTAATTCAGAGCCCGCTAATAGCAAGTCCTCCAGCCAGATCATTTTGGCTGGATTGGGTCTCATAGGGCCTGTTGGGGCCCGCAATGCCAACATTATGACGGCCTGTCATTTCTCACGGCGTCCTGCCGAATGAACACAATCCCTATTCCATAAGACCATCATAAGCCCTTTCGCACGTCAATCCCCGGCTGTGGCTTTGGTCAGCAAATCCTGCCAGATCGCCCGCTCGCTGGTCAGCGCGCTTGAGCACGTCGGCAAGCACCATGACGGCGCGGGTAGCTGCCGCGCTTGCGGCGGCAGTGCAGGAATTGCCGCTGGCTTGACTGGCTGCGATGCGACTGGCAACGCCGTCGGCTGCGCTGCGCAACCTGTCAGACTCGCGGTTAGCAGCAGTGACAGCAGCAGCAGCGGTATCGATAAGAGCTTGGCCATTCTGGACTACCTTGTTGATCGCCTGTTGGCGGGATTGTTCTTTGGTGCGCTCGGCGGCCTCGTTGTTGGCCAGGGCGGCCTCATCACGCGCATCCCGCTCGCTCCACTTGGCCTGCCACTCGTCATTGGTGACCGTCTCACCGTGGTGATAGGCGCCGAACAGAGCGCCAGCCACCAGCAGCAGCGCGGCTATATAAGGAAGTATCTTCAGCCAGATCGTGCTCATGCCAGCACCTTCAATGCTTTGTCGTACAGCGCTTGGCGGTCGGCCTGGCCGGTGAGCCCGCCATTAATTCGACGGGTTATCTTCGCGAAATCACCCTGGTCCGCCAGCGTGTTCAGCCCTTTCATAGACCAGAACCAGGCCGCCGACATCGCGGCGTACTGCGGCTGCTCGAGCAGCTCAGGCTGATTGATCAGGTCAAGGCCCAAGGCTTCCCCGCACGCGGCATAGTTGGCCCGGCCGGTGATCTGGATCAGGCCTCGGCCACGGTATTTGGAGCCGTCGCCCGCGACGGTATTGCCAAGGTCCTCGCGGCCTTCATAGCCCTTCTGCTGCGCCGTCGGCCCCCACAACTCTTTCAGCCAGCGTAACTGCCCCGACTCGTGCCCGACCTGGGCGATGAATGCGGCGGCGCGCAGCTTGCCGACAATGCCGTAACGGTTCATCGCCGTGTTCAGGACAGGAACAAAAACGCCGGCTTGGCTGCCGGCGTTCGGGAGGATCTGCAGCAACTGCTGCTCGGTGATCGGCATATGCCACCCGTATTTGTATGGTTGATCGACATCCGGCATTAGAACCGAGCGCGAACCTGTGAAACGGCTGTCAGCCCTGCCTGGGTCTGGCCGCCAATCAGGTAATCGGCTACAGCGACCGCCAAATCCTTAACGTCCGAAGCGGATGGCGCCGGAACGGTGGAAGGCTCTGGCGCGGTTGCCGCCGCAGTCTTGATGAACATGTTCTTCGGGCTGGTTTCTGACGCGACCTGAGCGGCCCAGGTATGGCCGGCAATACTGAAGTGAATCTTGTCAGTTGTGCCTGCGTAGTACTGGGTGTAGTCGTTGCACATCGCCTTGAAGCACATGCGGCTGAAAATGTCGACAACGGGCGCGCTAAACTCCACGCCAATCTTCCGAATCACATCCTCGTAAGCCCCAAGCGAAACAAAGTCGGCAACCGGCCCTCGGTTCATATTGTCAGTCATCAAAACGAGCTTGATCCCGGCATTGGTGATCTGTGTGGCGATTGACCGAAGGTTTGTGGTGAATGTTGCGATCGATACACCGTTCGACCAGTCGTTGGCGCCGATCATGACCGTACAGACATCGGGCGAATAGCTCAGCACGTCGGACTGCAGGCGCGCCAGCAGTCCAGCGGATGTATCACCCGACACGCCCTTGATCACGATATTGGCGGCGGCATATCCAGCCGCGATGCCGATCTTGTAAGCGAAGGTGTCGGTGGAGGTAACGCCACCATAGTCAGTACCCTTTACGATACTGTGCCCAGCAAAGACAATTTTGCTCACTTGGATTCCTCCGACCATGGGTTTTCGGCCTTGATCTCGTCTCGACGCTTGACCATTTCCAGGTCAATTTTCTTCGCGGCATCCTCGTTGCCGGCGGCGCGCTCTGCATACGCCTCGGCAATGTATCGATCGCTTCCATTAACTGGGTCGGCATAGGCGCGAAGCCTGGCCAGATTCACGACTTCACGCGAAGGCGGCTTGGGCGCCAGCGCAGGGTCACCATCCTCAAGCCATTCCTCGGCGAACCCTGGTTGTGCGTTCTCAAACCGACCAACAATCAAACCGGACTCGCTCCTCTGTACAAAAGGCATAATTATTCCTCCCAGCCTAAAGTTAGAATTGAAACCGTGTTGCTCGCTGCGTTTGCAGAAGCATTAATCTGCGAGCTATTACTGGTCATGATTGTAAGTTGTGTGCCAAGCGCGTCAGTTGAGCTATCTGTAATTGCGCCATACCCACAAGTGAATCCGGAATAGCCTGAAGAGTTTGCAGGCGCGAGATTCGCAGTGACCGGATCACTAAAATAAACCATGCTGTTATTCGCATAGCTGAATGTGTTCAGCCTTGCAAGAACACGAACCCCTGGAGGGGTACTTATTGTGTAGCTAACTGCTGTAGTTCCAAGAGTTGCTTGGCTTACATCCATAATAGGCGTAATCCAGCTTGTCATTCGACGACCGGACAAGGCCACCATAGAGAACAAGAGTATTGGACCACCAGAACTGGTTTTGAAAGATCCAACTCGGCGGAACCCGGAATAACCAGAGGGCATTGTCGGGGCAGTTGAAGACAGGCTAAACAGAATATCGGTTGACCCGTCAGATGTCTTGTTTATCACAAAAGCATGGTACCAAGTCCCAGACGCTCGACTTCCGGTGTCAAGTTTGTTTGCCCCAGTGCCGGCAGCCCATGCGCCTGACGACTGCAAGATGCCTACCATGGTGCTGGAAAGCGACAGCAAATACGTGCCTGTCGAGTCGGCGGCGGCCCCAGAACTTACATCAATGTTGGTGTTTGGTGTTGTGGCATTATTAGCAAGCAAAAACCCGGATAGATAACCAGAAGGCGGGACATTTGAAACCGTGGCCGGAAGTGGATTTAGAATTACAAATTCAGTTCCATCGTATACCAAATCGGCCTTCTGGCCAGAACTGAAAGTTGCGACAGACTTAATGCCAAGCGAATTATATTGCTTAATAGCTTTGTATCCAATATTGGATACTCGCAATGCATCAGAGCCATTGCTAGCCTGTGAAAATGTAACTTGAAACCTTTGGTTTGCCGCGTATGCGGTGAGTGGTGGCGTCGGTGTTATATGGCTCTTCGCATTTAAGGGTGTAGAAAAAATCTGACCGGCTGGAAAAGGAGTCGAGGATCTTAGAAAATGTAAGCTCTCACACCAACAAAAACTAAGCCCCCGACGTGAACAATCTTACCTTTTCTA
>Ga0208123_100230_pt1 | contig 27831 bp, 25 predicted proteins | sample LakWasMe92_HOW11_2_FD_183914 | JGI IMG/M metagenome (GOLD analysis project Ga0208123, IMG submission 183914) | Freshwater sediment methanotrophic microbial communities from Lake Washington under simulated oxygen tension - Sediment Metagenome... | ecosystem: Environmental > Aquatic > Freshwater >... | reverse complement strand
GGGCTGCTGGTGGTCTGGGCGTTTGGTATCTGGCTGGTGTCGCGCAACCAGATCACGGTGGGTGTGCTCACCGCCTTCATCGCCTACATCGGGCGGTTTTACGGGCGGCTGGATTCGATGAGCCGCATCGTTTCGGTCACCCAGAAGGCCGCCGCAGGCGCCAAGCGCATCTTCGACATCCTGGACCACGTGAGCAACGTGCCCGACCCTGCCCAACCCGTCAAGGTGGACAAGGTGCAAGGCGCCATCAGCATGCAGGGCGTGGGCTTCCGTTACGGCAGCCGCGCGGTCATCAAGGGGCTGGATCTGGACATCCGCCCCGGCGAGATGATCGGTCTGGTGGGCCACAGTGGCTCGGGCAAGAGCACGCTGGTCAACCTGATCAGCCGTTTTTACGACGTGAGCGACGGGTCCATCCAGGTCGATGGCATCGACATCCGACGCTTTGCGGTGGCCGACTACCGCCGCCACATCGGCCTGGTGCTGCAGGAGCCTTTCCTGTTCTTTGGCACCATCGCGGAGAACATCGCCTACGGCAAGCCCGAAGCGACGCGCGAGGAAATCGTGGCCGCCGCCCGCGCTGCCCATGCGCATGAATTCATCCTGCGCCTGCCGCACGGCTACGACTCGCTGGTGGGCGAGCGCGGCCAGGGCCTGTCGGGCGGCGAGCGTCAGCGCATCAGCATTGCGCGCGCTCTGCTGATCGATCCGCGCATCCTGATCCTGGACGAGGCCACCTCGGCGGTGGACACCGAGACCGAAAAGGAAATCCAGAAGGCGCTCGATAACCTAGTGCAAGGCCGTACGACGATCGCCATTGCCCACCGCCTGTCCACCCTGCGCAAAGCCGACCGCCTGGTGGTCATGGACCGCGGCGAGGTGGTGGAAGTGGGCCCGCACGATGAATTGATGGAAAAGCAGGGCGCCTACTGGCGGCTGTACGAAGCCCAGGCCCGCCGCGCCGAAGAAGACGCGCAGGCGGCGGGCGTGATCATCGACAGCAGCCTGCTGCACCCGGCCCACCCCGCCGGCAACCCCTGAGACGCTGTGAGCGACCCTGCCATGAATGCTTCCCTGACCCCATCGTCGTCCACCCTCGCTTTCCAGCTCACGCGCAACCCGCACGGCCGCCTCGTCCTGACCCTGGCCGATGACACGGCCCATGAGGGCGTGACTCCCGTGCGTGCTTTTCCCATCGCCGCGCCGGGGGAGGGGCTGTCCCTGGTGGGCGCCGACGGTCATGAGCTGCTGTGGGTTCCCCGGCTGGAGGCCGTGACGGGCGCCGCCCGGCAGCTCATTGATGAAGAGCTGGAGGTGCGCGAGTTTGTGCCCACTATCCAGAAAATCCTCGCCGTTTCTAGTTTCTCGACCCCTAGCACCTGGGATGTGGAGACCGACCGGGGGCCTGCCCGCCTGGTGCTCAAGGCCGAAGAAGACATCCGCCGCCTGGGCGGGCGCACCCGGCTGCTGATTGCCGGGGGCGACGGCTTGCAGTTCCGTGTGAAGGACACCACGGCGCTGGACAAGCATTCGCGCCGCTTGCTCGAACGCTTTCTTTGACCTTGTAAGGCGGAGTCGAGCCGGCTCCGTCCTGGGCTCGGACCTTGTCCTGCCAGTCGTAGGGGCCTGTCTGCGCTCCTCTGCAAGACCGTCAACATCCTCTGTCGGGAATGTGGGGCCGGCGGAGCCCGCCTCTTGCGCATTCCTTGCGCACGGCCCGAGCCGCCTACTTCTCTGCCTGTTCCCCTGCAGCGGGTGATGACCTGCGGGCGCCCCGCCTTCTGACGGCGTGGTGCTGTTGCGACATTCGGCGTGCGCCCAGCGCGCTCTTCGGCCGATTCGGCCCATTCGGGGCACTGTTTGGCACCTTCATGGTCCTTGCCTGACGCCGAACCGTCCCAAAAAGCTGGCTTTTTACTAGGGAAAACCCTAAATTTCGTTCAATCGGTGAAAAAGACCTAAATTCACCCTTCTTTTTGCCGTAATGAATGTACGAAGAGGCCGAAAGACCCTCTGTACCTTTTGTTCAACTACGGGCCAATGTCATGCAAATGCCACCTGTCGATCGATCGCCGTCCTGGCGTCCTCAGGGCGCTGATTTGTATTCCACTGGCGCCTCGGGTGCGCCTCCGGTGCGTCCCATCAACGCTCCCAACCCTGTCGAGTCCATGGACCGGATGGGTGAGGGGGCGATCGTGCGCGAGCCGGACAAACCCTCGGCGCCCGATGCGCCCAACCGGGACTGGACGGCGGTAAAAAAGAAAGACACCGTCGAAGAGCCGCCGGAGCCTCCCAAAGAGCCGATCTACAAACAACTGCTGGAGTTCATCCAGTCGATGTGGCGCGCCAGCGGCAGCGCGGTAGAGGTAGCGCAGGACGTCAACAAGATGACCTTGCAGGAGCGACTGGCCCAGCAGGCCAAGAACGAGCCGCTGACCTACACCGACCCCAAGGTCAAGCGCACCGGTGGCGTCTGAGCAGCTGGCGCTGCCGGGCTGCCTGCCCTGAAGGCGGCCCATTGCGTGCTTTGGCGAGCCCGGTGCAGTGCAGCGAAGCCACTGCGCAGCAGCAAACTGTGACGTACAGGCGCTGCATGCGGTGGGTGCACGGTGCCGTGCGCACGGAAGCTGTGGGTACTGTCTCGATGCGTCAGGTATTTTTTTACTATCAAATAGATAGCTTGTAGCGCATATTGCACTAGCGCTCCAAGTCGATTGGACTGATTTTTTGGGCTTTGCCGCTTGGCAAAGTGCAATCAGCGTTCCTCACGGACGGGTTTCTGGCGCAGGGGGCGGCGCAGCCGGTGCCGCCGACGTCGCAGCCGCTTGTGCCGCTGCTCGCTGGCGATCACGCTCGGCGCGGTACTTGGCGGCGAAGGCACGGACTTCGGCATATGACACAAAGCCATCGCCATCCGTGTCGGCCTCGTCAAAGGCCGCCGCCAGGCGCGGGAACAGCTTCACCTCAGAGCGGCTGAGCTTGCCGTCCCCGTTGAAGTCCAGCATCTTGAATTCACGTTGGGCCTTCAGCTCGCCGGGGCTTACTGCCGCTGCGGGCTCTGTGGCGGCGTGTGTCTCCGCTGGAGGGGCCGGTGCTGGTGGGGGCGTTTGTGCCAGTGCTGCACAGGCTGCCAACAGGGCCACCGTCGCCAGTACCGGCCTTTGCAACCCCATGAACGCTAGGGATGTGCGAATGCGCAAAGTGTTCTCCTTCGAAGTCTCAACGGCCATGGTGGCACATGGGGGGCGAGGGCGGTGGTTTGCAACCGGGGCTTTGCAGGCTTTCACCGGGCGTTGCAAGTCTTTGCAGAACTTTTCCCAAGGGCTGGGTGCAGGGTGGCACAGCGCGCCAGCCTGCAGCCGAGGCTCCTGCGGGTCAGTTCCCAGCGACCCGCGCCGGATTCGAGATGCCGCTGTTCACATGGCCCGCAGGCACGTGGCGCGCTGCCGAGGTGACGTGGCCGGTCTGGTCGTCAAAGAAGAAATCGGGTTCGAACTCGCGCAGAAAGGGACCTTTTTCGAGCCCTCCGAGGAACATTGCTTCGTCAACGGCCAAGTTCCATTTCATAAGCGTGTTAATCGCACGCTCATGCGCGGGTGCACTGCGCGCGGTGACGAGCGCCGTGCGTAGCCGCATACCGGAGACTCCTGCTTGCTGCTGTAGCTGGTGCAGCGCGGCCAGGAGTGGTTTGAATGGACCGCCCGACAGTGGCATCGCTGCTTTGTCGATTTCATGGGTTTGGAAAGCAACCAGCCCTTCGGCTTGGTACACGCGCTCTGCCTCATCAGAGAAAAGCACAGCGTCGCCGTCAAAAGCGATGCGCAGCTCTTGTGGATAGCTGGAGCCCGCAGCGGCTGAGTCGGTGAGCACGCGCGCGGCTGGGAAGCCCAGCGCCAGCGCTTCGCTCACGTCCTTTTCATTGGCCGAAAGGAACAAGTGAGCACCCAGCGGGCGCAGGTATTTAAACGGGTCGCGCCCTTGCGTAAATACCCCACGCTCTAGCGGAAGGTCTGCATCCTTTGCAGAGTTGAAGATGCGCAGCGCACTTACAGGATCGTTGCGCGAGAGTAGTACAACCTCCACTCTGCGTGCCTGCGAAGTATTGAATGCAAGCAGCTTTCGCACTAACGCAAAGGCCACCCCGGGCTTGGCGGGCACGTGCAGGCGCTCCTGTTGGAGTTCCATGTAAGGCCGTGGGTCTAACGCATCAAAGATGCGGTTCTCCTCCTCGAAGTCGAACAGCGCGCGCGAGGAGATGGCGACTACCAGCTTGTCGTCTAAGGTCACCGCCATAAAGTCACTTTACAAACTGGTTGAGCTGGATGATCGGCAGCAGCACGGCCAGCACGATGAGCATCACGATCAGGCCCATGCCCACGATGAGCAGCGGCTCCAGGATCGTAGCCAGGGCCATGGCGCGGCGCTGGACCTCGGCCGAGAGCTGGCGGGCCGCGCGCTGCAGCATCACGGGCAGTTGTCCGGTCTGTTCGCCCAGGCGTGCAAACATCGACAGCAGGCCCGGAAAGCGTTTCTTTTGGGCCAGGGCCGAGGCCAGCGGAGCTCCCTCGCGCACCAGAACCAGGGCGTCGAGCGCGTCGGCCCGCAGCGCGCGGTTGTTCAGCGTTTCAGCAGCCGCCTGCAAGGCCTTCAGGATCGGCACCCCGGCGCCTGCCAGCATGGCCAGCGTGCCGGCAAACCGTGCTGCGTTGTAGCCGCGCGCCAGTTTGCCCACCAGGGGCAGATTGAGCCAGGCGGCATCAAATTTCTCGCGAATATGGCCTATGGTGAGCGCCCATCTTGTTCCAATTGCTATCAAAATAAAAGCAATCAACATCACCCAGCCATAGCTGCGCACAAAGGCGCTGAGGCCCAGCATGGCCACTGTCAGGAACGGCAACGCCCGCTTGGTGCCTGCAAACACGCTGGCCACCTGCGGCACCACATAGCCCACCAGGAACAATACGATCACGATGGCCACCAGGGTCACGATGGCCGGGTACAGCGCAGCGCCCACCAGCTTGGCCTTGAGCGCCTGGCGCTCTTCCAGGTCGTCGGCCAGGCGCTCCAGCACCAGGCCCAGGTTGCCGCTGTGCTCGCCCGCACCGATCACGGCGCAGTAGATGTCAGAGAACTCGCGCGGGTGCTGCGAAAGTGCGCGGGCAAAGGTGGCGCCCGCATTGACCTCGGCGCGCAGGGCCGCCACCAGGTGGCGCTGGCGTTCATCGTCGGCTTCTTCGGACAGCGCGGTGAGCGCGCGCTCCAGCGGCAGGCCCGACGACACCAGCCCGGCGATCTGCCGTGTCCAGATGGCCAGCCCCGTCGCGCTGAACACCGGCCGTGTGAACAGGCGCTGGCCCAGGCTGGCGGACCGGCCGTCCAGCGACTGGCCCGTCTGCACCAGCTCCACCGCCAGTGGCACCAGCGCCTGGGCCCGCAGCAGGCTGCGTGCGGCCTTGGCGGTGTCAGCCTCCAGGAGGCCTTTGCGGGTCTGGCCCTGGGCGTCCAGGGCTTCAAAGGAAAAAGCAGGCATGCAAATGCGGGCGTGGGTGGTGGGGCGTTGGCGTGGAAATCAGGCAGTCCCGCAACGGACGGATGTCCGCCGCAGGCTTGGCAGACCCTGATGGTAGCCGCTACCCAAGGCCGGGGGCTTCCACCCGACTCCCTTGTCCGGGGCATGACACAGGTCAAGGCGCTGACGCATGGCACGCGCAGAATGAAAGTTGATCTGTGGCATCAGGTTGCAGGCGTTTGGAACGAACAAGGGGTCTTTCATGCTGAAGAACAAGGTGGCATTGGTAACGGGCGCATCGTCGGGCATCGGCCGCGCGATTGCGCTGGTGTGGGCGCGTGAAGGTGCCAAGGTGGTGGTGTCGGATGTGAATGTGCAGGCGGGCGAGGAAACCGCCGCGCTGGTGCGCGCAGCCGGGGGCGATGCGATCTTTGTGGCGGCCGACGTGGGCAAGCCTGGGGACTGCGAGGCGCTGGTGCAGCGCACCGTCGCCCACTACGGCCGCCTGGACGTGGCCTGCAACAACGCGGGCATCGGCGGCCCGCAGGCGCCTACGGCCGACTACCCGCTGGACGGCTGGGCGCAGGTCATCAACATCAACCTGTCGGGCGTGTTCTACGGCATGAAATACCAGATCGCCGCGATGCTGAAGAACGGTGGCGGCGCCATCATCAACATGGCGTCTATCCTGGGTTCGGTGGGTTTCGCCACGGCGCCCGCCTACACGGCGGCCAAGCACGGGGTGGTGGGGCTGACGAAGGCTGCGGCCATCGAATACAGCGCGCACGGCGTGCGCGTCAATGCCGTGGGCCCTGCTTTCATCCACACACCCATGATCAGCGGGCTGGAGCAGGACGCGGGCATCAACGCCATGCTGGTTGGCGCCCACCCCATCGGCCGTCTGGGGCAGCCCGAGGAGGTGGCCGAGCTGGTGACCTGGCTCGCGTCCAGCAAGGCGTCGTTTGTGACCGGGGCGTACTACCCCGTGGATGGCGGCTACCTGGCGCGCTGAAGACCAAGAGCGGCGCCCAGGCGCCCCCCGGCTGCCCAGGTGCTCAGGCCGCGACGGCGGCCTGGCCCAGTGTGGCGTGGGCCTTGGCGGCAATGTCCAGCGAGCGCAGACGCAGCGCAGGGTCGTACACATCGCTCACCAGCATCAGCTCGTCGGCGCCTGTGGCTTCGCTCAGGCTGGCCAGCCCTGCACGCACCGTGTCCGGCCCGCCAATCACGGCCGCAGCCAAAAAGTCGCCAATCGCTGCACGCTCTTGGGGTTGCAGGCGCGCTGCGTAGTTCTCGATGGGCGGCAGCAGACGGCGGCGGTCACCCGTCAAGATGCCGAGCACGCGCTGGTAGGTGCTGCTGGCTAGGAAGTCGGCCTCTTCGTCCGTCGGGGCAGCGATCAGCGGCACGCCAATGGCCACATAGGACTTGGGCCAGGCGGCAGACGGCCGGTACAGATTGCGGTACAGGTCAATGGCCTGGTGCAGCAGGCGCGGCGCAAAGTGCGAGGCGAACGCATATGGCAAACCGCGCTCGGCTGCCAGCTGGGCCGAAAACAGGCTGGAGCCCAGCAGCCAGATCGGCACGTTGGTGCCCGCACCTGGCATGGCAATCAGGCGCTGGCCGGGCTCGGCAGGGGCCAGCAGGCGCTGCAACTCGGCCACGTCGCGCGGAAAGTCTTCTTCGGTTTCCACCCGGTTGCGGCGCAGTGCTCGCATGGTGGTGGGGTCGGTGCCCGGCGCGCGGCCCAGGCCCAGGTCGATGCGGCCGGGGTACAGCTCGGCCAGCGTGCCAAAGGCCTCGGCCACCACCAGCGGGGCATGGTTGGGCAGCATCACGCCGCCCGACCCGACGCGGATGCGCGAGGTGCCACCGGCAATGTGGCCTACCAGCACGGCGGTGGCGGAGCTGGCAATGCCCGCCATGTTGTGGTGCTCGGCCAGCCAGTAGCGGGCAAAGCCCAGTTTTTCGGCATGCTGGGCGGTGCGCAGCGCAATCTGCAGCGCATCGGCCACGGTGCCGCCTTCGCGGACGGCCACCAGATCAAGCATGGAAAGGGCAGGGCGGCGGGGAGTGGAAGTCATGCATGCATTGTCCGGCTGCCGTTGCTTTTGTGCAGGCGGTGGGCGCAGAGCTGGCAGTGGCAGCAGGGTTGCCCACGCACATTTTTACGAAGGAGCCATTTTTTGGTAGCCAAAACGGCGGAGGCGCCACAGAATGTTTCAAGACATTTCCGCGCTGGCTGCCATTTCGCGCTGCGCGGGCCAGTCGCGCAAAAGGGATGACGCATGGGTTTTTTCAGCCGCTTGTTCAAGATCCGGGAGCAGGACCCCACCAGCCCCGAGACCACCTGGGCCATGGAAGACAACGGCAGTGAACTGGTGCTGGATGCCGAGTACGCGGCCACGCTGATGACCGAGATCGACATCGACGCCGCCATCGCCAGCCACGAGCGCTGGCGCCTGCAGTTGCAAGACATGGTCAACGGGCGCTCCGATGAAGTCATGCGGCCCGAACGCATCTGCCAGGACGACCGCTGTGACCTGGGCCGATGGCTCTACGGCACGGGCCGGGTGCGCCTGGGGCATTACCCCGCGTTCGACATGCTGGTGGCGCGGCACAAATACTTTCACCAGCAGGCGGCCGACGTGGTGACAGCTTTCCAGTCGGGCGACCAGCCCAAGGCAGCGCAGCTGCTCAACGGCAGCTGCCGCCACGCATCCAACCAGGTGCTGCTGCTGCTCAAGGAGCTCAAGCGCGGGCTGGGGCGCTGAGCCGCACCACCCCGGGTGGTGGCATTTTCTGCCAAGCCGTTCGGCCTTCTGAAGCAGCAATCCTCTGCCGCTGCGCGCGTCGCGCCGCGCGAAGGTGGATGTGTCGCCAGCGATACCTTTTTTAGAGCGCACGTGAACGACGCTTTGGCGCACTGACCGCACCGAGCATCGGCACACAGCTCTTACATCTGCAGACAGGACCCACCGCCGGAATCAGGAGGTGGCGTCGCTATATTTCGGCGCACTTGAGAACCTTTGCTTGCACAAGGTTGCTCAATAAAACATCCATACCTAAAGCAACGATAAAGAAGAGAGAGGGAATTCGATGGACCGCCGCCAACTACTGACGCTTGTGACCCTGGCATCCGGCGTGAGTGCCGTATCGCCCGTCTGGGCACAGTTTGACCTGGGCAAGATGCTCGACGCGGGCAAGGACCTGGCCAAATCCGAGTCGCTGACCGACGACGAGGTCAAGGCTGCCTTTGACCAGATGGCCGCTGAAAGCGACCGCCAAAACCGCATTGCCCCCGCCGGCAACCCTTACGCCACGCGCCTGAATAAACTCACGGCGGGCTTGGGCACGTATGACGGCCTGAAGATGAACTTCAAGGTCTACCTCACCCCCGACATCAATGCCTTTGCCATGGCCAACGGCACCATCCGTGTGTACTCGGGCCTGATGGACAAGTTCACCGATGACGAAGTGCGCTACGTCATCGGCCACGAAATCGGCCACGTCAAAAAGGGCCACAGCAAGGCCCGCATCCAGGCGGCCCTGCGCACCAGCGCCCTGCGCAATGCCGTGTCGTCCAGCAACAGCCGCGCCGGCGCCATCGCCGACTCGCAACTGGGCGATCTGTTTGAAAAAGTGGTGCGCGCCCAGCACTCCCAAAGCAACGAACGCGAGGCCGACGATTACGCGATGGGCTTCATGAAAGCCAAGCGCTACCAGCCTGGCGCCTGCGTGAGCGCACTGGAAAAGCTGGCCGCGATGTCGGGCGGTGATTCGAGCAACTTTCTGTCCACCCACCCCTCACCGAAGGAGCGGGCGGAGCGGATGAAGACGCAGTTGGCCTGACGTCTCGTTCTGGTTAAGACCCTGGTGGGGCTGTACCGCGCCTTTGGGCGCGGTATTTTTTTGTCTGGTGTGGCGCCCAGGCGGGTTCAATAACTCCGCCCATCCTTGTACATCGCATGCTGCCGCCGATTCAGAGTGGCGGCTTCGCCCAGGCGGCCCATGGCGGACCCGGCGTGTGCATGGGTGATGGCCATGCCCAAACCGTCGGCTGCGTCCGTGCCCGGCAGGCCTGGCAGCTGCAACAGCCGTCGCACCATTTCCTGCACCTGGCTTTTGGCGGCGCGGCCGTGGCCGACCACGGCTTTTTTCATCTGCAGCGCGGTGTATTCGGCAACGGGTAGATTGCTGGCCACCAGGGCGGTGATGGCGGCGCCCCGCGCCTGGCCCAGCAGCAGCGTGGACTGGGGATTGACGTTGACGAACACGATCTCGACCGAGGCCACATCGGGCTGGTAGCGGGCTGCGACCTCGGTGATGCCGTCGAACAGGATCTTCAGGCGCCCGGGCAAGTCGCCCAGCGCGAGGGTGGTGGTGCGGATGGTGCCGCTGGCCACGTAGCTGAGCTTGTGGCCGTCCATGTCCACCACGCCGAAGCCGGTGGTCTGCAGGCCGGGGTCAATACCAAGGATGCGCATTTGCTCTCGTTTTTATAGCTATTGGGGCAATGGGAACTAGCGCTATCGGCCGATTCTTCTACAAACCGAAGTACCAGCGTGCCGAATGGAAGAACACGGGCGCTGCAAAACACAGCGCATCCACCCGGTCGAGCAGGCCCCCGGCACCGGTGACGGACATGCCCTGCATACCCCAGCTGGTGATGCCGCGGTCGCGTTTGAGTGCTTTCATCACCAGGTGCCCCAGGCTGCCCGCCACGCAGGCCAGCAGCGCCATGCCCAGCGCCTGGCCGGGTTTGAAGGGGGTGATGAAGGTCAGCAGACCGCCTGCCAGGCCCCCGGCGGCCACGCCGGCCAGCCAGCTGATCCACTGAAAGCTCTGGCTCACTTGCGGCGCCACCGGTTTGTGTGGAAAGCGCCGCCCGAGCAGGTGCTGCACCAGCATGCAGGTCTGCACCACAAACACCAGAAAGAACACCAGAAACGCGCCCTTGTCGCGGTAGCCCGGGAAGTCGAGCAGCAGCAGCGCGGGCACGTGGCTCATGCCGTACACGCAGACCATGATGCCCCACTGCAGCTTGGCATTGCGCTCCAGAAACCGCTGGGGGTCGTTGGCCAGTGCGCTCACCACGGGCAGCGCCAGAAACACGTACACCGGGATGAACACGGTGAACAGGTCGAAGTGCTTGCTGCCCACCAGCCAGAACTGCAAGGGCAGCACCACGAAGAACGCCAGCACCAGGCTGCGGTGGTCGCCCCGGCGCGTGGGCGACAGGGTGATGAACTCGCGCAGCGCAAAAAAGCCCACGATGGCAAACAGCACCGTGGCCACCGTTTCGCCCAGCACCCAGCCGATCCAGAACACCGTGGCCATGACCCAGGAGGTCTTGAGCAGTCCCCAGAAGCGCTTGGCTTCCAGGGCCCGGGCTTCGGCTTCGGGGTCGTCGCTGGCGTGCTCGCGCAGATTGCGCACAAAGGCCCACACGGTGACGATGGACAGGATGCCGAACACGACCAGGAACAAGGCCCCGATCTGCTGGGTGGCGGTGAGGTTGCGCAAGAATTGGTTCATGTCAGCGCGCGCTCCGGGGCGCAGCATTCGGCAAGGTCAGGGGCTTCGGACAGGTCATGCTCAGACTTCCCGCAGAGCGATGACGGCGCGGCGCGCGCGGTCGAGGAACGGGCGGCGCTCTTCACCCGCTTCGAGCTGGATGGGCGTGCCAAAGGTCACCGAACACAGGATGGGCACCGGCACTACCTCGCCCTTGGGCATCACGCGCTGCACGTTGTTGATCCATGCGGGCACCAGCACCACCTGCGGAAACATCTGTGCCAGCTTGAACAGGCCGGATTTGAAAGACTGGGGCTCGTCGCCATGGCCGCGCGTGCCTTCCGGGAAGATCACGATGGAGTCGCCGCTCTCGAGCGCGCGCACCAGCGGGGCCAGCGGGTCGGACTCTGGCAGGGCGGAACGCAACTCCTCGGGGGTTGGCGCGCGCGGCGGGGCTTCGGGCGATGGGTCTGGGCCACCTGCGGCGGCCGTGTCTGCATCGCTCGGCGTGGCTGGTGCCCCAGTGGGCTCGGCCGCGACCGGCGCAACCGGCCGCGCGGGCGTGGCCTGGCGGTCCACATACACGGCGTTGAACACGGCGGTGGTGATCCACTGCCGGAACGGCGTCTTCGTCCAGTAATCCTTGGCAGCGATGGGCCGCGTGATGCTACGCAGCTCTTCGGGCAGCGCCGCCCAGATCAGCACCATGTCGGCATGGCTCTGGTGGTTGGCAAAGTAGATACGCTGCTCGGCCTTGGGCGGGCAGCCATACCAGCGGGCCTGGGAGCCGGTGAGAAACCGCACGATCCCCAGCAGAAGGAAACTCATCAACTTGGCAAGCATGGCGGGGATGATACGGGCGCCGGGCCTGCATGCCAGGCAAGGACCTGGGCAGCGCTACACCCAGATGCGATAGGCCCAGAAAGCTTCGTCCCCATAGATGCCGTCATACAGCGCCTGCGGTGCATAGCCCGTGATGCGGCGCGTGACGCGGCACAGGTGCGACTGGTCCGAGAACCCGGCGCCCGCTGCGACGTCTGCCCATTTGACGCTGCCTTGGGATGCATCGGCCGCGATGGTGTCGAAGAACGCCTGCTCGGCCTTGCCAAAGCCGCGCAGCTCACGCAGGGGCAGCCCGGCCCAGCGCTTGATGCGCCGCTCCAGCTGGCGCAGGCTGCGGCCGGGGGCCGACAGGGCGGCGCGCTGCGCCAGATGTGCGGCCCAGTCGCCGTAGCGCTGTGTGGGCAAGGGTTGTGCGGGGCGGCAGGCCTGCCAGCGGGGCTCCAGAAAGTCTTCCAGGTGCTGCAGGCGGGCCGCGTTGTCGGGCAGGTTTTGCACCGTTTCGCACAGCGCCAGCCAGTCGGGCGGCAACAGGGATTGCGCGTCGACCATGCGGTCGGTCAGGGCGCCGGGGTCTACGCCGGTGAGCTGGTGCAGCGCGTCGGGCATGAACATCACCATCATGGCGTGCGTGGGCCCTGCGCAGTAGCTGGAAGTGGGGCGCGTCTGCGGGCCTGCCAGCACCCAGCGGCCGGGGTAGGCCTCGCGCGGGCTGTGTTCCGTGGGCATGGTGTCGGGGCGCTCGGCCACCAGCGCTTCGCTGCGGCCTTCAAACCACCAGCTCAGGCTGCACAAGGGGGACGCGGGGAAGCGGTTGATGCGCTGCGCATCGCTGAGCGCATGGCCCACCGTGCTGCGCGCCATGGCCGCGCGCAGGCAGGCTGTGAGGCTGGCGCGCGGCAGCCACAGTTCGCCCGAGGGGATCAACCCGGCAGGGTGCCGGGGGGAAAGGGGGGCCAAGCTTGCCATGGGGCGCGAGTGTAGGCGACGGGGGTTGTCGCAATCGTTCAATACCGACTCGTCGCTGCGCTGCAGCATGTGGGGCATGAACTCGCCCACAGTCACCACGTCCTCTGTTACTTCTCCCACTCATCCCCCCACGCCTGCAACGCCACGCGGCCCGCGAACCCGTTGGTGGGGCCTGCCGCTGCTGCGCGCCATGCGAGCCGACTACCTGGGCTTTATCACCCAACTGCAGCGCGAGCATGGCGACCTCACCCGCATGCGCTTAGGGTATGAAGATGCGTGGGACCTGATGCACCCCGACCTCGTGCGCGAGGCACTCGTCACCCATGCCGACCAGCTCATCCGCTGGGAGCGTGGCATCGCGGTGTTTGAAGAAGTGTTTGGCCAGAGCGTGCTGGTGACCGAAGGCGACACCTGGCAGCGCCAGCGCCGAATGCTGATGCCCGCCTTCACTCCCAAGCGGGTGGCAGGCTACGCACAGCTGATGACCGATGCCGCCCGCAGCGCGCTCGACGCGGCCGTGCCCCCTGGCCAGCCCGGCGCCCAGGTGGCCGTGGACGTGCTGTGGACGGACGTGGCCATGGACGTGATCCTGCGCACGCTGTTCAGCACCTCGGCGCAGGCCGATGCGCGCGAGGCCGCCTGGGCCACGCAGACGCTGTCGGAAGCCGCCTTCCGCGAAATGTTCATGCCCTTCACGCTGCCCGACTGGCTGCCCCTGCCGGGCAAGGCGGCCAAGCGGCGGGCTATCCGGTCGCTGAAGGGGCTGGTGTGGCGCCACATCCATGCCCGCCAGGCCGAGGTGCCCCCGCCCGATGCCCCTGCGCGCACGGACCTGCTGCAGATGCTGCTGGCCCTGCGCGACGAGGAAACCGGCGAGGCCTTGTCTGCGCAAGAGGTGTTTGACCAGTGCATCGTCAGCTTCCAGGCCGGACACGAAACCAGCGCCACTACGCTGCTGTGGTGGACCCTGCTCATGGCCCAGCACCCCGAGGCCGCGCAGCGCGCCCAGGCCGAGATTGATGCCGTGCTGCAGGGCGGCACCCCCGGCCCCGAGCATATGGCCCAGCTGCCCTGGCTGGGCGCCACGCTCAAAGAGGCGCTGCGCCTGTACCCTCCGATTGCCGCGCTGATGAGCCGCCGCACCACCGCGCCCATCACGCTGGGCGGCGTGCAGGTGCCCCAGGGCGCCATGCTGCGCATCACCCCCTGGGTGCTGCACCGCGATGCGCGCTGGTTTGCCGAGTCGGACCGTTTTGTGCCTGAGCGGTTTCTGGATGGCGCTCCGTCGATTCCTCGGGGAGCGTGGATTCCGTTCGGCCTGGGGCCGCGCGTGTGCATTGGCCAGCACTTTGCGATGCTGGAGATGACGCTGCTGGCGGCGATGCTGCTGCAGCGGTACACCGTGCGGCTGCCAGCGGGGGGCGCCGTGGGGGCCCCCAGGTTTCAAGTGACGCTGCGGCCGGACGGAGCGTCCGCGCTATGGCTGCAGCGGCGTGGGTGACGCTGCCGACAGCCGGCTTCAGGGCAGCTCTGCGCCGCCCATGCGCCCCAGGATCGTGCGCGTGCGCCCCGCCAAGTAGGCCGATCCGGGCGTTTTCTCAAACCGCTTGGGCGCGGGCAGCATCACGGCCAGGCGCGCGGCTTCGGCAGTGCTCAGGCGGCTGGCGCTCTTGCGGAAGTAGTGCTGCGCGGCCGCCTCGGCGCCGAACACGCCTTCGCCCCATTCCACGTTGTTGAGGTAGATCTCCAGGATGCGCTGCTTGGAGAGCAACTGCTCCAGCGCCAGCGTGAGCACGAACTCCTGCCCCTTGCGCAGCAGCGTGCGTTCGCCCGACAGCAGCAGGTTCTTGGCCAGCTGCTGGGTGATGGTGGAGCCACCCCGGATCTTGGGCGCACGCACCGGGCGCTCGGGGGCGCGGGCCTGCGCCTTGCTGGCCAGGGCTTCGGCCTTGGCGTTGCGCTCCCAGGCTTTTTCGATGGCGTTCCAGTCCACGCCGTCGTGGTTCACAAAACCATCGTCTTCCGAGGCGATGACGGCGCGCTTGAGGTGGTCGGAGATGTCCGCGTACGGCACCCATTGCTGGCGCCAGGGCACGTGGCCTTTGCTGGCCAGCAGCGTCCAGGCTTCAGAGCGCTGGAAGGTGGTGGATTGGGGGTTGATCGCCACCATGGCGGCAATGCGCAGCACGAAGAACAGCTGCAACGCCACGAAGGCGATCACCAGCAGTCCCAGCCAGCGCAGCACGGCTTTCATCGGGGCGTCCTCGGGGCTCAGGCCGCAATGGATTGCTGCATTTCGCGCAGCACCTGGGCCGAAGGCGGGCGCACACCGCGCCACAGCAAGAAGGCTTCAGCGGCCTGTTCCACCAGCATGCCCAGGCCGTCACGGGGCTCCGCACCGTGCTGGCGCGCCCAGTCGAGGAAGCCTTGCGCTGCGGGGCCGTACATCATGTCGTAGGCCAGAGCGCCCGGGCGCAGCACGCTGGCGGGGACCGGCACACCGCCGCCAGAGAGGCTGCTGGCCGTGGCGTTGATGATCACATCGAAATTGGCCGATAGCGCTAGTGGATCTTGTGCTGACAGCTCTGCTTTTTGTAGCGCTGCCAGTGCGCTGTGCGACTGCACCAGCGCTTGCGCCTTGGCCAGGGTGCGGTTGGCCACGGTGATGTGGCGGGCGCCTGCCAGCAGCAGCGGGCCCAGCACACCAGCGGCTGCGCCACCGGCACCCACCAGCAGTACGTCGCGCCCGGCCAGCGACACCCCTGCGTTGTGCGTGATGTCTGCCACCAGGCCCAGGCCGTCGGTGTTGTCGGCGTAGATGCTGCCGTCGGCGCGAAAGGTGAGCGTGTTGGCGGCGCCCGCCAGCCGCACGCGTTCGCTGCACTCGGTCGCCAGGCTCGGTGCGTCGGTCTTGAAGGGCACGGTGACGTTGCAGCCGCGCCCACCCTCTGCCGCGAACGCGCGCACGCCTTGGGCAAACCCGTCCATGGGCACCAGGCGGCGTTCGTAGGCAATGTGTTCACCGGTCAGCTCGGCAAAACGGGCGTGGATGGCAGGCGAGCGGCTGTGGGCGACCGGGTTGCCCATCACGCAGTACAGGTCGGCAGGGGAGGCGGGGGATGTCATGGGTGGCTAGGGCGGCGTGGGGCTGGCGGTACGGGCGGCCGTGCGGTGTGTTCTGTGGGGCGGGCAGGTGGGCGTGGAGGCCTTGGCGGCCTGCGAGAAGGGCCTCGCTGCGCACCCGCCGGGCAGTTACTTCACAACGGTTTCCAGGGTCTGGTCGCGGGTGAACTTGAAGCGCGCCACCATGGCGATCTGGTCGGCCTTCTTGCGCATCTCGGCATCAAAGGCGCCAAACGGCCCTGCGGCGCGGGCAATGGCTTCGGCGCGGCGGTCCAGCGTGCCGTTGCCTGAGCCTTGCACGATCTCGGTGCCCAGCACGCGGCCGTCGTGGTTGACGGTGACGATCATCGTCAGCTCGCCGTACAGCTTGCGCCCGCCCTGCTCCGGGAAGTTTTCGGTGCCCTTGTCCTCGACCTTGCGGCGCAGCGCGTCGTAGTACACGGCGTAGGCTTCCTCACGGGTGGCGGGGCTGATGTAGCGCTTCTTGGGGCGCGAGTTTTCTTCGTTGATGCGTTTTTCTATCTCGGCCAGCAGCTTGACCAGCTGGCGGCGCTTTTCCTGCTCGCTGGCCTGTTCTCCGCTCTGGCTGGCCTGGCGCGGATCGGGCGCGGGCATGGTGGCCAGCTGCTTGCGCAACTGGGCCAGCAGCTGGGCCTGCTGCTCCTGCATCGCGTCCATCTTGCGCTGGGCTTCTTCGTAGTCGTCACCGATGGTGGTCAGGGCCGAATAGGGCAGGGGGCTGGTGGCCCGGCCCTTCTCTGCATCGCCACCGCCTGCCAGGTTGGCCTGGGCAATCGCCTGGGCCTTGTCGGGCCGCTCATTCGACTTGGCGTTGACCAGGATGACTTCGAGCGGCGTGTCCTGGAACACCCGGTTGAAGCCCTCGGGGTCAATGAAGCGCACGGAGATGAGTGCAGCGTGTACGGCGATGGAGACGCCCAGCGCCAGCTGCAGCGTGCTGAAGGTGCGGAGGAAGGCAGGGAGTTTCATCGCCGGCAATTATCAGGGGCTGTCCGGGGCTTAGGCGGCCGGTGCTGCTGCAGTGGCGTCGGCGGGGGCCTCGTTCACGTCCACGGCAATGGCGATGGGCCCTGCCACGGTGTCGTCGTCCTCGGCATCGTCCACCGGGCCGTCGTCGCTGGTGTCGGCGGGGTCGTCCAGGCGCTCGATCACGGTGCCGTGGATGTCGAGGGTGATCTCGTCCACTTCGCCCAGCTTGACCTTGAGGCGCGCACCGCGCGGCAGGTTCTGCGCGCCCAGCACGGGGAAGACCAGCGGAATATCGTCTGCCCGCACCAGGAAGCTGCCGCCCGGGCCTTCCTTGAAGACCGTGGCGTTCAGCTCGGTGATGCCGTTCTGCTCCACGTACTTGAGCGTCCAGAAGCGTTCCATGCCGGCCTGGTAGCCGTTGTAGGCGCTGTAGGCCGCATCGAAGCTGCTGATGATGGAGAACAGGTCGGCGTCCTTGGGCTTGAAGGGCGCGGCCAGTGCGGCCGTCTTGCCATGGCGGGCGCAGGCAATGATCTGCCACTGGTTGACCAGATCGGTGTAGCGGCGCAGGGGTGATGTGGCCCACGAATAGGCTTTGACACCGATGCCTGCGTGCGGCAGCGCCTTGGTGCCCATGCGCACCTTCACGCCCGGCGCCATGCTGGCCTGGCTGCGGTAGATGCCGGGCACGCCCAGCTCGGCCATCCAGCTGCCCCAGGTGCTGTTGGCCACGATCATGGCCTCGGCCACGATCAGGTCGAGTGGCGCGCCGCGCTGGCGAACGCTGATCTGCACTTGTTCATCGCCCGTGGGCTCGGCACCGTTGTTGCCGACCAGGCGGAAGTTGTAGTCCGGCCGGTTGAAGTTCTCGGGCTTGCCACGCACCACTTCGCGACGGGCCTTGAGGTCCTTGGCGAGGCGGTGCAAAAAGGATAGCTGCGGGCGCAATTCGGACAAGCGCTTGGGGTCGTTTTGGTGCTCAAACGCCGGGTTGGACAGCCATTCTTCGGTCACCACCGCATCGAGCTGGTCGTGGCGCAGGTTGGCGGCCACATGCACGCGCTCCAGCCGGGTCTCGGAGCCCTTGAACTCCAGTGTGGCCTCGTCGATGGTCACATATAGAGACACGGCCGGGTTGGCGCGGCCTTCGTCCAGCGTGTAGGTCTGCACCACGTCATCCGGCAGCATGGTGATCTTGTAGCCCGGCATGTACACGGTGGACAAGCGGGCGCGTCCGAGCTGGTCGATGGCGCTGCCCGGCTGGATGGCCAGGCCGGGTGCGGCGATGTGGATGCCCAGCACCACGGTGCCGGTGCCCAGGCCTTGTACCGACAGCGCATCGTCGATTTCGGTGGTCTGCGAATCGTCGATGGAGTACGCCTGTGCGGACGACAGCGGCAGCTCGTCGGCAATGACGGGCGCCGTGAGCGCGGGAAAGCCCGTGCCCTTGGGGAAGTTCTCGAACAGAAAGCGCTTCCAGTGGAACTGGTAGGCCGAATCGATGGCGCCCGCTTTTTGCAGCAGGTCCAGCGGTGCGGTGTGCGTGGCGCGGCTGGCCTCGACCACGGCCTTGTATTCGGGCGCGTTCTTGTCCGGCTTGAACAAGATCTTGTAGAGCTGGTCGCGGATGGGCTGCGGGCATTCGCCGCGTCCGAGCGCTGCGGCCCACTCGTCGATCTGCGCCAGGATGGCCTTTTTCTTCTCGATGGCGGCCAGCGCCTGCTGCAGGATCTCGGCCGAGGCCTTCTTGAAGCGGCCCTTGCCCGCACGGCGGAAGTAGTGGGGCGCGTCGTACAGGCGGAACAGCGCACCGGCCTGCTGGGCCAGCGTGGCGTTCTCGGAGAAATAGTCTCGCGCCAGGTCGGCAAAGCCAAATTCGTCTTCGGGCGCGAACTCCCAGGCCAGGTCCAGCTCGATGGTCTCGGCCACGGCCTGGGCCTGGGCGACGAGTTCTGCCGGGGCGGGTTTTTCGAACTTCAGGAGGATGTGGGCGGCCTTGACCTTGACCCGTTTGCCCGAGTCCAGCTCCACTTGGGCGGAGGTATCGGCTTCGGACAGGATACGGCCGGCGAGAAATTTGCCGGCTTCTTCAAACAATGCGTGCATGGCGGCGATTGTCCCATGGGCGCCAGCGGGTACCCGGGCAGCCGCGCATATGATCCACGGCGCGCCCTTTCTGCCCGACCTGCCATCCCATGCCCTTTGCCACCATGGCCACGCCGCTGACACTGCTGGCACTGGCGCTGCCGTTCCTGTTCTGCTTCACGCAGGCCCCCATCAACAACTTCTGGCCCCTGCTGGCGTCCTGGGGCTGCGGCGCGGTGCTAGTGCTGCTGGCCCTGGCTCGCTGCGGCAGTTCGCCTGGGCGGTATCAGGAAGGGGAGACCGGGGTTGCGCCAGCCCTGGTGTCGAGCCGGATGCTGGCGGCGGGCCTTCTCGTAGCGGCACTGATCAGTGCAGGCATCGGGCTGCTGCAGTACTTTCTGGGGGACCCTGGCCTGCCAGGAGTGCAGCCCTCCACCCTGGGCCAGGCCATTGGCAACCTGCGCCAGCGCAATCAGCAGGCCACGCTGTTGAGCCTGGGTGTGTGGGCCTTGCTGTGGACCCTGGTCCAGAGGCAAGGGCGTTTGGAACAGCCAGGCTCTGTCACCCCCCTTCAGACAGGGCAAGCTTGGCCCGGTTGGTTGACGGGTTGGCTGGTGGCTTGTGGGCTGGCATTGCTGGCGATGTCGAGCGCGGCCACGGCGTCGCGCACCGGGGCTGCGCAGTGGTTGTTACTGCTGGGGCTCGTGGTGTGCTGGCGCGTGTCATGGGGGCGTCTGGTTCCTGGGGTGGGGCTGGTGGGACTGGTTTTGTATGGCGCAGCGGCCTGGCTGCTGCCCCGTTTACTGCTGGACTGGACCGGGTTCGCATCGGATGGGCTGTTTGTGCGCATCCTCGACGAAGAGCCTGGTTGCACCAGCCGCCGCGTGCTGTGGGCCAATGTGCTGCACCTGATCGCCCAAAAGCCCTGGGTGGGCTGGGGCTGGGGGGAGCTGGACTACGCGCACTATGTCACCGTGTTCCCGGGCGAGCGGTTTTGTGTGTTGCTGGACAATGCCCACAACCTGCCCCTGCACCTTGCGGTGGAGCTGGGCGTGCCGGTGGCGCTGATCTTTTGTGCCGCGGTGGTGGTGTGGGTGCTGCGCGAAAAGCCCTGGCGCGAGACCGATCCAGCGCGGCAACTGGCCTGGGGCATCTTGGCGCCGCTGGGTCTGCACAGCCTGCTGGAGTTTCCGCTGTGGTACGGGCCGTTCCAGCTGGTCACGGTGCTGGCCGTCGCGTTGCTGTGGCGCTGGCAGCTGCCCGGCTGGGCAAGCTCGCTGGGCGCACGCCGGGGGGCGGTCAGCGTCATCGTGGCCGCGCTGGCAACAGGGGCCTATGTGGGCTGGGATTTTTATCGCGTCGGCCAGCTGTACAAACCGCTCGCCGACCGGCCGCCGTCCCTGCGCCAGGACACCGTTCGCAAGGTGGGGGATACCCCTTTCTTCACCGATCAGGTCGATTTTGCGCTGCTGACCACCATCGAGCTTTCGCCCAGCAATGCGGGCCAAGTCTTTGGGGTGGCCAACAAGCTGCTGCACTTCTCGCCCGAACCCCGGGTGATCGAGCCGCTGATCGAAAGCGCCACGATGCTGGGGCTGGACGACGAGGCGGCGTTTCACCTCAAGCGATACCGTGCTGCGTACCCGGCGGACTATGAGCGGTGGCGGGAGCAGGGTCGGCGGATTTCGTCACACCTCAAGCCCTGAACGGAGGCGCGGCGGACGGCCTCCGCGCATTCAGGCCAGCCGCAGAAACTGGCTCACCAAGGGCAGGTAGTCCCCATAGTTGCCCAGCGCGTGGTCGCCTCCCTCCAGTACCACCTGCTTGGCCTGCGGGTAGCGCCCCACCATCTCACGCCAGTCCAGCACTTCGTCGCCCTTGGCAACGATGGCCAGCTCAGGGGCTGCGGGCGAGCGACCCCGCATGTCCAGGGCCTGCAACTCGTCGATGTACTCCGGCAGAAAATAAAACCGCTCGTTCGGGTCATGCCAGCTGGTCTGCTCGCCGATGTAGCGGGCCAGATCACGTGCCGGGTCCACGGCGGGGTTGAGCATCACGCTGGGGCAACCCGCGTGCTGCGCCACCCAGCTGGCGTAGAAGCCGCCCAGCGAAGAGCCGATCACGGCCATGGACGGCCGGGGCCAATCGGCAATGCCCTGCGCCACGAGCGCCATGGCGGCCCGCGGCGATGGCGGCAACTGGGGGCACCAGAAGGTCACGGAGGGGTGGTGGGCTGCCATGTAGGCCGCAGTCTGGCGGGCCTTGGACGACGAGGGGGACGAGCGAAAACCGTGCAGATACAGCAGGTGGGTGGTGGTCATGAGACAGAAAGTGATCGGGGCAGGGGAATCACTGCTTTAACCGGGCTGGCGCAGGCATAAGATGTGGGTACCGGGGCGCCACACCGTGCGGCGCCTGGTTTTGCTACCCGCACCATGACCGATTTTGCCCCGCTTTCCACTGCCAGACGATGGGCGCTCGGATCAGGCGATAAGCCGCCTGCCTCGCTGGGTCGGTTTGAGCTCAAGAAGCAGCTGGGCCGAGGCGCCCAGGCCACCGTGTGGCTGGCGCTGGACCCCCGTCTGCAGCGCGAAGTGGCCATCAAACTCATGCGCCCCATGCAGGACCAGGACCCTTCCGTGCTGGAGCAGTGGCTGCGCGAGGCGCGCCATGTCGGGCGCCTGGCCCACCCCTACATCGTGCCGGTGTTCGAGGCCGACGTGCAGGGCTCGCAGCCCTATATCGTGTTCGAGTACGTGCCAGGCCACACGCTGGCCGAACACCTGGCCCAGCAGGGGCGCTGTACGCCGCATGACGCCGTGGCACTTTTGGTGGATGTACTTGATGGCTTGCATGCCGCCCATCAGGCGGGCATCGTGCACCGCGATCTCAAGCCGTCCAACATCATGATCGATGCGCACCGGCACGCCCGGGTGATGGACTTTGGCATGGCGGCCCCCGTGCAGGCGGCGCCCGATGCCCAGCTGGCCAGCGGCACGCCCGCCTACATGGCACCGGAGGCGGCGGCGGGCGCTGCGCCCACCCCGGGGATGGACGTGTATTCCGCCGCGTTGGTGCTCATCGAGATGCTGACCGGGCGCCCCCTCATCCACCAAAAAGACACCTGGCAGGCGCTGTACCGCATTGCCAACGAAAACCTGGCGCTGCCCGCCGACCTGGGGTCGGGCGTGGACGACGGCCTGCGCGCCATCCTGCAGCGGGCCATGGCACGCGACCCCGCGCAGCGCTACGCCACGGCGGCGGACTTTCGGGATGCGCTGCGTGCCTGGGCGGCTCCGGCCAGTGCGCCATCGGCCGCGAGCAACGCCACGCTGGACTTTTTGCTGCGGCGCATGCGCCACAAGAGCGACTTCCCGGCCTTGTCGGATTCTGTGGCCCGCATCCAGCGGGTGGCCAATTCGGAAGACGACAGCATCAGCGACCTGACCCACGAGATCCTGAAAGACGTGGCGCTCACCAACAAGCTGCTGCGTCTGGTCAATAGCGTGCATTACGCCCACGCCAGCCGGGGCACCATCAGCACCGTGTCGCGCGCGGTGAGCCTGGTGGGCTTCAATGCAGTGCGGAACATGGCGCTGAGCCTGGTGTTGCTGGACCACATGCAGGACAAGGCCCATGCCAGCCAGATGCGCGAGGAATTTTTGCGCGCCATGATGGCGGGCTCGGTCGCGGCCGAGCTGTGCAGCACCAGCCAGGCGGCCGAGGAGGCCTTCATCGGGGCGATGTTCCAGAACCTGGGGCGCATGCTGTGCGAGTTCTACTTTCCTGAAGAGGCCCGGCAGGTGCGCAGCCTGGTGGCCTCGGGGCGCATGGAGGGCGGGGAAGAGGCTGCATCGGTACAGGTGCTGGGCCTGGGGTTTGAGGATCTGGGAGTGGGCGTGGCGCGTGTCTGGGGTCTGCCCGAAAGCCTGCAGCGCTGCATGCGCAAGCCGCTGGGCTCACCCATGCAGCGCGCGCCCGAGCAGGGGGTGGAGCGCCTGCGCTGGGCGGCCATGGCGGCCAACGAGGTCGCCAGCGCCTTGCTGTTCTGCGAACCTGCTCAGCTGGAGGGGCAGCTGGGCCAAGTGGGCATGCGCTACGCACGCACGCTGGCGCTGTCGGCTGAGGCCATTGCCGAAGCCACCCTGCGTGCGCGCCACAAGCTGGTGGCACTGGCCGAGGCGCTGGACCTGCGCGTGGCACCGGACACACCAGCCGCCCGCCTGCTCAAGCTGCCGTCGGCTGCGGGTGCGTCTGTGGCTCCCGATGACGCGCTGGGCGCCCACGAGTTGCGCGTGAACGAAACCCAGCCCCTGCCTGCCGTGCTGGAGTCCCAGGCCGGAGGGGCGGTGTCGGTGGCGCAGGTCAATGAGGTGCTGGCTGCAGGCATTCAGGACATCACCAACGCCATGGTCGAGAGTTTTCAGCTCAACGACGTACTGCGCATGATCCTGGAGACCATGTTCCGCGCGCTGGGTTTCCGACGCATGGTGTTTTGCCTGCGCGAGGCCCGCACCGACATGTTGACCGGCCGCTTTGGCCTGGGGGAGGGCAGCGAGGTGGCCGTGCGGGCCCTCAAGGTACCCCTCAAGGCCCAGGGCGACCTGTTTGCCGCCGTGTGCCTGCGCGGTGCAGACACCCTGATCAACGACGCCACCGAGCCCCGCATGCAGGCGCGGCTGCCCGAGTGGTACCGCAAGGGCGTCAATGCACCGTCGTTCCTGCTGCTGCCGCTGCAAATCAAGGGGCAGCCCTTTGCCCTCATCTATGCCGATCAGGCCACACCGGGGGGCATTGTGGTGGATGACAAGGCCCTGGGCCTGCTGCGCACCCTGCGCAACCAGGCCGTGATGGCCTTCCGGCAGGCAGGGTAGTGCCGCTGTCGACGATCTCTCTGCCGGGGAGTTGGCTGCTCTGACGCCCGGCATCCCCCCGATAATCGGGGAATGGCCGTCGTTTTTGAAAAGCCCACGCTCGTCCAGCGTCTGGCGCCCCTGTTCCGGGGCTTTGACCTTCCCCTCCTGTTGCTGGTGCTGATGCTGGCCAGCGCGGGGTTGCTGGCCATGTATTCGTCGGGTTATGACCACGGCACGCGGTTTGTGGACCACGGGCGCAACATGCTGATTGCAGGAGCCATCCTGTTCATGGTGGCCCAGGTGCCCCCCCAGAAAATCATGGCTTGCGCCGTGCCGCTGTACCTGACCGGGGTGGCCCTGCTGGTGGCGGTGGCGCTGTTTGGCATCACCAAAAAAGGGGCCACGCGCTGGATCAACGTGGGTATCGTGATCCAGCCCAGCGAAATCCTCAAGATCGCCATGCCACTGATGCTGGCTTGGTGGTTCCAGAAGCGCGAGGGCACGCTGCGTCCCTTGGACTTTGCGGCGGCGGGCCTGCTGCTGGCGGTTCCGGTGGGCCTGGTCATGAAGCAGCCCGACCTCGGTACCTCGCTGCTGGTGCTGGCTGCGGGGCTCTCGGTGATCTTTTTTGCGGGCCTGTCCTGGAAGCTGATCCTGCCCCCGGTGCTGATTGGCGGTGTGGGCATTGCCACCCTGGTGCTGCTGGGCGACCAGCTGTGCGCGGATGGCGTGCGATGGGTGGTGCTGCACGACTACCAGCAGCAGCGCATCTGCACCTTGCTGGACCCCACCCGCGACCCGCTGGGCAAGGGCTTTCACATCATCCAGGGCATGATCGCCATCGGCTCGGGCGGGCTATGGGGCAAGGGCTTCATGGCGGGCACGCAAACCCACCTGGAGTTCATCCCCGAGCGCACCACCGACTTCATTTTTGCCGCCTATTCGGAAGAGTTTGGCCTGGCGGGCAACTTGTTCCTGCTGGTGTGTTTTCTGCTGCTGGTCTGGAGGGGCCTGGCCATTGCCGCAGGCGCCACCACCTTGTTTGGCCGCCTCATGGGGGGCGCGGTGTCTATGATCTTTTTCACCTATGCCTTTGTGAACATGGGCATGGTGAGTGGCATCTTGCCGGTGGTGGGCGTCCCTTTGCCCTTCATCAGCTATGGCGGCACCGCCATGGTGACGCTGGGGCTGGCACTGGGCATCCTGATGTCGGTGGCGCGATCCCAGAAACAGGAAACCAAGGATCCTCTCCCGGCAGCACTGTAGGGCCTTGTGGGCCTGGTTGCCTGGAACACGCCCTCGGGGTACAAACCGGCTGGCCAACCGTGTTTTGGCCGCTCAGCATCCGGAGGGTTTCCCCATGGCGGCGAAGTTCGAGCTCAAGAAGTCGAAAAACGACAAGTTTGTCTTCAACCTGCTGGCCGCCAACGGTCAGGTCATCCTGACCAGCGAGATGTACGAGTCTCGCGCCAGCGCGCTGGGTGGTATCGAGGCGGTGCGCAAGAACGCTCCGAACGATGGCCGTTTTGGCAGGCTCAGTGCCAAGAACGGAGCGCCATATTTCACCTTGAAGGCCGCCAATGGCCAGGTGATTGGCCAAAGCCAGATGTACTCCGGTGCCAAGGCCCGGGACGCGGGCATCGAGTCGGTGCAGGTCCATGCGGCCGAGGCCGGCCTGGATGACCAAACCGCCGCGTAAGGCGGCGGGCGGCGCTGACGGGGCGCCAGGGTCAAATAGGGACATGTGGGCTCCACACGGGCAGGGGCTGGTCAGGCGCCTAAAATGCTTCGATGACTTTCCGCTCCACCACTGCCGCGCCCCAGCGTGCGGCCACCAGCCAGCGCATTGATGTTGCCCGTGAACTGCTGCTGACCCCTTTTGGCCTGGACGAAGGCCACCTCGCCCGCGCACTGGCCGAGATCCGCACCCACCAGGTGGACGATGCGGACCTGTACTTCCAGTACACCCGCAGTGAAGGCTGGAGCCTGGAAGAGGGCATCGTCAAGACAGGCTCCTTCAGCATCGACCAGGGCGTGGGGGTGCGTGCTGTCAGTGGCGAGAAGACGGCCTTTGCCTATTCGGACGACATCTCCGAGGCATCGCTGCTGGACGCAGCGCGCACCGTACGGTCTATTTCGTCTATAGCGAACGCAGGCAAAGTGCGGGTAGCTCCTAAAAAGGTAGCATCCAGCCGCAGCCTGTACCCGGGCGTGGACCCGATTGCCTCGCTGGACAGCACGGCCAAGGTGGCGCTGCTGGAGCGGCTGGAGCAGCGCGCCCGGGCCAAGGACCCGCGCGTGGCGCAGGTGATGGCGGGGCTGGCCAGTGAATACGACGTGGTGCTGGTGGCGCGCGCCGATGGCACCCTGGCGGCCGATGTACGACCGCTCGTGCGGCTGTCGGTCACGGTGATTGCCGAGCAGAACGGCCGACGTGAGATGGGCTCTGCTGGCGGCGGTGGCCGTTTTGGTCTCGCCTACTTCGACGACGAGCAAATGGGTAAGTACGTTGACGAGGCTGTGAACGCGGCCCTGGTCAACCTGGAATCGCGTCCCGCTCCGGCGGGGGAGATGACCGTGGTGCTGGGCTCAGGCTGGCCGGGCATCTTGCTGCACGAGGCCATCGGCCACGGACTGGAGGGCGACTTCAACCGCAAGGGCTCCAGCGCGTTCAGCGGCCGCATTGGCCAGCGCGTGGCTGCCAAGGGTGTCACTGTGCTGGATGACGGCACCATTGCCGACCGCCGAGGTTCGCTGAACGTGGATGACGAAGGCCATGCCAGCCAGCGCAATGTGCTGATCGAGGATGGCATCTTGAAGGGCTACATCCAGGATTCGCTGAACGCACGCCTGATGGGTGTGGCACCCACCGGCAACGGCCGCCGCGAGAGCTATGCCCACATCCCCATGCCGCGCATGACCAACACCTACATGCTGGGCGGCGACAAGGACCCGCAAGAGATCATCGCCAGCATCAAGAAGGGCCTGTACGCCAGCAACTTCGGCGGCGGGCAGGTGGACATCACCTCGGGCAAGTTCGTGTTCTCGGCCAGCGAAGCGTACTGGGTGGAAAACGGCAAGATCCAGTACCCCGTCAAGGGCGCCACCATCATCGGCAGCGGCCCCGAGTCGCTCAAGAAGGTGACCATGATCGGTAACGACATGCGCCTCGACAGCGGCGTGGGTACCTGCGGCAAGGAAGGCCAGAGCGTGCCCGTGGGCGTGGGGCAACCCACGCTGCGCATCGAAGGCTTGACGGTGGGCGGTACGGCCTGAGGGTAGCGTTGGCAGCCTGCCGGCAGACCTGGGGTGGTGCGTGACTTCGCGTTTTCACCCGCTTTTCGGGGCTTGTACTGCGCGTCGGCCAGCGCACAATGGGTGACACCATGCCTGCCACGCGCCCCAGTCAATTGCTGACGCTCCAGTCGTTTGGAGACATCAGCCGCTTTTTGCGCGAGGGCGTTGCCGACGAGGACTCGCGCCAGCTGCGTGACAGCCTTGGTGCGTTGTCCTCGCAGATCGACGAGGCAGTTCGCATCCGCCGCACCAGTACGGACACCACCGAGATCACGCGCCGCGTGGTGACCTTGTCGCACAGCGCGCGTGAACATCAGCTGTTTTTGACTGGCCTGGGCTCAGCGTGGCACGCGCTGTACGAGTTTGGCGCCTACCAGCGTGCACTGCGCGAGCTGCGCAACGCCATTGCAGACTGGCAACTGATGCTGGAGCGGCGCAGCACCAAAGAAAGCGAAAGCTTTGACCAGTTCGAGCTGCTGGCCTGGCGAACCCTGGGCGAAGCGCTGCTGCTCATCGACATGTACGAGCACCAGAGCAATCCTGCGAGCGACTTGCAAGACGTGCAGCCGCCGCGCAAGCCCTCGGCATTGCAGCGCTTGCGTGCATGGTTTCGGGGGGGGCGCCGGTGAATCGCTCTGGTCTGGC
>Ga0208123_100227_pt1 | contig 28023 bp, 28 predicted proteins | sample LakWasMe92_HOW11_2_FD_183914 | JGI IMG/M metagenome (GOLD analysis project Ga0208123, IMG submission 183914) | Freshwater sediment methanotrophic microbial communities from Lake Washington under simulated oxygen tension - Sediment Metagenome... | ecosystem: Environmental > Aquatic > Freshwater >... | reverse complement strand
CCAGAGGGGTGTCAAGCCCTTGCGGCCAAAGCGCGTCCAACCTCGTTGGTTCCCTGCGCTGCGCCACTTTGTGGTACTTGCTCGCCCGCCCGCTCCGTCACCTCGGCCAGGCGGGCGGCCAGTTGCTCGGGCACATCGGCGCCAATGCCCAGATGGATACCCTGCGTGAGGGTGATGTGGGCGGCTTCAAACGTGCCCGCACCGGCACACAGGATGGTGCGCGTGGGCGCGCTTTCGTGCGCCAGCACCAGCATGGCGGGCACCACGGCCTCGGGCTTCAGGGCGTCCAGCACTTCCTGGGGCATCAGGCCTTCGGTCATGCGTGTGGCGGCCGTGGGGGCCAGCGCGTTCACGTGGATGTTGTACTTGGCGCCTTCAATCGCGAGGGTCTGCATCAGCCCCACCTGGGCCAGCTTGGCCGCGCCGTAGTTGGCCTGGCCGAAGTTGCCGTACAGGCCGGTGGACGACGTGGTCATGACGATGCGGCCGTACTGCTGGGCCACCATGTGCGGCCACACGGCCTTGCAGCAATTGGCGGCGCCCATCAGGTGCACATCCACCACCAGGCGGAAGTCATCCATGCTCATCTTGGCGAACGACTTGTCGCGCAGGATGCCGGCGTTGTTGACCAGGATGTCCACCCGGCCCCAGGCGTCGATGGCCTGCTGCACCATGGCTTCCACGGCCGCAAAGTCGGTGACCGATGCCCCATTGGCCAGCGCCTCGCCGCCTGCGGCGCGGATCTCATCGACCACGGCCTGCGCGGCGGTCACCGTGCCGCCGCTGCCGTCCACCGCGCCGCCCAGGTCATTGACCAGCACCTTGGCGCCGCGCTTGGCCAGCGCCAGAGCATGCTGGCGGCCCAGGCCGCCGCCCGCGCCCGTCACGATGGCCACGCGGCCTTGGAAATCAATACCCATGGTGAAGGTTCTCCTGTTGTCTTGGTCAATCAGTCAGTGGAATAAAAACCTCTGGCACCTGCCCGAATGGGCTGGCGCCGCGCGCTGCACTGTAAGCCACAGCGCAGCCCGTGCAGGTTGCACAGGCGACTGGCGGCTCCGCCACCTCCCGCCAAGCAGGCCGAGCACCGCACACGCCCACGCGGCACATTGGGAATAATGGGTGCCTGCGCCAGCCCCGGGGTAGCGGCCGGCGCAGCCCTCCTGAACTCATTTTTTGATAGCTGTTGGCGCATGTAATACCGGCGCTACCGGCCATTTTTACCCAAGGATCTCCCATGAAAGCAATCTGGAACGGCGTGGTGGTTGCCGAGAGCGACGACACCGTGGTGGTGGAAGGCAATCACTACTTTCCCGAAAGCGCGCTGCACCGCGACTACTTCACGTTCAGCAACCACAAGACCACCTGCGCCTGGAAGGGCCAGGCCAGCTACCTGTCGCTGCTGGTCAACGGCGAGATGAACACCGACGCTGCGTGGTTCTATGCCGACCCCAAGCCCGAGGCCGCTGAGATCAAGGGCCGCGTCGCGTTCTGGAAGGGTGTGAAGGTCACGGCCTGAAACGGCCTGCCAGCACCCTGCGCAGGTTATCCCTGCGCGCACTGGACAATCGTGTGGATAAGTTTTGGCAAGTCCTGTATGACAACGCCAAGTGCTTGATTTGCAAGGAAATGCACTGCATTGCCTTATTTTTAGGCAACCCGGTAAATCATGGCATGGGTTATCCCGGCGCACACTGGACAATGGTGTGGATAACCTTGGATAAGCCTTGTATGGCACGTTTAAGTGGTTGATTTGCAAGGAATATCCTTGCATCGCTCAAAAAACAGGCAATTGCAGAACCTCCTTTGCCACGTGCGGCCGATGCCCCTTCACAGGCATCCAACCCCCCGGTTATCCCTGCCCGCACTGGACAATCTTGTGGATAACTGTGAACAAGCCTTGTATGACAGTCTTAAGTCATTGATTTACAAGGCAACTTCTTGTGCCGCTGAAAAAACAGGCAGCACAGATGGGTAAATCGTCTGCGGTACAGTGCACGTCGGCCCTTGGTTGGCCGCTCTTTATTTCATAGCTGCCAGCGCATGATCCACTAGCGCTAGCGGCCAAAAATACTCCATCTACCAGTGTCCACCACGTACCTTCAGCACAGTCCCGCCGCAGAGCGCAACCAGGGGCCCATCCTGGCGCAGCTGCTGGCGTTGCTGCCCAACACCGGCGCCGCGCTGGAGATTGCCAGTGGCACCGGCCAGCATGCCGCGCACTTTGCAGCCGCCCTGCCCGGCTGGACCTGGCAGCCCACCGACCTGCAGGACACCCATTTCGCCTCCATCACCGGCTGGGCCGCGCAGGCCGGTGCCCGCAACGTGCAGGCGCCCCGGCGGCTGGACGTGCTGCACGACCAGTGGCCCAGCGACGGCCCGGCATTCGGCGCCGCGTCGTTCGACCTGGTCTATTGCGCCAACATGCTGCACATCGCCCCCTGGGCCTGCTGCACCGGGCTGATGCAGGGCGCCGCCCGCCACCTGGCGCCAGACGGCCACCTGGTCACCTACGGCCCCTACCTGGAAGACGGCGTACCCACCGCCCCCGGCAACCTGGCCTTTGACGCCAGCCTGCGCGCGCAGGACGCCGCCTGGGGCATCCGCCGCATCGAAGACGTGATGGCGGTGGCCGCCCAGGCCGGCCTGCAACTGGCCGCGCGGCACGCGATGCCCGCCAATAACCTGCTGCTGGTGTGGACCCACGCCGCCCACCAACCCTGAAGAGACACGCCCATGACGACACCCACCGCCGCTCCCTTCTTCATCGCCAAGGTCGAGCCCGATGGCACCCAGTGCGACGCCTGGCCCGAGCAGCCGCTGCTGCTGTCCATGGAGCAAGGCGGCATCGACTGGCCCAGCTCCTGCCGCAACGGCACCTGCCGCACCTGCCTGGGCCAGCTGGTCGAAGGCACGGTGCGCTACGCCATCGAATGGCCAGGCCTTACGGCCGAAGAAAAGGAAGAAGGTTGCGTGTTGCCCTGCGTGGCCTACCCCACGTCGGACGTGGTGCTGCAGGGCAGCGCCATCTGATCTGCGTCAGGCACCGCGCCTTTCAAACACCAAGCAGGCCCCGGTGCACTAAAATCCAGGGCTTTGGGGGCACGATGCCCCTTTGACGTGCGGCAGCGCCGCATCGCATGTTCTTTGGGGCGGTTTCTTGGAGGCACCACAGTTGCCTTCGGCCACGGGGACCTGTGCTGCAGCACACCGCCAGCTGGCAACCGCCAGAGGCTCCACAGAAAGCCCCAACCTTCCATGAACACCCCCCTCACCCCCGTGCCGATCTCGCCCGTCGAGGACATCGTGGCCGAGATGCGCGCCGGGCGCATCGTCATCCTGGTGGATGAAGAAGACCGCGAAAACGAAGGCGACCTCGTCCTGGCCGCCGACCATGTGACGCCCGAGGCCATCAACTTCATGGCCCGCTTCGGCCGGGGCCTGATCTGCCTGACATTGAGCCGCGAGCGCTGCGAGTTCCTCAAGCTGCCGCCCATGGCAGCGCGCAACGGCACGGTGTACAGCACGGCGTTCACCGTCTCCATCGAAGCCGCCGAGGGCGTGACCACCGGCATCTCGGCCGCCGACCGCGCCCGCACCGTGCAGGTGGCGGTGGACCGCAACAGCCAGCCCAGCGACCTGGTGCAGCCCGGCCACATCTTCCCGCTGCAGGCAGTGGACGGCGGCGTGCTGATGCGCGCCGGCCATACAGAAGCCGGTTGCGACCTGGCCGCCATGGCGGGCTGTAGCCCCGCATCGGTGATCTGCGAGATCATGAAGGACGACGGCACCATGGCCCGCCTGCCCGATCTGCAGCTGTTCGCAGCCGAGCATGGCCTCAAGATCGGCACCATCGCGGACCTCATCGAATACCGCAGCCGCAACGAGTCGCTGGTCGAAAAGGTCGGCACGCGCACACTGCAGACGGCGTATGGCGAGTTCACCGCCCATGCCTTCCGCGACAAGCCCAGCCAGGCCGTGCATCTGGCACTGGTCAAGGGCCAGTGGAGCGCCGACGACGTGGTGCCCGTGCGTGTGCACGAGCCGCTGTCGGTGTTCGATGCGCTCGAAGTCAACCGCTCCATGCATTCCTGGGGCCTGGACACCAGCCTGCAATACCTGGCCAAACAAGGCAAGGGCGTGGCCGTGCTGCTCAATTGCGGCGAAAGCGCCTCCCAGCTGCTGGCGCAGTTTGAAGGCACCGCCCGCTCCGCCCAGGCGCCCGAGCGCGGCCGCATGGATCTGCGTACCTACGGCGTGGGCGCGCAGATCCTGCGCGAATGCGGCGTGCACAAGATGGCCCTGATGGGCCAGCCGCGCCGCATGCCCAGCATGACAGGCTACGGCCTCGAAATCACCGGCTTCATCCCCAAAGAATAAAGACAGGAACAGGATCACTATGTTTGGCGCAGACAAAGGCACCGCAGACAAACTGGACGGCAAGAAGCTGCACATCGGCATCGTGCAGGCCCGTTTCAACGAGAGCATCACCAACACCCTGGCTGCTGCCTGCCGCGCAGAGCTGCTGGCCCTCGGCGTGCAGGAAAAGCACATCAAGCATGTGTTGGTGCCCGGCGCGCTCGAAGTGCCCGTGGCCCTGCAGGCCATGGCCGAGAGCGACGAGTACGACGCGCTGATCGCGCTGGGCTGCATCATCCGCGGCGAGACCTACCACTTCGAGCTGGTAGCCAACGAATCCGGCGCGGGCGTCACGCGCCTGTCGCTGGACTACCAGATCCCGATTGCCAACGCCATCATCACCACCGAGAACATGGAACAGGCCATCGCCCGCCAGACCGAAAAGGGCGTGGACGCAGCCCGCGTGGCGGTGGAAATGGCCAACCTGCTGGACGAACTGTCATGAGCGAAAACACCCCTACGCCATCGTCGGCACGTCCGCCCAAGCAAACCCGCACCGGCCTCAAAAGCACGGGCACCCGCAAGGCCGCCTCCAAGTCCAACCGTAGCCGTGCACGCGAATTCGCACTGCAGGCGCTGTACCAGCACCTGGTGGGCGGCAACGACGCTACTGCCATCGATGCGTTCACGCGCGACCTGGCGGGCTTCCACAAGGCTGACTCGGCGCACTACGACGCGCTGCTGCATGGCTGCATCGAGCATGCCGCCAGCATGGACGCATTGATCACCCCGTTGCTGGACCGCAAGATGGCCGAGATCTCGCCCATCGAACACGCCACCATGTGGATCGGCGTGTACGAGTTCCAGAACTGCCTGGATGTGCCCTGGCGCGTGGTGCTCAACGAATGCATCGAACTCGCCAAGGAATTTGGCGGCACGGACGGCCACAAGTACGTGAACGCCGTGCTCAACGGCCTGGCCCCCCAACTGCGCGCCGTGGAAGTGGCGGCCGACAAGGCCGCAGGCGCGGGCGCTGCCTGACCTGCCACCGCCCCGCTGCCGCCCTGTCCGTTGAACCGGGGCGGCTTGGTTTCTTTTCTTTCTACGCCCTCACGCCACCACGTCCACAAGGGGCCCGGTCGGGGCAGGATGCCATTCCATGAAGTTTTCCACGCGCGCCGAGCGCATTGAACCGTTCTATGTGATGGAGGTCGCCAAGGCCGCGCAGGCCCTGGCCCGCGAGGTGGCGGGCACGCGCGAACCGATGATCTTCTTGAACATCGGCGAGCCCGACTTCACCGCCCCGCCCCTGGTGCAGGAAGCCGCAGCCCGCGCCGTGCACAACGGCGCCACGCAGTACACCAACGCGCTGGGGCTGGATGCGTTGCGCGAGCGCATCAGCGGCTGGTACCAGAGCCGCTTTGGCGTCAACGTGCCTGCACGCCGCATCGTGGTCACAGCCGGTGCATCGGCCGCCTTGCAGCTGGCGTGCCTGGCGCTCATCGAGTCGGGCGACGAAATTTTGATGCCCGACCCGAGCTACCCCTGCAACCGCCACTTTGTGAGCGCAGCAGAAGGCAAGGCCGTGCTGCTGCCCACCACGGCGGCGGAGCGCTACCAGCTGAGCGCCGACAAGGTGCGTGCGGCATGGAATGAAAAAACGCGTGGCGTGCTGCTGGCCTCGCCGTCCAACCCCACGGGCACCTCGATAGCGCCCGACGAGCTGCGCCGCATCCACGACGTGGTGCGGTCGCACGACGGCATCACGATGATCGACGAGATCTACCTGGGCCTGTCGTACGAGGAAGAGTTTGGCCACACCGCGCTCGCCATCGACGACAACATCATCAGCATCAACAGCTTCAGCAAATACTTCAACATGACCGGCTGGCGCCTGGGCTGGATGGTGGTGCCCGAGGCCATGGTGCCTGTGGTCGAGCGCCTGGCGCAGAACCTGTTCATCTGCGCCAGCACCGTGTCGCAGCATGCAGCGCTGGCCTGCTTCGAGGCCGAGAGCATTGCCGAATACGAACGCCGCCGTGCCGAGTTCAAGGCGCGGCGCGACTTCTTCATCCCCGCGCTGCAGTCGCTGGGTCTGAATGTGCCCGTGATGCCTGATGGCGCCTTCTATGCCTGGGCCGACTGCACGCAGGCCGCGCGGCACCTGGGCGTGACCGGTAGCTGGGACTTTGCGTTTGAGCTGATGCGCCGCGCGCACATCGCCGTGACACCGGGGCGCGACTTTGGAACGGCCGAGCCCGAGCGGTTTATCCGCTTCTCGACCGCCAACTCCATGGCGCAATTGCAGGAGTCCGTGGAGCGGCTGCGCAAGCTGCTCGGATGACCAAGGCGAGCGACCCCACGATGGCGTTTGAATTTCCGATCCGGATCTACTGGGAAGACACCGATGCCGGTGGCATCGTGTTCTACGCCAACTACCTCAAGTTCTTCGAGCGCGCGCGCACCGAGTGGCTGCGCTCGTTGGGTGTGGGCCAACAGCAGTTGCGGGAACAAACCGGCGGCATGTTTGTCGTAACCGACGCGCAGCTGCGCTACCACCGCCCCGCGCGGCTGGACGATGAACTGATTGTTACCGCCGCCCTGCAAAGCAGTGGCCGCGCATCGTTGACAATAGTGCAGCAGGCGCTCCTGAAACCAGAGCAGATGACCGACCAGCCCCCGACCTTGCTGACCGAAGGCACCATCCGCATCGGATGGGTGGATGCCGCCACCCTGCGCCCCGCCAGAATTCCAAGCACCCTCCTGGAACAACTCACACCATGAATTCCCAAAACATGTCCATCATCTCCCTGGTGCTGCACGCCAGCTGGGTGGTGCAACTCGTGATGCTGCTGCTGCTGGGCGTGTCGGTGGCCAGCTGGGCCGCCATCTTCCGCAAGCTGTTTGCCTTAAAGCGCGTGAAGACACTGAACGAGGATTTCGAGCGCGAGTTCTGGTCGGGCACCAGCCTGAACGACCTGTACGCAGCGGCCGCCCAGAACGCCAAGCAGGCCGGCCCCATGGAACGCATTTTTGCCAGCGGGATGCGCGAATACCAAAAGCTCCGTGAACGCCGCATCACCGACCCAGGCACCTTGCTGGACGGCGCCCGCCGCGCGATGCGTGCGAGCTTCCAGCGTGAGATGGATGTGGTCGAGTCGAGCCTTTCCTTCCTGGCATCGGTCGGCTCCGTATCGCCGTATGTGGGCCTGTTCGGCACCGTGTGGGGCATCATGCACGCCTTCACCGGCTTTGCAGGCATGGAACAGGTCACGCTCGCTACCGTGGCCCCGGGCATCGCCGAGGCGCTGGTCGCCACCGCCATCGGCCTGTTCTCGGCCATCCCGGCCGTGATCGCCTACAACCGCTTTGCACGCGACATTGACCGCGTGGCCACGCACCAGGAGACCTTCATCGAAGAGTTCTCCAACATCCTGCAGCGCAACCTGGGCGCCCAGCCCGCGTCCACAGGCCACACGGCCTCGGGCCACTGATCCGGGAGGCGCCCCATGCCCGCCATGGCATCCCGCGGCCGAGGCCGCCGCACCATCAACGAGATCAACATGGTCCCGTTCATTGACGTCATGCTGGTGCTGCTCATCATCTTCATGGTGACGGCGCCCATGCTCACACCCGGCGTGGTCGACGTGCCCAGCGTGGGCAAGAGCAAGAACATGCCCAAGGTAGTGGCCCAGGTCATCGTCAACAAGGACGGCACGCTGCAGTTCAAGACCCCCGAAGCCACGCGCAGCCTGAACCAGCGGGAGATTGGCGATGCCGCCAGCCGCTGGCAAAAGGGCCAGGGGCCCGAGAGCGCCGTGGTCATCAGCGCCGACAAGGGCGTGCAGTACGAAACCGTGGTGAAGGCGATGGACGCCCTGCAAAAGGCAGGCGTGCAACGCGTAGGCCTGTCGGTCAAGCAAGGCGGTTGAACCGAACCCGCCCGGCACCGCTCAGACGCCCATGCACGCCCACACCGACCGCGACCAGTTTGCCCCGCCCCGTCCTCCGGCGCGCCTGCGCGCCATCACGCTGGCGGTGCTGGTGCATGCAGTGCTGATCGGCGCGTTGACCTGGGGTGTGAACTGGAAGAACACGGCCGACCAGCCCGCCGTAGAAGCTGAGTTGTGGGCCGCCGTGCCCACCCAGGCTGCGCCCCGCGCCGTGGAGCCCCCACCGCCCCCGCCACCACCGCCTGTGCAGCAGGTCACCCCTCCCCCGCCCCCTGCCCCCCCAGTGCGTGCGGCCGAGCCGCCCGATACGCGCGAGGCGGACATCGCCATCGAGCGCGAGAAAAAGCGCCTGGAGCAGGAAAAGAAAGCCCGCGAGCAACAGCAGCTGCGTGAAAAGCGCGAGCGTGAGCGCAAGGAAGAAGAACGCCGCGACCGCCTGGAGCAGGAGAAAAAAGAGCGCCTGCAAAAAGAACGCGACAAAGAAAAGGAACAGCGCGAAAAGCAGCTGGCCGAACAGAAAAAGGCCGAGCAGGACAAGCAGAAGAAGCTGGCGGAAGACAAACGCAAGGCCGACGAGGCCGCCAAGCGCAAGGCAGAAACCGAGGCCAAGCAACTGGCCGAACAGCGCGAAGCCAACCTGCGCCGCATTCAGGGCATGGCAGGAGCCACAGGGGGCGAGAACGCCACGGGCAAAGACAAGGAGAGTCGCAGCCCCTCGGGCAGCTACGGAGGCAAGGTCGCGGCCAAGGTCAAGCCCAACATCGTGTATCCAGACGCCATCTCGGGCAACCCGCGCGCCGAGGTGGAAGTGCGGCTGTCACCCGACGGCACCATTGTGGGCAAGCGGCTGGTGCAGTCCAGCGGCAACAAGGCCTGGGACGACGCGGTGCTGCGGGCCCTGGACAAGACCGAGACACTGCCGCGCGATGTGGACGGGCGCGTGCCGCCCTCCCTCACCATCGGCTTCAGGCCCCAGGACTGAGCGGGCCCCGAGCCCCGCCCTCACGGGGCTTGCACTTCTGCCGTGGTCCCTCGCCTCGTTGCTGAGGCGCTGCTGGAGCCCACGCCGCAGCAACGCTGACCGCCTGCGTCTGAGCCCTTGTGGCAGTGTGCCCCGGTACGATGGACTGAGCCGTGGATTGCAAGCCCCCCAAAGCAAAGCGCCCGGCAGAACCGGGCGCTTTTTGAGCCTTTTATGCTGGTAGCGCTAGTGGAATATGCGCTACAAGCTATACATTCGATAGCAATTCGCCGGCATGCATCAGCGGTCACGCCGCTCCATGCGGCGGTTCAGGTTCAGCGCGCCCAGCGTGCAGGCCACACCCGACAGCAGATACACCGTCACTGCCAGCAGACCGAACTGCGATGACAGATACAGGGCCACCAGCGGTGCGAAGGCGGCACCAATGATCCAGGCCAGGTCGGCCGACAGGGCGGCGCCGGTGTAGCGATACTGCGGCGAGAAGTTGGCCGTGACCGTGCCCGATGCCTGGCCGTACGACAGGCCCAGCAACACAAAGCCCAGCAACAGGAACATGGTGCTACCCACCTCGCCGGTGTTGAGCAACACCGGCGCCATAAAGCTGAACACGCCAATCAGCACGGCCATGCCGCCCAGCAGCTTGCGGCGGCCCAGGTGGTCCGACAGCCAGCCCGACACCATGATGGCGCCCGCCGCGAGGAACGCGCCGACGATCTGCACGCCCAGGATCTGGGTGACAGGCTGGTCGGAGTACAGCGTGATCCATGACAGCGGGAAAACCGTGACCAGGTGGAACAGTGCAAAGCTGGCCAGCGCCGCAAAGGCGCCCAGCAACACGTTGCTGCCTTCATCACGCATGACGCGGCTCACAGGCACGGGCTGCAACTCGCGGTCCTTGAGCAGTTCGGAGTACGACTGCCCCACCACCAGACGCAGGCGGGCAAACAGGGCCACCACGTTCACGGCAAAGGCCACAAAAAACGGATAACGCCAGCCCCAGGCCAGAAACTCTTGCACCGTGAGGCTGCTGTACAGGTAGGCAAACAGGCCCGCAGCCAGCACAAAGCCCAGAGGCGCGCCCAGCTGGCCGATCATGGCGTACCAGCCCCGGCGCTCCTTGGGGGCCGACATGGCCAGCAGCGACGGCAAGCCGTCCCACGAACCACCCAGCGCCAAGCCCTGGCCCACACGCAGGATCAGCAACGCCACGATGGCTGTAGTGCCCACATCCTTGTAGCCCGGCAAAAAGGCCATGCCCACCGTGCAGACGCCCAGCACGAACAGCGCAATGGTCAGCTTGGTGCCCCGCCCCCAGCGCCGCTGGATGGCCATGGAGATGGCGGTACCCACCGGGCGGACCACGAAGGCAACGGCCAGCAGCGCAAAGGCCATCAGCGTGCCGTCCAGGCGCGACAGGAAGGGAAACAGGAAGGACGGGAAGACAAGAACGCAGGCGATCCCGAAAACGAAGAAGTCGAAATACTCGGACGAGCGTCCGATGATCACGCCCACAGCGATTTCGCTGGGGGTGACGTCTTCATGCGTATCAGCCCGCGAGAGAGAGGCGGCGCTTTCGTGAAAACCGGCCGCGGGGTAAGTGGCAGTGGCGGGGCTGCTCATGAACATGGCTCCTTGACGTTGTGTAGCTAACTCAGACCGTTCCGTTCTACACGCAACTTCTGTGGGCCACAAGTGCGGTTTCACTATGCCGGCTGCAGGAAATGTCCTTCAACGCTCCAATTGCACCAACTTGGTGCAAATACTGCCCGCGCGTTTGACCTTGGACAAAATGTCCAATCGACAAAAAAGCTAGCGCTAGTACATTCGCACACATCCCGTTATCCGCGTTTACCCTGAAACGCATTGATCGCGCTCTACACATGCTCAAACTTCCCCAACTTCGTGGGCCCACCTGGCTGCTCGCCCTGACAGCGCTGGGTAGCCTGGCAGGCTGCAGCAAGGCTGTCGTGCTCAACCCTGCCGGTGACGTCGCTGCCCAGCAAGGCCAGATGGTCATCACCGCCACGCTGCTGATGCTGATCATCATCGTGCCCGTGATCGCGCTCACCCTGCTGTTTGCCTGGAAATACCGCCAGGGCAACACCGAGGCCGAGTACGACCCGGAATGGCACCACTCCACCACGCTGGAGCTGGTGATCTGGACCGTGCCGCTGCTGATCATCATTGCGCTGGGCGCCATCACCTGGATCGGCACCCACAAGCTCGACCCCTACCGTCCCCTGGACCGCATCGACGCGCAGCGCGCCGTCCCCGCCGATGTGAAGCCGCTTGAAGTGCAGGTAGTGGCCATGGACTGGAAGTGGCTGTTCTTCTACCCCGAGCAAGGCATAGCCACCGTGAATGAAGTGGCGGCCCCGGTGGACCGCCCGATCCTGTTCAAGCTGACGGCCACGTCCACCATGAACGCGTTTTATGTGCCAGACCTTGCCGGCATGATTTACGCCATGCCCGGCATGCAGACCGAGCTGAACGCCGTGATCAACAAGCCTGGCGTGTTCAAGGGCATGTCGTCGCACTACAGCGGCGCGGGTTTCTCGGGCATGACGTTCAAGTTCCATGGCCTGAGCAACGAGGACTTTGCCCAGTGGGTGCAAAAAGCCAAGACCGAAGGCAAGCCCCTGGACAAGGGCACCTACCTGAACCTGGTCAAGCCCAGCGAACGTGATCCGGTGCAGCGCTTTGCCTCGGTGGAAGAAGGCCTGTACGACAAGGTGCTCAACCGCTGCGTCGAAGACGGAAAGATGTGCATGCACCACATGATGGCCATCGATGCCCTGGGTGGCGACGCTTACATGCGCGCTGCAGGGCTGAACCTGCCCCAGGACGTCTGCACCGTGCAAAACGCCGCCCAGGTGGTGGCCGCACTCGAAACCCGCAACGCACCGGCACCAACGACTGGCGCCAGCATCCGTCAATAAGCACTCCTATGTCCTCCGAAACCCTTTCTCCATCCCACTGGGCGCTGGGCCGCCTGAGCTGGGACGCCGTACCGATGGCGCATGAGCCCATCGTGCTGGCCACCTTCATTGCCGTGGTGTTGGGCGGTCTGGTCGTTCTGGCCGGCATCACCAAGTTCCGCCTGTGGGGACCCCTGTGGCGCGACTGGATCTGCAGCATTGACCACAAACGCATCGGCATCATGTACATGATCCTGGGCCTGGTGATGCTGCTGCGCGGCTTTGCCGACGCCGTGATGATGCGCCTGCAGCAGGCCATGGCCTTTGGCGACAACATGGGTTACCTGCCTCCGCACCACTACGACCAGATCTTCACCGCCCACGGCGTGATCATGATCTTCTTCGTGGCGATGCCGCTGGTCACCGGCCTGATGAACTACCTGGTGCCGCTGCAGATCGGCGCGCGCGACGTGTCGTTCCCGTTCCTGAACAACTTCAGCTTCTGGATGACCACGGCCGGCGCCGTGCTGGTGATGGTGTCGCTGTTCCTGGGCGAGTTCTCCACCTCCGGCTGGCTGGCACTGTCCAACCTGGGGGCGCAGAGCCCCAGCACCGGCCTGGACTACTACATCTGGGCGCTGCAGATCGCGGGGGTGGGCACGACGCTCTCGGGCATCAACCTGATCGTGACCATCATCAAGATGCGCGCGCCGGGCATGAGCCTGATGAAGATGCCCGTGTTCACCTGGACCGCCCTGTGCACCAACGCACTGATCGTTGCGTCGTTCCCAGTGCTCACGGCCGCGCTGGTGCTGATGTCACTGGACCGCTATGTCGGCACCAACTTCTTCACCAACGAGCTGGGTGGCAACCCCATGCTCTACGTGAACCTGATCTGGATCTGGGGCCACCCTGAGGTGTACATCCTGGTGCTGCCCGCGTTCGGTGTGTTCTCCGAAGTGGTCGCCACGTTCAGCAAAAAGCGCCTGTTCGGCTACACGTCCATGGTGTATGCCACGGTGTGTATCACCATCCTGTCGTACCTGGTGTGGCTGCACCACTTCTTCACCATGGGTTCGGGTGCCAGCGTGAACACCTTCTTCGGTATCACGACGATGATCATCTCGATCCCCACGGGCGCGAAGATCTTCAACTGGCTGTTCACCATGTACAAGGGCCGCATCCGCTTCGAGCTGCCCATGATGTGGACCGTGGCATTCATGGTCACGTTCGCCATCGGCGGCATGACCGGCGTGCTGCTGGCCGTGCCCCCTGCCGACTTCGTGCTGCACAACAGCCTGTTCCTGATCGCCCACTTCCACAACGTGATCATCGGCGGCGTGGTGTTTGCCATGTTTGCCGGCATCAACTACTGGTACCCCAAGGCGTTTGGCTACAAGCTGGACCGCACCTGGGGCGTGCGCTCCTTCTGGCTGTGGCTGGTGGGCTTCTGGGTGGCGTTCACGCCGCTGTATGTGCTGGGCCTGATGGGTGTCACCCGCCGTGCCAACCACTTCGAAGACCAGTCGCTGCAGATCTGGTTCGTCATCGCTGCCATCGGCGCGGCCATGATTGCCGCCGGCATTGGCTGCTTCCTGATCCAGCTGGTGGTCAGCTTCCTCAAGCGCGAACAACTGCGCGACTGGACGGGCGACCCCTGGGACGGCCGCACGCTGGAATGGGCCACCTCTTCGCCTCCACCCAACTACAACTTCGCCTTCACCCCCGTGGTGCACGAGATCGACGCGTGGTGGGACATGAAGAAGCACGGATACAAGCGTCCTCTGGCGGGCTTCCAGCCCATCCACATGCCTGCCAACACCGGCGCTGGCGTGGTGATCTCGGGGCTGTCGCTGGTGTTCGGCTTTGCACTGATCTGGCACATGTGGCTGCTGGCGGGCGTCTCGTTTGCGGCCGTCGTTCTGGCCGCCATCATCCACACGTTCAACTACAAGCGTGACTTCTACATCCCGGCATCCGAAGTGATCTCCACCGAAGAAGCCCGCACACTCCATCTGGCCCGCCATGTCTGATATCCGCATCCACGCTGGCGCCGCAGCAGGCGCCCTGGCCCCGCGCGAGTACCACCTCGCGCACGAGCCCCATCCTGAAAACGGCACGGCCCTGGGTTTCTGGCTGTACCTGATGAGCGACTGTCTCATCTTTGCAGCACTGTTCGCCACTTACGGCGTGCTGGGCCGCAGCTATGCCGCAGGCCCCACCGGCGCGCAGCTTTTCGACCTGACCCTGGTGGCCATCAACACCGCCTTCCTGCTGCTGTCGTCCATCACCTTCGGTTTTGCCATGCTGCGCAAGCAGCTGGGCGACGTGAAGGGCACGCTGCTGTGGCTGGCGGTCACGGGCGTGTTTGGCCTGTGCTTCCTGGGCCTGGAGCTGTATGAGTTCTCACACCTGCTGCACGAGGGCGCAGGCCCGCAGCGCAGTGCCTTCCTGTCGGCGTTCTTCACGCTGGTGGGCACCCACGGCCTGCACGTCACCTTCGGCCTGATCTGGCTGGTGGTGCTGATGGTCCAGATTGGCAAGCATGGCCTGATCCCCGAGAACAACCGCCGCCTGATGTGCCTGTCCATGTTCTGGCACTTCTTGGACGTGGTCTGGATCGGCGTTTTCACCTTTGTGTACCTGATGGGGGTGCTGTAAATGAGCGCACAACACGCAACACACGCGCACGATGCGCATGGGCATGACGATCACCACCACGACGCAGGCCCCCACAGCACCTTTTCGGGCTATGTGACGGGGTTTGTGCTGTCCGTCATCCTCACGGCCATTCCCTTCTGGCTGGTGATGGCCAAGGTGATTGCGGACCGCAACACGGCCGTGCTGGTGCTGGGCGGCTTCGCCGTGATCCAGATCCTGGTGCACATGGTGTTCTTCCTGCACATGAACGGCAAGATCGAAGGCGGCTGGACGCTGCTGTCCACCATCTTCACCGTGGTGTTCGTGGCCATCGCCATCGCGGGGACCTTGTGGGTGATGTTCCACATGAATGCCAACATGATGCCCGAGCACCCCACGCCCACGCCGCCCACGCACGAGGCGCCTGGACACTCCACGCCCTGATGCCTGCAGCCCCCACCACCATGGCACTGCCGCGCCGAGGCTTGCGCCGCGCAGTCCTGCTGGTGCTGGGCATGGCCCTGTTCCTGGGCTTTGTGTCGCTGGGCACCTGGCAGGTCCAGCGCCGTGCCTGGAAGCTGGATCTCATCGAAAGAGTAGACCGACGGGTGCACGCCGCACCAGCCGCCTTGCCCCCTGTGGAGCAATGGTCTGACATCCGTGCCGCACAGCATGAGTACCTGCCGGTGGTCTTTCAGGGCCACTGGCTGCCCGGCAAAACGGTGCTGACGCAGGCGGTCACCGAGCTGGGCGCGGGGTTCTGGGTAATGACTGCCCTGCAACGGGATGACGGTACCCAGGTGCTGGTGAACCGGGGCTTTGTGCCCCAGGAGCAACGCGCCCAATGGCTGGAGGCCCAGCCACCCGCCGATGGCACGGCCACCGTCCAGGGGCTGTTGCGCATGCCAGAGCCGGGCGGCGGCTTTCTGCGCACCAACGACCCGGCGCAACAGCGCTGGTACTCGCGCGACGTGGCGGCCATCAGCAGCGCGCTGGGTCTGACCCAGGCGGCTCCATTTTTTGTGGACGCCGGACTTCCGGGTAACGCAGCGGCGTCTTCAGCCGCCTCCGGCTGGCCCCGCGCTGGCCTGACCGTCATCCGGTTCCACAACAGCCACCTGGTGTACGCCCTGACCTGGTATGGTCTTGCGCTCATGGTTGTCGTTGCCGGCTGGTATGTGGCACGCTATGAGCGCCGCCTGGGCGCACGGGCCACCAGCCGCCTCCCGACCAACGATGAACACCCTCCCACAACGCCCTGACCCTGCGCTGGCCACTGCGCCGCGCAATGCACGCTCCGCCGACGCCGCCGCCGGGATCAAGAACCTCCAGCAACTGATCGAGCTGCGCTGGATTGCAGTGGTGGGCCAGGTATTCACCATCGAGATGGCGCACTACAGCCTGGGCTTGAAGCTGCCGCTGCAGGAGATGCTGCTCGTGGTCGGCTGCCTGGCGGTCTTCAACGTGGTGAGCCTGCTGCGCCTGCGCACGGGCCGCGCGGTACGCAATGTGGAGCTGTTTCTGGCGCTGCTGATCGACGTGGCGGTGCTCACGGTGCAGCTGTACCTGAGCGGTGGCACCAGCAACCCCTTCGTGTTTTTGTACCTGTTGCAGATCACGCTCGGCGCCGTGCTGCTGCGCGGTGCCTACATCTGGTCCATCGTGATCATCACCGTCCTGTGCTTTGCGGCGCTGGCAGACCACCACCTGCCACTGGCCCTGCCCCAGGATCTGCACCAGGGCCTGTCGAGCCTGTATGTGCTTGGGCTGCTGGTGTGTTTTGTGCTCAACGCCACGCTGGTGATGGTGTTCATCACCCGCATCAACCGCAACCTGCGCGAGCGCGATGCCCGCCTGGCGGCCGCACGCCGGCGCCGCGTGGAAGAAGAGCACATCGTGCGCATGGGCCTGTTGGCGTCCGGCGCTGCGCACGAACTGGGCACCCCGCTGTCCACCCTTGCGGTGATCCTGGGCGACTGGCAACACGACAAGCGGCTGGCCAGCAACGCCGCGCTCAAGGAAGACATTGCCGAGATGCAGACCCAGGTGCAACGTTGCAAAAGCATCGTGAGCGGCATCCTGCTCTCGGCGGGTGAAACGCGCGGCGAGGCGTCGGTGCAGACCACTGTGCGCAAGTTTGTCGATGCGCTGGCACAGGAGTGGCGCAGCACCCGCACGATCCCCCAGTTTGACTACGACAACGACTTCGGCACCGACACGCCCATGGTGTCGGACACCACCCTCAAGCAAATGGTTTTCAATGTGCTGGACAATGCACGCGACGCCTCGCCAGGCTGGGTGCGGCTGGCGGTCACGCGCAATGCCGACGCCCTGTGCATGACTGTGACCGATGCCGGCCCCGGCTTTGCGCCCGACATGCTGTCCAAGCTGGGTACTCCCTACCAGTCCTCCAAAAACCGCCCCGGCGGTGGTCTGGGCCTGTATCTGGTGCTGAACGTGGCCCGAACCCTGGGCGGCAGCGTGGAGGCGCGCAACCGTCCCGAAGGGGGCGCACAGGTGACCATCGAATTGCCCCTGGCCTCGATTGCGCTTCCCCCGAAGGTATGAATGAACGAAAGAACCCACCGTGGACACTGAAGAAGCGCAACGACAGCTGCTGATCGTCGAGGACGACGAAGCCTTTGCGCGCACGCTGGCCCGCTCGTTTGAACGGCGCGGCTACAGCGTGTTGCAGGCAGCGAGCCTGGCCGACGTAGAGGTGTTGCTGGAGCAGCACCAGCCCGGGTATGCGGTGGTGGACCTCAAGCTCAAGGGAGAGGCCTCAGGCCTGGCCTGCGTGCAGACACTGCACGCCGCTGACGACGAGATGCTGATCGTGGTGCTCACGGGTTTTGCCAGCATTGCCACCGCCGTGGAAGCCGTGAAACTGGGCGCGTGCCACTATCTCGCCAAGCCCTCCAACACCGACGACATTGAAGCTGCGTTTGGACTCAAGGAAGGCAATGCCGAGGTGGAACTGACCAACCGTTCCAGTTCCATCAAGACGCTGGAATGGGAACGCATCAACGAGGTGCTGGCTGAAACAGGCTTCAACCTGTCAGAGGCCGCGCGGCGCCTGGGTATGCACCGCCGCACCCTCACACGCAAGCTCGAAAAGAAACAGGTGCGTTAGCCCCAACGGCTTTGGACCCGACCTCCCCTGTTTCGGTGCCGATCCATCTCGCGGGGCGCAATCTGCACGGCCGGTCACGCGCTCCCTTGGCTCCCAAACAGCACTCAGGCAGCCTCAGGCACCGCCTTCAGCATCTGCTGCTCGAAAGCGCGCAAACGCTTGTAGATCGATATCTGTTCCACCACCGTGCTCCAGTTCAGCACCAGAAACTGGAACGACTCCAGCACCTTGTCAAAGGCCCGGGCAATCTGCTGCATCACCCCCAGGGTGATCACCCCCGCGATCAGCGTGGGGCCCAACGCCACCAGAGGCACCAGCACACTCACCTGCAGGTAGGACCACTTCACCACATCGAAGTACAGGTAGTGGAAAAACAGCCGGAAGTAATTGCGGCGCACGCCCGCGAACAGCTCAGCCGCCGTCGGCGGAGAAGCCCGGTTCGGGTCGTCCTCGCCCAACACCAGCTCCTTGCGGTACGCCGCCTCCACCCGCTGGTTGTGAAACTCCAGCCCCGGTAGCTTCACCCCCACGCAGGCCAGCAGCAGCGTGCCCCCCAGTGACCAGGCCAGTGCGACCCAGACCAGGGAATGCGGAACGGCGCCGATCAAGGGCAGCGCAGTGACTTTGTCGGACAACGTCCAGAGCACCGGCAGAAAGGCCCCGAGCGTCATGAGGCTGCGCATGAAACTCAGGCCCAGATCTTCCATGGTGCGGGCGAAACGCATGGTGTCCTCCTGCACACGCTGTGCCGCACCTTCGATGTGCCGCAGGCGTGGCCAGGCCGCCATGTAATGCTCATTCATCGCCTGCCGCCAACGAAAGATGTAGTGTTTGCTGAAAAAATCCGCCAGCACCGCCGTCGTCACATAGATCATGGCAATGCGCGCGAAGGTTGCAAGCTGTCCCCAGAACTCCTCTGCGGTGATGCTGCCAGGCTTACCCAGAGCCTCCTGTATAAGATCGTAAAAGCTGCCGAACCAGTCGTTGATCTGCACGTCCAGCTGCACACGGTAAGCCGTGGCCAGAAGAATGACGAGAGAACCCAAGATGGACCAGGCCCACCAGCGGCGGGCGAAAAAGAAGGACTTGAACATCGTAGTGCCGTGTTGGAATGGTTCTGCGGACTCTGAGTGCAACACAGAATGAACGTTCCGCGAGAAGTGCCGTGGCCTCCTCCCCGTTCTCCTCAAGGCACACACGAACCGATCGAAGTGCAACACCACGGACCGTGGGGCGCACCAAAAAAAAGCGGCCCCGAGGGGCCGCTTTGCGCGGGAGCATCGTCGCGAGGATGCGATCAGGCGGCCACGCCCTTGGCCACGTCCGCGTACTCTTCGATCTGGTCGAAGTTCAGGTACTTGTAGATCGAAGCACCATCCTTGTTCACGATGCCCATGGCTTCGTGGTACTCGGTCACCGTCGGGATCTTGCCCAGCTTGGACGCAATGGCGGCCAGCTCGGCAGAGGCCAGGAACACGTTGGTGTTCTTGCCCAGGCGGTTGGGGAAGTTGCGGGTGGAGGTGGACACCACGGTAGCGCCTTCGCGCACCTGGGCCTGGTTACCCATGCACAGCGAGCAGCCGGGCATTTCGGTACGAGCACCGGCAGCACCAAAGTTGGCGTAATGGCCTTCCTTGATCAGCTCGCTCTCGTCCATCTTGGTGGGCGGTGCCACCCACAGCTTGACGGGGATGTCACGGCTGCCGCCCAGCAGCTTGGCAGCTGCACGGAAGTGGCCGATGTTGGTCATGCAAGAACCAATGAAGGCTTCATCGATCTTGGTGCCAGCCACTTCCGACAGGGTCTTGGCGTCGTCGGGGTCGTTGGGGCAGCACAGGATGGGTTCCTTGATGTCGGCCAGATCGATCTCGATGACGGCTGCGTATTCGGCATCCTTGTCGGCTTCGAGCAGGTTGGGGTTGGCCAGCCAGGCTTCCACCTTCTCGATGCGGCGCTGCAGCGTGCGGGCATCGGCATAGCCGTCAGCGATCATGTTCTTCATCAGCACCACGTTGCTGGTGAGGTATTCCTTGACCGGCTCAGGGTTGAGCTTGATGGTGCAACCGGCTGCGGAGCGCTCCGCCGAAGCGTCCGACAGTTCAAACGCTTGCTCGACCTTCAGGTTGGGCAGGCCTTCGATTTCCAGAATGCGGCCCGAGAAGATGTTCTTCTTGCCCGCCTTGGCCACCGTCAGCAGACCAGCCTTGATCGCGTACAGCGGAATCGCGTGCACCAGGTCGCGCAGCGTCACGCCCGGCTGCATTTCGCCCTTGAAGCGCACCAGCACCGACTCGGGCATGTCCAGAGGCATCACCCCCGTCGCAGCGCCGAAAGCCACCAGGCCAGAGCCTGCCGGGAACGAAATACCGATGGGGAAACGTGTGTGCGAGTCGCCGCCCGTACCCACGGTGTCAGGCAGCAGCAGGCGGTTGAGCCAGCTGTGGATCACGCCGTCGCCGGGGCGCAGGGCCACACCACCGCGGTTGCTGATGAACGCGGGCAGTTCGCGGTGGGTCTTCACATCCACGGGCTTGGGGTAGGCAGCCGTGTGGCAGAACGACTGCATGACCAGGTCGGCCGAGAAGCCCAGGCAGGCCAGATCCTTCAGCTCGTCGCGGGTCATGGGGCCCGTGGTGTCTTGCGAACCCACGGTGGTCATCTTGGGCTCGCAGTAGGTACCGGGGCGCACGCCCTGGCCTTCTGGCAGACCGACAGCACGTCCGACCATCTTCTGGGCCAACGTGAAGCCAGCGTTCGACGCAGCAGGCGCCTGGGGCAGACGGAACAGCGTGGATGCTGCCAGGCCCAGGAACTCGCGGGCCTTGGCCGTCAGCGAACGACCGATGATGAGGTTGATACGGCCACCGGCACGCACTTCGTCAAACAGCACATCGCTCTTGAGCTTGAACTCGGCCACGGTGGCGCCGTTCTTCACAATCTTGCCGTCGTAGGGCAGGATGTCGACCACGTCGCCCATTTCGAGCTTGGATACATCGACTTCGATCGGCAGCGAGCCCGAATCTTCTTGCGTGTTGAAGAAGATGGGAGCGATCTTGCCGCCCAGGGTCACGCCGCCAAAACGCTTGTTCGGCACGAACGGGATGTCCTGGCCGGTGGCCCAGATCACGCTGTTGGTGGCCGACTTGCGGCTGGAGCCGGTGCCCACCACGTCGCCCACGTAGGCCACGAGGTTACCCTTCTTCTTGAGGTCTTCGATGAACTGCATCGGACCACGCTTGCCGTCTTCTTCGGGCTTGAACGCCGCATCAGGGCGGGTGTTCTTCAGCATGGCCAGGTAGTGCAGCGGGATGTCTGGGCGGCTCCAGGCATCCGGTGCGGGCGACAGGTCGTCAGTGTTGGTCTCACCGGGCACCTTGAACACCGTGACGGTAATCTTCTTCTCGACCTCAGGACGGGTGGTGAACCACTCGGCATCGGCCCAGCTCTTGATGACTTCCTGCGCCTTGGCGTTGCCTGCCTTGGCTTTCACAGCGACGTCATTGAAGAAGTCGAACATCAGCAGCGTCTTCTTCAGACCCTCTGCGGCCACACCTGCCACTTCGGCATCGTCCAGCAATTCAATCAGCGGGTGCACGTTGTAGCCACCCACCATGGTGCCCAGCAGTTCCGTGGCCTTGGCCTTGGAGATCAGACCCACGGTGATGTCGCCGTGCGCCACGGCAGCCAGGAAGCTGGCCTTGACCTTGGCAGCGTCGTCCACGCCAGGCGGCACGCGATGGGTGAGCAGGTCCAGCAAAAAGGCCTCTTCACCAGCGGGTGGGTTCTTGATCAATTCGATCAGCTCAGCCACCTGCTTGGCGTCCAGGGGCAGAGGGGGGATACCCAGTGCGGCGCGTTCGGCAGCATGGTCTCGGTAGGCTTTCAACATTGTTTTCTCCAGTTGCGTTCTAAAGTGGGGCGTAGCGTGTAGCGGTCGGCTCGGCACACACCAGTCGTTGATGGGTGCGCGCGGTTTTTATTTGGCGGCGGGCAGCGGGTCCAGCACGCTCACAGGCGGGTTCTTCTTGATGGCTTCTGCCACCACCACCTGCTCAGGGCTCATGCACTCGTCAGCCAGACGCTGACCCGCGCGCTGGTTCATCAGCATGGATTTGTTGGCGATCTGCAGCCACACGGCACCACCCTTGGCGTCCTCCAGGCGCACCGTGCCCGTGGTCGTGGCCACCGGCGACATGTAGTACTTGAAACCCTTGCCTTCCACATGGAAGTGGCCTGGGGTGGCGGGATCGGCTGTCACAGTGACAAAAGCACCGAGCTCGCAGGGCATGCGCCCCACGTGCACGCGCTCCGCAATCGCCAGTTCGGCAGGCGACAGGGCTGCTTCAGCGGCGATGATGCCGGCCGCCACCTGGTTGGTGGCGCTCTTGAGCTGGGTACGGCTGCTGGTGGGTTCGGCCTTGGCAGTGGCATGGCTCTTGGCGGGAGCCTTGGCTGCGGTCTTGCCGTCTGCTGGCTTGGCGGCCGTCTTGGCGGTTGGCTTGGCAGCGGGTTTGGCTGCAGCCTTGGTGTCGGACTTGGCCGCTGGCTGGGCTGTTGTTTGTGCCAAGGCAAAGGCCGGAGCCAGCAACATGAGAGCGGAGGCAATGACGAATTTCATGGGAAGTCCTGCGTGGAAATGTCCAGGGGTGTTCACGATGGAACGAGAGTCGATGCGTCAAACCAGTGACGCACCGCCAAGGGTAGTGCGCGCCCAGTGCTGTGGGCGCGCTCCAGAATCTGCCAATAAAAGCGGTAGCTGGCACGGTCATGCAATACCCCATCCACACTGATGGGTGCCCAGTCCTCCGAGGCTGCCGCCGAAATGATCCGGGCTGCGGTGTCGATATCGTCCTGCAGGGGCGCAAAGGCCTGCAGGATGGTGCGGATCTGCGCCGGATGGATGCTCCACATCCGCGTGTAGCCCAGCTCGCGCGATGCGCGGCCGGCAGCACCTTGCAGGGCTGCCATGTCCGAAAACTCAGTCACCACGCAATGGGCAGGCACCTTGCCATGCGCGTGGCACGCCGAGGCGATTTCGAGCTTGGCACGCACCACCAGCGGGTGCGTGAACTGCCCGGCAGAGGTCATGGCCTGTGCGGGAATGGCGCCTCCATGGGCGGACACAAAATCCATGAGGCCAAAACTCAGGCTCTGGACGCGGGGATGGGAAGCGATTTCAAACGCGCGCTGCACGGCAGCGGGGGACTCGATCAACACATGCAGAGGCACATGAGCCGCCGACGCGCGCTCCAACGCACGTTCAGCCATCAGCACATCATCCACCGACTCGACCTTGGGCACCATGAGATGGCACAGCCTGTGTCCTGCCTCGCCCACAATGGTGGCGACATCATTGGCAAAAGCTGGGTGATCCACCGCATGAACACGAGCCGCTACCCGAGCCTCTGGGGCCGCAGCCGCTGCCAGGCGTGCCACCAGCGACGCATGCTGGGACTCCAGCCCGACAGGCGCGCCATCTTCACAATCGAGAGTGACATCAAAGACGCAGGTGCCAAATTCCTGCGTCATCTCTGCCTGCAATTGCAGGCTTTTGCGCATGCGCACTTCCACGCCGCTGTAGTGGTCGCAGACTGGCAGAAAACCAGTCTGCGCCTGGGCCCCGAGCAACACATCGCGCGGATGGACGGACGCAACGCCCGGCCCCGGTACAGAGGCTTGGACGGCCCGAAGGCCCGATGCCAAAGGCGTCGGCTGCATCGCGTCGTTTACCAGCTTGATTACAGCAGGTGCTTGACGCCGTCTTGCTCGCCTTGCAGTTCGGCCAGCGTGATGTTGATACGCTCTTGCGAGAACGCGTCGATGTCCAGACCTTCAACAATCTTGTACTCGCCGTTTTCGCAGGTCACGGGGAAACCAAACATCGTGTCCTTGGGAATGCCGTATTCGCCGTTGGATGGAACACCCATGGTGACCCACTTGCCGTTGGTGCCCAGGGCCCAGTCGCGCATGTGGTCGATGGCGGCATTGGCAGCAGACGCTGCCGACGACAGGCCACGGGCTTCAATGATGGCGGCGCCGCGCTTGCCAACGGTGGGCAGGAAGGTGTTGGCGTTCCACTCCTGGTCGTTGATCATCTTCGCCACGCTCTCGCCCTTGATGGTGGCAAAACGGTAGTCAGCGTACATCGTGGGCGAGTGGTTGCCCCACACGGTCAGCTTTTCGATGTCGGCCACAGCCTTGCCGGTCTTGGCAGCGATCTGGCTGGCAGCGCGGTTGTGGTCCAGGCGCAGCATGGCCGTGAAGTTCTTGCGTGGCAGGTCAGGGGCCGACTTCATGGCGATGTAGGCATTGGTGTTGGCAGGGTTGCCCACCACCAGCACCTTCACGTCACGCGAAGCCACGGCATTCAGGGCCTTGCCTTGTGCCGTGAAGATGGCGCCGTTGACGGCCAGCAGCTCGGCACGCTCCATGCCAGGGCCACGTGGGCGCGAGCCGACCAGCAGTGCGTAGTCGGCATCCTTGAAGGCTGTCATGGGATCGCTGTGGGCGGTCATTTCGACGAGCAGCGGGAAGGCGCAGTCGTCCAGCTCCATCATCACGCCCTTGAGCGCCTTCTGAGGGCCTTCGACAGGGACTTCGAGCAATTGCAGAATGACCGGCTGGTCCTTGCCCAGCATTTCGCCGGAGGCGATACGGAACAGCAGTGCGTAACCGATTTGACCGGCGGCGCCGGTGACAGCAACGCGAACGGGCTTCTTGCTCATGGTGAAAACTCCAGGAAGTGAGGAAAACAGGTGTGAGTGCAACGCAAGCACCAGCGCCTGTCACCAGTAGCCCGTGCCCCGCAAAACAGCATTGGAGTTTACCCCTGATTGGACACCCCGGTCAATTTGTCTTATGTCTTATATAAGATATGATTGCACCCCGTTTGTCGTTCGATTGTCATGTGGCAACCGCACTGCCGCACCACAACACACGCACAACTTACAGATCCCACACCATGTCATCGCTTCCGTTCGCAGCAGACAGCCCCGCGCCCCCGCAGAGCGCAGCGGGAGCCGCCACGCCAGCGTTCAGCCCGCTGTACCAACAGATCAAGGGGCTGATCCTGCAAAGCCTGCAGCAGGGCGAATGGAAGCCTGGCGAGGCCATTCCGAGCGAAATGGAGCTGGCTGCACGTTTTCGCGTCAGCCAGGGCACCGTACGCAAGGCGATTGACGAACTGGCCGCAGAGAACCTGGTGATGCGCCGGCAGGGCAAAGGCACTTTTGTTGCCACCCACGCCGAGCAGCATGTGCAGTACCGATTTCTCAAGCTGCTGCCCGACACCGGAGACGCCCGCGTGGAAGGCCCTGCGCAGCGCCGCGTGATCGATTGCCGCCGCGTGCGGGCCAACGCCGATGTGGCCCGCGCACTGGCGCTGCGCAGCGGCGATGCCGTCATGCAGGCCCGGCGCATCCTGTCGTTTGCAGGAGTGCCCACCATTTTGGAAGACATCTGGCTGCCCGGACAAGCCTTCAAAGGCCTCACGGCCGAGCAGCTCGCCAACTACCAGGGACCGACCTACGCCATGTTCGAACTCGACTTTGGCGTGCGCATGGTGCGGGCCGAAGAAAAAATCCGCGCCGTGCTGCCCGACGAGGAACAAGCCCAACTGCTGCAAATCACACCCGTGACACCGCTGCTGAGCGTCGAGCGCATTGCCTACACCTACAACGATGTTCCCATGGAGTTACGCCGTGGGCTGTATCGCACCGATACCCACCACTACCGTAATGAATTGAGCTGACAGCAGGCTGGCACCCGAGCATTAACGTCGAAAATTTCAAGCCCGGCTAAACCCTTGTGTTGCGTTGCAATAGAATTTTGCGTTCTTTGCATCTTCAAATTACAAAGCAGTTACATCCACGAAAGCACCAGAAATGACAGAACTAGCCAAAAAACGGCCTGAATTCCGCAACATCAATGCCTTCAAGGACTTGACGACCTACCGCATGACACCTGCCGCGTGGGTTTCGATCTTGCACCGCGCCAGCGGACTGATCATGTTCCTGCTGCTGCCTTTCATCATCTGGATGTTCGACACCTCGGTGTCTTCCGAAATCTCGTTCGCCAAATTCTCGGCGGCCTTCAATATCGGCATCGGTTTTGTGCCCGGCTGGTTCATCAAGCTGGTCGCTCTGGCCCTGATCTGGGCCTATCTGCACCACTTCACTGCCGGCCTGCGCCACCTGTGGATGGACGTGAGCCACAGCGCCGTGAACAAGCAATTTGGCAAGAGCTCTGCCCTGACCGTTCTGGTCATCAGCATTGGGCTGGCCCTGGTGCTGGGCGCCAAGCTTTTCGGCCTGTACTGATCAACCCACAAAAACGGCGGTCGCTGCCAGCCAGCGCCTGTTGAAGAACGAGAGGAAATTTCCATGTCCGTCAATTACGGTTCCAAGCGCGTCGTCGTCGGCGCCCACTATGGCCTGCGCGACTGGCTCAGCCAGCGTGTCACGGCAGTCCTGATGGCACTGTTCACCCTGGCCCTGCTGGCCCAGGTCATCTTCTCCAAAGGCCCCATCGGCTACGACAAATGGGCGGGCATTTTCTCGGCCCAATGGATGAAGGTGCTGACCTTCTCCGTGATCATTTCTCTGGCTTGGCATGCCTGGATCGGCCTGCGCGAAGTCCTGATGGACTACATCAAGCCCGTGGGCCTGCGCCTGGCACTGCAAGTGTTCAGCATTGTCTGGCTGGTCAGCTGCGCTGGCTGGGGCATCCAGGTTCTGTGGCGTCTCTGATTCCCGCGATTGAAGGTACACAATGAGCTATACAAAAGCCAATATCACTAAGCGCAAGTTCGACGTTGTCATCGTCGGGGCCGGCGGCTCCGGCATGCGTGCCGCGCTTGAACTCTCCCGCGCAGGCCTGAACGTGGCCTCGCTGTCCAAGGTGTTCCCTACCCGCTCCCACACCGTGGCAGCACAAGGCGGCGTGAGCGCATCGCTGGGTAATATGTCCGAGGACAACTGGCACTACCACTTCTACGACACCATCAAGGGCTCTGACTGGCTGGGCGACCAGGATGCCATCGAGTTCATGTGCCGCGAAGCACCCAACGTGGTGTATGAGCTGGAACACTTCGGCATGCCGTTCGACCGCAACCCCGACGGCACGATCTACCAGCGCCCCTTCGGCGGCCACACCGCCAACTACGGTGAAAAGCCCGTGCAACGCGCCTGCGCTGCCGCTGACCGCACCGGCCACGCGATGCTGCACACGCTGTACCAGCAGAACGTGAAGGCCAAGACGAACTTCTTCGTGGAGTGGATGGCCCTGGACCTGATCCGCGACGCTGACGGCGACGTGGTGGGCGTGACCGCCATCGAGATGGAAACCGGCGACCTGTACATCCTGGAAGCCAAGACCGTGCTGCTGGCCACCGGTGGTGCCGGCCGCATCTTCGCCGCATCGACCAACGCCTTCATCAACACCGGTGACGGCCTGGGCATGGCCGCACGCGCAGGCATCCCGCTGCAGGACATGGAGTTCTGGCAGTTCCACCCCACCGGCGTGGCCGGCGCGGGTGTGCTGCTGACCGAAGGCTGCCGTGGCGAAGGCGCCATCCTGCTCAACAGCAACGGCGAGCGCTTCATGGAGCGCTATGCGCCCACACTGAAGGACCTGGCACCGCGCGATTTCGTGTCCCGCTCGATGGACCAGGAAATCAAGGAAGGTCGCGGCTGCGGCCCCAACAAGGACTACGTGCTGCTCAAGCTCGACCACCTGGGCGCAGACACCATCCACAAGCGCCTGCCCTCGGTGTACGAAATCGGCGTCAACTTCGCCAACGTGGACATCACCAAGGAACCGATCCCTGTGGTGCCCACCATCCACTATCAGATGGGTGGCGTGCCCACCAACATCAACGGCCAGGTCGTCACCCATGACGGCACCGGCAACAAGGTCGTCAATGGCCTGTACGCCGTCGGCGAATGCTCCTGCGTGAGCGTGCACGGCGCCAACCGCCTGGGCACCAACTCGCTGCTGGACCTGCTGGTGTTCGGCAAGGCCGCTGGCCGCCACATCGTC